>OMKS01002101.1_pt1 | contig 17030 bp, 17 predicted proteins | sample 1674721 | NCBI WGS metagenome assembly OMKS01 (sample SAMN06264996, study PRJEB25208) | sediment metagenome | isolation source: hot spring sediment | place: USA: California | collected 2014-09-02
ATCTCGGGAGTCGGCTGATCACCATTGAACGGCTGGATTGCACGCCAGATCTGATACTCTCTCACCGAGCCCTGCAGACCTTCCGCCTGTTTCCAGGTCAAGCGCACCTGCTTGCCGTGATCTTCGGGAACGTCACTAACGTTAAGCAGTTCCGGACCAAAAACATGCATGGTGGGATACAGGACAACCGGATCCACCGTTGTGCTGCCCTGGAAATCGTAAAAGCGCCATTCAGGGTTAAAACCGCTCTTTGAATACATGGCGTCAATTCCACCTTTTGGCAAAGCCAGTTTGTATTTACCGTTTACATCGCTGTAGGTATAGCCCATATACTCGATTTCACTGCTTTCATAATTGTATTTTTCCATATAGACAAATACCTTACGCAGCGGGTAACCCTTGTCATCCATCACATCGCCGGTCAGCGTATCGGGTAACACCATACCATTCAAGGTAAAAACCATTGTGGTATCATTTGTAATATCCAGGCTTTGTCCGACGGCTGCAAATCCATTGGCGCCAACCTGAAAATCGTACCAGCCCGGTTTAACCTTGATGTTAAAACTGCCGCTGTCACCGGTTAAAACGATGAATGGCTCGCTAAATTCCCAGTTATACAGCATCATAAGGGCACCAATGATGGGTTGGTTTGCCTGGTCAACAACATAGCCATTGACCTGGATATTGCCGACAATCGAACCCATCCAGAATTCCAGATAGACCGGGTTTTGACCGACCCAAAAATCGTAAATATTGTACGGATCGTATCCTACTGCATAGGCGGTGGCACTGTATGAACCGAAGGGCACATGATTAACGGAGAAATAGCCACTTCCATCAGTATAGATTTCGTAATAATCCGGACCGTAGATTTCGACCCGGGCATTGGCGATGCCGTTACCATTTTCATCATAGACATAGCCCTCAATCATGCCTTCCGTGACCGGCGGACTGATATAAAAGTCGCGGGTATAGTTATTCCCCGAAACGACGCTCAATGAAACAAAGGCTGCCGGTGCCATCTATTCATAGGGATACCAGACTTCTATCATCCAGACATTGGGGTCGCTCACTGTTCCGCCAACCAGTGGTAGTTCATAATAACCCGATTCGTCGGAATTTGCCCAGTAGTCAAACCACATACCTGTCTGATTCTGGTAATAAGCATATATCGGGGCATCATAAAGCGGTCTGTTTGTACCGGCATCGTAGATGGTTCCGCTGAGATATGCATCCGCCATAATCGCAGTAAAATCAAGTCCGCTTGCCGGAGCATATTGCCTGTAGTAGGAATCGGGCGTAAACATGGCATCTTCCATCCAGGCGCTGATCCAGTAGGAGCTGGTATCAATCCAACCGTCACCCCAATCAAAGGTTATACCCTGCAGCAAATCCGAGACCCCCAGCACATAGTTTCCGGAGGCATCGGTCGTTGTCCAGTTGTAGTAATAAGTATCTTCTACCTCCAGCCAGATATCAGTAAAAATTTCCACGTCTGCCAGAGGGGCACCGGTTGTTGTCGTCACCATGCCGGTAAAGGATGAGTTCAGTGAATAGAGCGTAAAATTCAATGAATTATCACCCTCATATACTTCCAGTGACTTACCCCAGGACATCATATATTGACCATGGATATCGTCATCTTCAATATCCACTTCCCACTCTCCAGCCATAGCCGGAATCGAAAATGAACCGTCGGGCTCAGTCACAACCTCTACATCGCCGTAAGGTCCCCAGGCACCGATCCGAACACCACCAATCCCATTGGCGTTTTCATCTTCCACAACACCGGAAATGGTCGCATTGCCCTGCACCAAAGTGAAGTCAACGCCGGGGATATCACCGCCGATATACATATCAATTTCAGACGGATCGGCAAAATAACCGGAATAAAGTCCCCAGACATCAGCAACGCCGATAATATATTCACCGCGATACGCATCCGGAATTTCAATTCGGTAATTACCGGGTCCATCCGTCATGGTTAAAAAGAAATATTCCGGATTCCAGTCATAATCCATCGTATCGCTTGACATCTTAGCCGCCCAGACAACTACATTGGCAGCTCCGGCTGTATCTTCCACCGTGACCGTACCGGCGATGCTGGTATTTTCATCAGGCGCACCCACATAGGCAACCCCTTCGAACATTTCTGTTCCCGTCATGTTCCAACCATTAACATAAATGATACAGTTCTGTAAGCCGAAAAAGGGCTCGGGACCGTCGGACGGATTGGATGTATTCATCGTTACCTGAAAAATGCCGTCACCCGGTGGGGATTCGTCAAATTCGGCGCCGTCCCAGACCTTAACTGCACCACTGCCGTCCACATCCATTTCAATGAAAAAATCATCGCCACCGAATTCGCCGTCGCCATTGTCAACCCAGAATTCAAGTACAACCGTATCGTTTGAAAACACCTGAAAGACAAACGAATCACCGGAAGTATACCAAATGGTATCTGCTTCATAGGGGTGTAAAGCCAGTGTCTCTAACAGTGTCGCAGTCTTTGTTGAACTCGGTCCAAATTTCTCCCGGCTTTCCTGAACCGGCTGAAATCCGCCGACATCCTTCAGGATCTGCAGCTTCGATTGAACCTGATGAGCGGTCTTAGACCGCCGGGACTTGCTCATCTGGTTTCGCATCACCACTTCACGATCGCTTCTGGTCTGAATCTGAACCGGTGTTTCTGTCTTTGCCTGATTCGTTTCAGACCTCGTCAGTTTTGTCATTTCACGGCTCCACTGGACCCGTTTCACTGCCTGGTCCCGATTCTCCGCCCAGGCAAAAGAAACCAGTAACATTAAAACCATGAAAATTTTGAATCCCTTTTGCATTTTTTCCTCCTGCTTTTGTTTTACGATTTTTGTTTTAGAGATATTATGGTTCATTAGACTTTCAACTGATAAATTCGGCGTTGCATTTAAACTTAAAATGATCAAATCACTACAGAATTACATCTTTGCCACATTTCTTTTTTATTTTCCAAATTAAACACGGTATTATTTAATCAAATTGCCTGTTAAACTCTGTGACGCCCGACACAGGGAAGTCCGATTAGATTAATTTTTGTGATCTGCGTTACTGGGTTTGATCCTTAATGATGAATAGACCGAAATCAACCCAGCGCCACATCCAGCAGCATCATCACCGCAAAGCCGATCATTGCACCGCTGGTGGCGACATCGCTGTTGGATTTTAATTGGGATTCGGGGATCAACTCTTCAATTACGACATAGATCATGGCGCCGGCGGCAAAGGCAAGCGCATAAGGCAGGATCAGCTTTATTAAAAGTACCGCCGCCGCTCCGAGCACACCGGCAATCGGTTCCACAACACCCGACATCTGTCCATACCAAAAACTTTTAAACCGGCTGAAGCCCTCCCGGCGCAGCGGAACTGATACTGCCGTGCCTTCGGGGAAATTCTGGATACCGATCCCGATTGCCAGCGCCACGGCGCCCGCCAGGGAAGCCGCCGGAAAATCAGCCCCCAGCGCACCAAACGCCACACCCACAGCCAAACCCTCGGGAAAATTGTGCAGTGTAATCGCCAGCACCAGCAGTACACTCCGCCGCCAATGGGTTTTGATTCCCTCCCTCTCCTCATCCGGAAATCCGATATGCAGATGAGGCAACAAGCCATCCACAATCCGCAGGAAAATACCACCGAGTAAAAAACCCACTACCGCAGGTATCCAGGGAATTCCGCCGGACTCCTCCGTCATTTCAATCGCCGGCGCCAGCAGTGACCAGTAACTGGCGGCAATCATAACACCCGCTGCAAAACCCAGCATTCCGTCCAGCAAGCGCTGATTGACCGTCTTAAACACGAATACCAAAGCAGCCCCCGCCGCCGTCATACCCCAGGTAAAACAGGTCGCCAGCAACGCCTGAACTACCGGATGCAGTGTCTTAAACCATTCAATCATAGATTTTCCTCACTATTTCCGCATCTTTTTATACTGATTTATCAGACCGTTGGTTGAGCCGTCATGGGAGTGAATCTCCTTATCGGTCTCGAGTTCCGTCAAAATCTGCCCTGCCAGCTGCTTGCCCAGCTCGACGCCCCATTGATCAAAGGAGAAAATATTCCAGATGATCCCCTGTACAAAGATTTTATGTTCATACATGGCAATTAATGCTCCAAGAACCCGCGGGGTCAACTTCTTATAGAGTATTGATGTGCTGGGTTTGTTACCCGGAAAAACCTTAAACGGTAGTAATTGTCTGATTCTCTCTTCGGAAAATCCTTCGGCTTTCAGCTCTTTTCTGACTTCGGACTTATCTTTTCCATTCATCAGCGCTTCCGTCTGGGCAAAGAAATTCGCCAGCAGTTTGCGGTGGTGATCGCCGATCTCGTTGTGCGACTGAGCACCAGCCAGAAAATCACAGGGCACCAGCTGCGTCCCCTGATGAATCAGTTGATAAAACGCATGCTGCCCGTTCGTACCCGGCTCACCCCAGACAATCGGTCCGGTCTGATAATCAACCGCTTTACCATTTCGATCCACGCATTTCCCGTTGCTCTCCATATCCAGCTGCTGCAGATATGCCGGAAAGTGTTCCAGATACTGTTCATAGGGCAAAATCGCCCAGGTGGCGGCATTGAAAAAATTGCGATACCAGACGCCCAGCAACGCCAGAATCACCGGAATATTCCGCTCAAAAGGGTTCTCCCGGAAATGCCGGTCCATGGCATGCGCGCCTTCCAATAACTCTCTGAAACGATCAAATCCGATGGAACAGGCGATGGACAATCCGGCGGCTGACCAGAGTGAATAGCGCCCCCCGACCCAGTCCCAGAAGCGAAACATATTTTCCGGATCAATGCCAAAGGTTGTCGCCGCCTCTACATTGGTGGAAACCGCCACGAAATGTCGGGCGATTGCGGCGCGGTTATCCATTTTTTGCAGCAGCCAGCTTTTCGCACTCTCGGCATTGGTCATGGTCTCCTGCGTCGTGAATGTCTTTGAGACGATGATAAAGAGAGTCGTCTCCGGATCGAGCGGTTTTAACGTCTCTGCCAAATGAGTACCGTCTATATTGGAAACAAAATGCACATTCAGAGCCGGATTGGCATAGGACTTCAGTGCTTCGGTCACCATATGCGGTCCGAGGTCCGAACCGCCGATTCCGATATTGACGATATCGGTAATCCGCCGATTGGTGAATCCCTCCCACAAACCGGAAATGACACTCTCCGAAAAGGTCTCCATCTGATCCAATACCGCGTTTACTTTCGGCATGACATCTTCCCCGTCAACATACATCGGTTCTCCGGAAAGATTCCGCAAGGCGGTATGCAAAACCGCCCGCTCTTCGGTTTCATTGATATGCCCACCGGCGAACATCTGCTCAATCGCATCCGCTACGTGCGTCTCATCAGCCAGTTGCTGCAATAATTGCATAGTTTCAGCCGTGATGAAATTTTTGGAATAATCAACCAGAATGTCTTCATGATACAGTGAAAACCGCTCGAAACGCTCCGGATCCTTTGCATACAATTTCCGCATATGCAGCTTTTGCATTTGGAGGTAATGACTTTCCAGCAGTTTCCAGGTTTTGGTTTTACGTGGATTTATTTTTTCAAGCATTATAATCTCCAATTATATCCTGGTTTTTAATTTGCTTAATGTGGCATCTGGTTCCCGGTAGCGACGATAAACAGATGTTAAATTTGTGTAATGAAACAAGCTGTTTATAACTGGTATCCGGGAAAGCCAAAATAGTAATTTTGAAAACAGATACCAGACGGTCAAATAGTACCCGTAATGGACTATCCGAATCCAAAACGAATCGCCGATCTGAACTTCAATTCCCAGATAAGTTATTACTGATCTGAGAAAATAGAAAAATACCGTTAGCAAGGATAATCGAAACATGACAAACGCCAACGGCTGCTGAACTTCAATCGCTTTTTCAGGACAAAAAGCCATGCACCGCATACAACTTTCACAGTGGAAAGTCCAGAAAGGGTAGGGTTGTTTCTTCCCAATCATTTTTATTGCGCTATTCGGGCAATAATCCGCACAGAGTCCACAGCCATTGCATCTTCGATTGACGAAAAACAATTTCGCCAAGCCCTCTTTGCCATAGACCATATATCCAAAACTGATTGGTAAAAGCAGGAGCCCCAGAATGAGTTCAACGCCGTTTAAAACCGAAAACCAGCTACGCCTACCAGACAGTATTTTCCCGATAAATAACTCACTTGGTTTCTGCGCCTGATCAATGATTCTTTGTACATTTACCGGCTTTTGACCGGAATGAAGAGCCATCCAGTTCGAAGGCATATTGATACTCTGTACACCTCGTACTTTGTAACCTTTTATTGCCAGTATCAAGGCAATCAGAAACGTCGCGCTTGCACTTAACCCGGGAATGAAAAACTTTTTAAACTGTAATCGTCCTTGTGTTGCGACTACTATCGCATGAGTTTTACGGACTCCGGGCAATTTTAGCACAAACTTGATCACACTCCATGGTGCCGTAAACCCATGAGTCGGCATAAAAATGCCAACCAGGTTTTCTTCAGAATCTGCAACCAACTGCCCACTAAAATATTTATCAATAAACTGATGCTTCGTTTTAATTCCCCGGTTCTCAGTGATCTGCTGCATCCAACTGGCGACCTTCAGGGAATTTCCGGTTCCGCTGGAAAGGTAAAATGACGCTGTGTTATAGTGACTATTCATGGTTGTTAGTAAGAGGAAATTTACATGTTCTTATGCGAAACATGAAACGAAAGATTTACTCCTTTTCAATCCTGTGAAAAATTATGTATATTTTCTATCAATGATTTCACAGGAGGGGATTTGAGCAGTTACAAAGTATTTATTTATGCATGTTTCGACTACAATCCGGACACCATCAGCAATCTTGTATCAAAAACAATCACCACAATCCCATTGACCAACCCAATTAAAGGCAAGATAGTCATCAAACCAAATCTGGTTATGGCACACCCGCAAGTCGCCACTGAATCTTACACTCGCAGTGAAGTTGTGGAGGGAATAATCCGGACGATTCTTAAAAATGGAACAGCCGTGGACCGCATAGATATTGTCGAAAAATCCGGTCTGGGAATTACTACCACTACCGCTTTTCGGCACGCCGGATACCGGAAGCTGCAACGGAGATACGGTGTCGGTCTTGTCGCCATGGAAGAAAGTCCCCAGGTTCGATTGGGTTTGGACAATGGAAAAATTCATAAAAGCATTCGGGTCGCCAGGGCAATCGCCGACCGGGATTTCCTAATTTTTGCACCGAAACTGAAAACAAATGTTCTCTCCAACGCCTATTCCGGCGCATTGAAACTGAATATCGGCTCCATAGACAGCAAAGAGCGAATGTATCACCACAATATGGACCTTCACAAAAAAATGATTGACGTCCTGGAAGTCAGCAATCCCGATCTGATCGTAGGCGATGGAATCCGCTTTGCTTTTGGCGGCAACCAGATGACCCAGCACGGAATGGATTTGGGTGTGCTGATTATTTCTAACAACGCCGTTGCCTACGATATGGTTTGTGCCAAACTGCTGAACCTTGATCCCTTCAAAATTGACCATATCAAAGAAGCCAGCGACCGTGGATATGGTCCAGGTTCCTTCGACGACATTGAAATCGCCGGAGATTTGCCTATCGAAACGGTTCAGCAAAAAACAGCCGGATTGGATTATGGTTATTATCCCGTTGACCAGTTCAAATGCAATTTCAATACCATCAGTGGAACGCCCTACTGCACCGGCGGTTGTCAGGGAATTTTCCTGGACTGGCTGCACATGGTCAAAGACCGAAAATTAAAAACACTGGATCGCTTCCCGAAACTGACAGCCCTTGTTGGAAAAGTGACTGGTAAAATCGAAGATAAAACGGTTCTGCTGATTGGCGATTGCGTCCAAGCTTCTACCGATGATCATGCCAAAAGCATCGTCTGCATCAAAGGTTGCCCACCCACCCATAAAAGCATTGCCGGGATATGATGGTGAAATTTTTCCTGCTGGCACCGCTGGTCAGACCAACATTGATCTGGGATGGATTCGGACTGTATCCCCTAAAAAAAGTGAAGGGCTGGCTGATAAATCTGAGATTGAAACCCACTCGTGGAAAATAATGCCCGAACTACCCGAAGTCGAAACTATCGTCCGTAACCTCAATGCCGCCAGTCTGCCCGGAAAAACCGTCACCGGCGCCAATATTTACTGGCGAAAAATTATCGCCAATTTATCACCCGGCGAATTCATTCAAAAAATTACAAACCGGACAATCGTCAAGCTCCGGCGGAGAGCAAAATTTATTATTCTAGATCTTGACAACAGTTCTCAGCTGCTGGTCCATCTGCGAATGAGTGGGCGACTGTATCTGGGACCAACTTCAGCAACACGGAACAAGCATGAACATGTCATTCTGCATTTGAACGATAATCGTGATCTGCGCTTCTACGACACCCGCAAATTCGGGCGCATGATCCTGACGAAAAATCCGGACACAATTCTTCAGAATCTGGGTCCGGAACCGCTAAGTGACGAGTTCACCGTAAAGCAATTTATTACAATGCTGAAATCAAAAACCCGCCAATTGAAACCGCTGCTCCTGGATCAAACCTTTATCGCCGGTCTGGGAAATATCTACACCGACGAAGCCCTCTGGCGAGCCCGGCTGCACCCGTTGACGATCGCCGCAACCCTTACACCCTACAAAATCAGCACTCTGCATACCGCCATTCGCTTCGTCCTGCAACAGGGCATTGACAATCAGGGCACGTCGCTGGGGGACGGGCAATCAAACTTTGCCTCTGCTGAAAACCGCCGCGGGAATAATGCCCGAAATCTGATGGTTTTTCGCCGCACCGACCAGGAATGCCCGCGCTGCGGCACCAAAATCAAGCGGATTATCATCGGGCAACGCAGTACTCACATCTGCCCGAAATGCCAAAAACATCCATAAATCCCGTGGATAGTTATCAATCCCTGCTTATATTTCAATGATTTTAAACAGATTTCGTGATGACTGCTAATTCCTTGGAAACCAATCTGATACAGGCACTCGGACTTTCAGAAAGCGTGCTGAAAAACCGATCCGGCAGCCAGGTTCGGGTTCCCTACGCCGAAAAAGATGGTCGCCTGGTGCATGTTTCGACCGTTGAACGGGGACTGAAATGCCACGCCGTCTGCCCGGTCTGCACAACCCCCGTGGTGGCGCGTAAGGGAGATAAAACCCGTCACCATTTTGCTCATTATCCCGGCGCGAACTGCAGCGCCGAAACGGTGTTGCATTTTATCGCCAAACAGCTGATCTACGAAAAATTACAGACCGCTGTCGCCCTGAAGCAGGTCATGCCTGTCGAATGGAAATGTATCGCATGTTCAGGGCGCCACCACATGAATCTGCTGGAAAACGTCAGTCAGGTGACTCTGGAAAAAAAACTCGGGCAGTGTCGCCCGGACATCTGTCTGCTGGACACCAATGACCAAGCACGCGCCCTCATTGAAATCGTCGTGAGTCACCGTCCGGACCGGAAAATCATTGACTATTGCAATCAGCACAATATTCCCCTGATAATTTTTCGTATTGTCAATGCCGAAGCCCTGGAAAAAATCGGGCGCTCTCCCAACCTAAATCCGTCGCTGGTGCTTTACTGCCTCCGCGACCGCTGTCCGGATTGCGGGGGACCACTGTTTGAGAAACGTCTATTTATTATCGCAAGCAGCTGCTGGCGCTGCGGAGCGCCCATGCAGCTGGCAGCTATGGAGATCAACCAAACACTCCACGGCATCACCCATTTCTCAGCAGCAGACCGACTGATCGCCCGCGAAAAAGGCGTCATCTTCCGGGAACACTTCAATAAAAAATCCCACCGGCGCGAACTGGCGGTCGCCTGCCCCTCCTGCGGTGTCGTCACCGGCAACCGCTTCGCAGGCTTTCAGAAGCGGATTACCCTTAAACGGATTGGTATCTGTCGGGGAAAAATCTGTCTGAACTGCTGGACTCATTTGGACGAACCGGTTTGATAGATATGACAATCATCCGGTTGATTTTTCTTACACTAAGATTGACATTTATTCGTCCTGTAATTTAGTCATCGTCAATGTACTCAGCTACTTATTCAAAAAGGAAAAATGACCAGTGAAACCTTCCATTCCACTGAAACCAAACCTGACAATCATTTCGAAAAAGGGAATTTTTTATTGGGTTGATGAACAGCAAAAGATCAAAAAGTACAGACCCTGGCTGGGCGACCTGTTCTGCTTTATCTATGACAGCAGTATGGCAAGGTCGGTATTCCCCAAAAAGTTCGGCGGCGATATCGAGCGTCATTACGAGATTCTTCGCATGCAGATGCAAGCCACCCACGACAAGCGAATTCTCGAACTGGGCACCGGCACCGGCAATGCCGCCTATTTTTTACCCCGGGACAATGAATACACCGGCATTGACACCAGCGCCGGGCTGCTGCGAAAAGCCCAAAAACGATTCCGGGAAAATGGCTTCCAAATCGCTGATCTCTACCTCGCCAGTGCCGACGATCTGCCCTTCGCCGACGATCAGTTCAATGTACTCCTCTGTCATCTCTCTCTGAATTTTTTCCCGGACATTCATTCAGTATTAACGGAAATTCAGCGGGTTATGCAATCCGGCGCCCCAATGTATTTCAGTATTCCTGTCCCGGAACGGGAAGGTTCGAAAAGTAAAATCCACGGAACACTCTACACGGAAGAGCAATATAAAACCATATTGAATGAGCACTCCATGAACTTCGAAAGTCTGCCGGATCGCAACGGTAATCTCTTATACTTCAAAGCGAGTATTTAAAAGTGCAGACTCCCGTCTTTAATAAGAATGTGACACGTTATGGTCTCTCTGAACAAATCCATGAACTTTGAATTTGCCACCGCCAATCGCATTATCTTTGGAAATGGTAAACGTTTTCAGGCAGTTGAGATTGTCTGCAAATTTGCAAAAAATATTCTGGTCGTCACCGGTTCAAATCCCCATCGGGCGGATTGGTTGTTTCGCCAACTTGATTCGGCAAGCCTTCATTACCATATTGCCTCTGTATCCAACGAACCTGACATCAATATCGTTTCTCAAATAACCGAAAAAGTCCGACTGGAAAAGAGTGATGCCCTGATGGCTATTGGCGGCGGCAGTGTCATTGACACCGCCAAAGCTGTTGCGGCGCTGGCGAACAATCCGGGTGACATTTTTAATTATCTGGAGGTGATCGGCAACGGCAATCCGCTCCAAAAAAGACCACTGCCCTTGATTGCCCTGCCAACAACCGCCGGAACCGGCAGCGAAGTCACCCGCAACGCCGTATTGGCAAGCCGCCAACACCGGGTCAAAGTCAGCCTGCGCCATCGTTGGATGATCCCCGAGGTGGCAATCATAGACCCGGAACTGACTCTCACGGTTCCTCCGGCTGTAACCGCTAGCAGCGGGCTGGACGCCCTGACTCAACTCATCGAAGCCTTTACAACCAAATATCACAACCCGCTGGTGGACGGAATCTGTCGGGAAGGCATCCGGCATGCGGCAGGTTCCCTTCAAATAGCTTTGCTCAATGGGAGTGATCTTCACGCCCGGGGAAATATGTGCCTTGCCAGCCTGTTCGGCGGTCTGGCTCTTGCCAATGCCAAACTCGGCGCCGTCCACGGCTTCGCCGGACCCATCGGCGGGCTTTTCAACGCACCCCACGGCATGATCTGCGCCCGGCTGCTACCGCTGGTGATTCATACCAATATCACTGCCCTGAAAAGCCGCCAACCCGATTCAACGCTGCTGAAGCGCTATGCGGTAGTTGACCGGATCATCACCGCTGAAACGGGCACAGCCGGATTAAACGAGTGGCTCGACGATCTGTATCAGGAACTACCGATCCGACCGTTAAGATTTTACGGAATGACCAACACTGATATCCCACTGATCATTGAAAAAGCCCGAAAATCCAGCAGCATGCAGGGCAATTCCATTGAACTAAACCAAAGTGAATTGACCGATATCCTTACCCAAGCTCTATAAACAGTGCCTACTCATTCTATTAATGGAAAACATCCTTCACAAAATCCGGATTGCCGGGCATTTTCTGACATCCAATTGCTCGGGATTTTGTCCAAGACTTGATTTTTTTAATAGTGGAGTTTCCCGTGAACTACATTGCAAAATCGCTGGGCGATGGGATTTCTGCAAAGAATGCTGTGCTTTGAAGAGGATGCTGGCATCAGAAAACATGGTAATGTCATTGTTTATCATTATTACGAAAATGAACTAAAACCGGGAAACAGTTCCCCGCTCAACGATGTTGGCGGTCATTTATCGCTTTCCAGTCAGAATTAAACCAGCTTAACAGCAGATCAGCTGACTTTCCCCTTCTCCTTCAGCCGTTTGTATTCTTCCGGATGCAGCTTTTTCAGACACTCCGCACAGAGCCCGTGACTGAACTGGATATTGGAGTGCTTGCTGATATAGAGTTCCACCTCGTTCCAATAGCCCTCATCGTCCCGGATTTTTTTGCAGTTTGAACAGATCGGTAAAAAACCGCTCAGCGTTTTGACCTTATCCAGCGCATCCTGCAACTTGGTAATGATTTTCTCGCGCTCCCCTTCGGCAACCTTCCGGGCAGTAATGTCATGAAAATAGAAGATGCGCCCCCGCAATTTTTGCCGGTAATTGTACAACTTGTCTACCCGGAGCTCATAAGTTCGCGGGTCTCCGTCATCCCCCAGGACGATTTCCTGGCTGTAAGTGTCATCATCGCCAGACTCACAAAGGTGCCGATGCTCCGGTTTCAGAATTTTCTCCAGATGCACAACCGCGACCTTTTTACTCAGACCAAACAGCTCCCGGCAGCTCTCATTATAGTCCAAGACCCGGTTGAGCCCATCCACAACCAGTATGGGATTGACAATTTTTTCCAGAACAAATTCCCGGGCAATTGGAATCACCGACAACAGGTGATAACGCGCCACGCCAAACGTCATTACCACCCCAGACATTGCCAGAAAGGCGGTTGTCCAGTCAATCCGCGCCCAGCTGAAAATTTTAAAAATATACAGAATATTACCCAACCAAGGGAAGAGTCCGATTGCCAACAGAATGAAAAGCTGCTTTGTACTCAAATGGGGACGCCTGGTCAGCCGCCGAATGATCAACACCATTCCGGTCACCATGATGAGATTGTGATAAATAACGGCAATCCAGAACCAGATACCATAAGATTTGATGATGACCGAAAAAGGACCGCTGGTATCCAGAGCGACATCGTAGCGCATCAAGCCGTGATAATCATTTGTAAACATCATAATAAGAGTAACCAGGGGCTGGCGATTTACAAACTGACCAGCCTGATTTTTCTGGCGCCCTTCATTGGCTATTTTGGGAAATCATGAAAATAGCCCTGAAAAAGGCAATAATGATTTCCGGGTCTGACTGTTTCAGATTGCTTTTTTCCTGGAAATGACGGACAAATTCGATCCCGGCTTGCAGGTCATTTTCCTGGTGACGATTCAATCGCTCCGGCGGCAATTTCCGCAGCAACTGTTCATAAACACCGGGTTCATACATCTTCCTCAAGAGCTTACTATCGGCAACAATGCGCAGGGACTTTTTTAACGTTTCCCGAACAGCCGTTTCAGCATCAATCGCACTGCTCATCATGTCCACGAACATCTGCTCCCGGAAACGCTCTTCCTCTTCAAATATCTCGAAGAAAAGTTCTTCTTTGGACTGGAAGAAGTTTTAGAAACTGCCTTTGGCGATTCCTGTTGCTTGCGTAATTTCATCAACAGTCGTCTTTTTCAAACCGTAGATTTCAAAGAGTTGCCTTCCCTTTTCCAACAGTTTCCGCCGGATGAATTCCCGTTCATTTAATTGCGATACTGATTTGAAGTTTCATTCCGAGAACACGCGCGTATTTTTCCAGAGTGGATAACCGTATATCTTCTGCGTGGTTTTCCATTCTTGATATTGCAGATTTCTTAGTATCAAGTTTATTTGCCAGTTCCTCCTGGGTAAATCCGGATTTTTCACGCATCTGTTTTAAAAGTATTCTGACTTTGAAATTTTCATACCCTGTATCAAAATTCTCTGAAAATCCAATATCTCTGCTTTTTCTATCTTCAATATATTTATTTAGATCACTAATATTATTTTCTCCTCATATAGTCTCTTTTGCGACTTTCAGCAATTTCAATATCACGTTTAGGTATTTTTTTGAGTCTTTTTAATAAATGCATGATTTAAAACAACAATTATATATCCATCAAAAAAGCCTAATATCCTATATGTTTTATCTCTTCCAGCGACACGAACTTCCCAAATATCATCTGTACCGGATAACTTTTTAAAATATCTGCCGGGAATAGTCACCAGTTCTTCAATTAACTTTAGATGCCAAACTACTTTTTGTGCTTCTTTAGACGAGAGAGAATCTAAAAAATCCTTGACATAACATTTTCCAGTCTCATTTCTGTAAAATAATATTTCTCTCATATTGAGAAGTTAACATACATGTTAACCTTTATCAAGTATTTTTTATATTTGCTAACAAACAGGCGTGCGCCACGCCGACGGAGCGCTGTCCAATTTTTCATTTTTCCAAACATTTCAAAACTCGTCAATCTTCAAATCCATGCAATCACCCAAGGCGTTGGCTCAAAGCCATGGATATTATTTTTGTCCTTTACAGATTGGATTGGCAACTTTGAAAAAACCATCACAGAAAGGAGGACAGAATGCGCTTTTATACTCATCAACATCATTTTTACGACGGTATCTCTATAGCGGCAGACCCGGATGGGTCTGAAAACAGTGATGGAAAAACAAGTCGGAACATGTGATCACCGGTGAACATTTACACGCGCTAAGAAGAAAATTTAACTTACGCAGGGAAAACTATTTTTTGCTTGCTTGTGAAGGACAAATATAGGTTAGGCTTTTTACAATTATGACTTAATAATTCCGACCAGTTCTTCAGGATCATATACTTTTAAAGAAGCGTATTTAAAGTCTTTAATATTTCGGGTTACGATTCCTTCAATATTGCTTAAACGAGCAGATTCATGTAGTACTGCATCTTCATAATCGCTGATTTTATGATTACATGCAGCTTCAAAAACTTGTTGAGGTAATTGCGTCAGTTTGAAAATATTTAACAGGTTTTTAATTAATCTTTTTGCTTCGCTTGTACCTTTTACTTTTGTAATTAAATATCCGATAGTAGTTATAGTAGTTGGGCAGAGATATCCTTCAATTTTCCCTTGTTCAACTTCAGACAATAAAAAAGTTGCAGAAGTATAATATGGTTTACGAAGAAGTAATACATCCAATATTATATTCGTGTCAAATAGGATTCTCATAAATATTTACCTTCAAGGTATTTCTTATAATCGGATTCATCAATATCTGAATTTGCCAGAGCGCCATACAAAGATTTTACATTAGGCGGTAATTCAATAATATCTTCAGCAATCTCTTTATTAATTAGTGCGTTAAAGTAATCAGCAACCATTTTAGAAAGTGATTTACCTTTTTTTTCAGCGACAGATTTTGCCAAATTTATGAGCCTATCTTCCATTCTTAAAGTCAACTTTGTTTGCATATCATCTCCTTGTACGTCATCCAATACAATAATAATACGTCACAATAATATATGCAATACTTTTTTATTTGTTCCACACCATTTTCTTATACACCATAACGGGCAAAGATGGGGCACGAGGCGCTTCGAAGCGACAAACTTTCACAATTCAAAAACCATCACAGAAAGTAGGGCAGAATGCGTTTTTATACTCATTAACATCATTTTTACGATGGTATCTCTATAGCGGCAGACCCGGATGGGTCTGAAAACCGTGATGGAAAAACAAGTCAGATCATGAGATCGCCGGTGAACATTTATGCGCTAAGAAGAAAATTTAACTTTCGCAGGGAAGACTATTTTTTGCTTGCTTTTGAAGGACAAATATAGGTTAGCGGAATTTTACTTAATAAGCACCTGAAACTTGTTAATTGCTTCATAAACATACTTTTCGGGAACGGTACAAACATATTTTATTTTTCTAATTTTCCAATCCAGACTTTTAATCTGATCAGATAATATTACACCCGAAATTGGAAGATTCTTTGGTAATGATACTTCAAAAGGATAACCTTTTTGTATACTTGTGATTGACTGAAATAACGCTAAGCCAACTTTTGAATTATATTTCTTTGGCGATATAACAATCGCTGGTCTTGTACCTGCTTGTTCATGTCCAGCTTGAGGATTAAAATCAAGCCATACTATATCTCCTCTATCTGGTATATATTCTGTCTTCACTAAATCAATTCCTCTCCCATAGGTTCTCCAAAATCAACCTCATTATGAATATTTGAATCCGTTATTTCTGATAGAAATGCATCTAAGGAATATTTTTCTTTTTCAATAGGAGATATAATTAGTTGATTATTTTTAATGAGTAAATCAACCTTAGTTCCATTATTTATTTTTGTTTCCAATGCAAAGGATTTAGGAATTCTGATTGCCAGACTATTTCCCCATTTTTGAATTGTTGTTTGCATAACTACCTCTTTATTATGTTTCTACAATAATGATACATTACAGAACAAATACTGTCAAGAATTATCTCTATTTATTTTATACCGCTAACATACGTTTATACTTGACATCCACACTTAAAACAGGTTTCTCTATTAAGAAATTAGTTTCTTCATAGACGAACTTTTAAACCCTAGTTTCGCTTTAATCAATTTTAATCTTTTATAATCCAATTGCCATGTTCTGATGATAGAACCTCGCGATAGGGCAAATCCCAATAGCCCTTTGCCATATTCTGACTTCCACTGCCGGTTTTCATCTTGCGGTCGCCATATTTCTCGTACAAACGCATCATTCCAGATTGACCGGGCAAAAATTTATTGGTGGTATCAGCAACCATGATTTGTATAATATTACTCCGGCAATTAAATAGCGTTAACATATAGCACGTTAGGGTGGTTGAAAAACCGTTTCTGGTTGAGATATTC
>OMKS01002103.1_pt1 | contig 17028 bp, 11 predicted proteins | sample 1674721 | NCBI WGS metagenome assembly OMKS01 (sample SAMN06264996, study PRJEB25208) | sediment metagenome | isolation source: hot spring sediment | place: USA: California | collected 2014-09-02
GCATAAGCAAGGCTTTGAAAAAATCGCCGAGTAGAAGATTTGTGTTTGAACGCATAGCTTTTTCCAGTGCTTTTACTTAATTTCCATCGTGAAATGGTCAAAAGAAGCACAGCAGGTGCATCAATATCTTCGCAAAAAGGGTCTCCTTAAGCCAGAGCAGACCCTTTTGCTTGCTGTCAGCGGCGGACGAGATTCTGTTGCTCTTCTCCATATCCTTTTAGAATTAAAGCCAGCCTGGCGCTGGAAACTCTTCATCGGCCATGTCAATCACGGCCTGCGCCCCGATGCAGATGCTGCCGAAAGTGACGGGTGCCGCACAATGGCTTCAGAATATCAGCTTCCATATTTTGAAAAAAAACTCTCTTCGACAGACTTTGATGCTGTCAGCGAAAACAGCTCAATAGAAGCCAAGGCCCGCATCCTGCGCTATGCTATTTTAGAAAAGTGGCGTCGGGAGAGCTGCGCCGACTATATTCTCACCGGACACCATCAGGATGATCAGGCAGAGACCATTCTCTATCGCTTTTTTCAGGGCAGCGGCTGGCGGGGGCTGGCAGGTATTGCCATTCATGGAGAAAGCATCATCCGGCCACTGATGGCGCTGCGACGCTCTGAAATCACCTCTTATTGTGAAAAAAGACAAATAAAATACTTCGATGATAACAGTAACGAAAATGAGCAATTAAAAAGAAATCTGATTCGCCGGCAATTGCTGCCAGAGATTGAAAATCATTTCCCATCGGCTGTGCAAGCCCTGAATGCTATGGCTGAGTCTATGCAAAAACTGAGCGAATATGCCGATGGAGAAACAGAACGCTTTCTTAAAGCAAATCTCCGCAAATACGACGAATTTTTCAGGCTGAGCAAAGCAGCAATTCTAGCTTTGCCGACTCTTATGCAGCAGAATATCATCCAGAAATTGCCCGCCTGCCTTGGAAATATTCTGCACCTTTCTCAAAAACAAACTGAGCAAATACTGAACCTGCTTCGTGATGCAAATAGTGGCGCTCTATTTTCTCCCGCAAAAGATTTATTCTATTTTCTCGAGACAGACGATTTGGTTATCAGCAAAGTTTGGCCACAGTCTTTTCAAATTTCACTGGAAAAAGATACAATTTGCACACTCCCTTATATTGGAAGCTTCCTGCTGAAACAGCTGGCGGAAAAGCCGAAAGCTTTTCCAAAAAATGACTCAAAAATAATCTATGCCAGCCACAGCCACAGCCTGAAATTTTGTCTTCGCTCATGGCAAAAGGGTGATCAGCTCCAGCCATTTGGAGAAAGTAAAGGCAGACATATCAGCAATATCCTAACCAATTCAGAAATACCTGCCTTTTTTAAAATAAACTACCCGGTATTACTGGCTGAAGGGCAAATTTTATGGGTGCCGGGGCTGCGACGCAGCAATATTTTTCCCATATATAACAAAGCTCGTTTTTTCTATCAGATTCACTTTTTTCCTGCCCAAAATGGGGGGCGTGACGCGGCTAAAATGAACAATTAGTAGTGGTAAAATGAGGAAATTTGGCTTATACTACGAGGCCAAAACCATGGAGGATGTATGACTTCAAAAACTTTTAAAATAGAGCACAAAGGTGACTGGAGTGGGATGGAGCTGGACTGCCTCTTCAGTGACGAGCTAATTCAAAAAAGGGTACTTGAATTGGGCCAGCAGATCAGTCATGACTATGTCGGAGCGGAGAAGCCCCCTATTATGATTGGCGTTCTCAATGGAAGTCTCTTTTTTATGGCCGACCTAATGCGGGCAATTGACATTGAGGTAGAAATGGATTTTATCAAAATCGCCTCTTATCACCGGGCAGAATCCACCGGCACCGTCCGATTAATCAAAGACATCAGCGCCCAGATTACCGGACGGGATATCATTATTGTGGAAGATATCATTGACAGCGGCCTTTCTATGAACTTCCTGCGGCGGCGTATGCTGGGAAATGAACCCAGCTCACTGCGGGTGGCTACTTTTCTCTATAAAAAAGAGGTTTCCAAGCTGCAAGAAGAGCCCGATTATGTTGGCTTTGTAATCCCCAACCGGTATGTCATCGGCTATGGTCTGGACCTTGAGCAGCAATACCGGCAGCTCAGAGCCATCTATGCTTTTCGCGATGAAGACCTGGAAAAAATAAAGGAAAAATGATGAGTTTATACAAAATGAGTGACAATGAACCTGGTTCACAGCAGACACGACGACGACGAATCAAAGCAGACCCAGAATCAAAAAAAGACCCGGATAACCGAAATAATGAAGATGATGGTTTTAATTGGAAAAAAGCTGGCCGCACACCGCTCATCTGGATTTTTATCATCATCACTATCTTGATTTTGGCCAATATAATGGCCAGCAATGCTGTCACTAAGCCGGAAATCACCTATACTCAATTCAAGCGGCTTGTTGATAATAAGCTGGTAGTCAAAGGGGAAATCATCGGCAATGTATTTCATGGGCAGCTTGCACAGCCTCAGACTATCATCGTCAGTGGCCGTGAAGTGGAATATGATCGCTTCATCACAAGTATTCGGGTTTTAGACAGCGATATTTTAGCCTGGTGGGATGGAAAAGGCATTGAATATGTCTTTAAGCAATCCAGCACCAACTGGACGGAAATACTTCTGAATATGATTCCCTGGATATTGATTCTTGGCTTATGGATTTTCTGGATGCGGCGTCTGCAGGGCGGTGGTCCCGGCGGCAGCAAAGGCATTTTTAGCTTTGGGAAATCACCGGCGAAAATGCTTTCACCTGATCGGCCTAAAGTGACCTTTGATGATGTAGCGGGCTGCGAGGAAGCTAAATATGAGCTCCAGGAGATTATCGAATTTCTTAAAGACCCCTTGAAATTTCAGCGTCTTGGGGGAAAAATTCCCAAAGGCGCGTTACTGTTAGGCCCTCCAGGAACAGGCAAAACCCTATTGGCAAAAGCTGCTGCCGGTGAAGCAGGCGTCCCATTTTTCAGTATCTCCGGCGCCGATTTTGTGGAAATGTTTGTGGGTGTGGGCGCCAGCAGAGTAAGAGATCTATTTGAGCAGGCGCAGAAAAATTCTCCCTGTATTGTATTTATTGATGAAATTGATGCTGTTGGCCGTCAGCGCGGCGCTGGCCTTGGCGGCGGACACGATGAGCGCGAGCAGACTCTCAACCAGTTGCTGGTGCAGATGGATGGATTTGAAACCGATAGCAGCATCATCGTTATTGCCGCCACAAACCGGCCTGATATTCTCGATAAAGCCCTGCTGCGTCCGGGGCGCTTTGACCGGCAGATCATCGTGGACGTTCCCGATGTCCGCGGCAGAGAGGGTATTCTAAAAGTCCATAGCAAATCTATCAAAATCGGAAAAGACGTAAATCTGGAAGTGCTGGCCAAAGGCACACCTGGAATGGTGGGCGCTGATTTAGCCAATCTCGTGAATGAAGCAGCGCTTCTTGCTGCCCGAAAAGAGCGGGATGAAGTCATTATGGATGATTTTGAAGATGCCAAGGACAAGGTGATGATGGGCACCGAGCGCCGCAGCATGATCATCAGTGACAAAGATAAAAAAGTCACAGCCTACCACGAAGCAGGACACGCTTTGATAGGGCTTTTCACGCCGGGAACTGACCCCATTCACAAAGTAACGATAATTCCCAGGGGACGCGCCCTCGGCGTGACCCATACGCTGCCTACCGACGAAAAACATAACTATTCCCGATCATATATTAAGACACAGCTTGTGATACTCATGGGTGGCCGCACTGCCGAAGAGATTATCTTTAAAGAAATCACCACCGGCGCAGGGAATGACATTGAACGAGCTACTAATTTAGCCCGAAAAATGGTTTGTGAATGGGGAATGAGCGATAAACTGGGACCGATGACCTTTGGCCGCAAACACGAAGAGATCTTCCTGGGCAGAGAATTTGCGCAAGCGCCTGAATACAGCGCCGACACAGCGCGAACCATAGACGCCGAGGTGAGCGCTATAATAGATGAAGCGCACGAAACAGCAAGAAAATTACTCTCTGACCACGAAGGTGACCTGCACAAAATCGCCAATTCCCTTCTGGAGAAAGAGATACTCGATCGGGAAGAGCTATTGGAGCTGGTGGGTCTCGAATCAGAAAAACTTGATAAAAAACCACTCGCCGAAGATATCAAAGATTCGCTTCAAGAAGATGATAAACCGGAAGACAACAATGAATCAACCATTGATGTGAAAGTTTAAAAACGCTGCTTTACTACCGCATAAATCCCGCTAACAGGGAAATTCTCGAAAAACTGCTGCAGGGAAAATTTCCAGGCCTTAATTTTGAGGAATTAAAACTTGCTCATATCTGGCGAGGCATCAACTATCAGGATGCGGCAGAAAAGAAAAAGCATTTTCAGACGCTGCGGCGCTATGGGATATATTCTCACAGCGATGAGCTCGGGCACCTTCTCGCCTTTGAAGATGCTATGATGGCTAAGATTCGGGAAGATGACTTTTGGCAAAGCATCACCATACCTGAAGCAACAGAATTTGCCGCCAGGGAACATCGCTTTTCGCTGAAACGTCCCATTATAATGGGCATTCTCAATGTAACACCTGATTCATTCAGTGATGGCGGAAAATACAATCAAGTCGGCGCCGCCGTAGCCAGAGCCAAAGCAATGATTCAAGAGGGGGCAGATATCATAGACATTGGCGGCGAATCAAGCCGCCCAGGGTCTAGCCCTGTAAGCAGCTCAGAGGAATTAAAACGGGTTATTCCGGCGCTGAAAGCCTTGAGCAATGAATTAGAATGCATTTCAATTGACACAGTAAAACCTGAAGTGGCAGAAGCAGCCCTTGACATTGGCGCTGCGATCATCAATGATATCAGCGGATTGCGTCAAGCGCCGGAAATGGCAGATATTGCCGCCAAATATAAGGCCGGATACATTCTGATGCATATTCAGGGAACACCCCGCACAATGCAGCTCAATCCACAATATGGAAACCTGCTTGATGAAATCCTACTATGGCTTAAAGAAAGTGTGCATACAGCCCTGCAGAGCGGCTTGAAACGAGAAAATCTCGTCGTGGACCCCGGTATCGGCTTTGGCAAAACTGTGGCGCATAATCTCTTTCTCATTCAGCAAATGCAGGCTTTTCGCTCGCTGGGGACAGCCGTAATGTTGGGAGCAAGCAGAAAATCTTTCATCCAAAAACTCAGCGCTGCTGAAGTGGACCGACGGCTGGGGGGCAGCATCGCCGCGCTTTTATCAGCTTGGCGAAACGGCGCCCACATCTTCAGGGTTCATGATGTTTTTGAAAGCAGGCAGGCCCTGCAGATTGCCCATGCCATCGAGGCGGCAAACAATGATTAGCCTTTTCAAAATCAGCTTTCTCGAGGTTCAGCTTTCAGACCTCTTTGATATTCTCATTGTAACCTATTTATTTTACTGGATATACAACCTTTTTAAGAATAGTCGCGCCGCCCAGATGCTCTGGGGGATGCTGGTGCTTTTTCTCCTGGGTATCTTTGCCGAGATCGCCAATCTGCGAGCCCTGGCTTGGCTCATTGGCAGTCTTCAGACTGTCTGGGTGATTCTTTTTGCTATCATTTTCCAGCCGGAGTTGCGGCGAATGATGCTTTTCATGGGGCAGTTGCCCATTCTGAGTCGCCTGATTTCCGCAGAAACGACAGAATTGACCGAAGAGCTCATCTATTCAATTTTTGAGCTGCAAAAAAGGCAGTGGGGTGCGCTTATAGTTATTTTGCGTGATAAAAGTATTAAGAAAATTGTCGAGAAAGGCGTACCCATTGAAGCAAAAGTGAACCATCAGCTTATCCTCGCTATTTTCAATCCGGAATCGCCCCTTCATGACGGTGCAATCGTGGTACAGCAAGACCGCATTTTGGCGGCAAAATGTATTCTGCCTCTCTCTGAAAATCTGGATGTGGACCCCACCATCGGCACGCGCCATCTTGCTGCTTTGGGAATGTCAGAAGAGAGCGACGGCCTGGTGGTGGTCGTTTCTGAAGAAAGCGGTAAAATTTCCGTTGCGAATAAAGGTATGATGTCCCGAGGTCTGGATGAACCCAATCTAAGAACCGAAATTTATAAATATTTATCGGGACGTGATGATTAAAAAAACTATCATAATATTAACAATATTTTCAGCCTGGCTGCGGGCGTATGAATTTAAACTTATGCCGGAGCCCCAGGCGCTGACGATAGAATGGCGGCTTGATGAAGATGAAATAATCGCTTTGGAAGCCGGCGGAGAGTTTCCCAACCCAGAAGGCTTTATTCAGACTGTCATCAACGGCTATCAGGCGCCGCTATTTGCCGAATTTATTAAACAGAGCGCTGGAGAAAAGCTGCACATTCTCAATGAGGAAAAAAGGGGCGTCAGCCTGGGAAAAACCCTGCAATCTGTCATAGAGAGAGATTCAGAAGGCAAAGAAGCTCCAGCTCTGAATAGCCAGAGAGAGCAATTCATAAGCCTGGAACGGAAAGAAAACAATCTGCTCGCACTCCATTTTACACCTCTAATCCCCAAAAGTCCAAATCAGGCAGAGCTTCTCGTTTCCACCAAACTGCGTCTGACCTGGACAATAGCGCCCCAAGACAAAAAATCAGCAGCGGCAAAAACGACCCGCAATGAGCATCTGCCAGATCAATTTGTCACTGTTTATATCAATGAGCCCGGTTTTTATCGCATCAGCGCCAGTGAGCTGAAGAAAGCCGGCGCAGCCGTGGGGCAAATCTTTCCCCAGCAGATTAAAGTATATCGCTGGCAAAGAGAAATTCCGGTGCAGGTTTCAACACGGCAGCCCCAACGCTTTCAGGACGATGATTATATTGGTGTCTGGATTGACTCTCTTGCCAATCCCTACGGCAGCTACCGTTATAATCCCTTTGCCTCTGATGAAGCCCTGATTATCACCTGGGATGCCGGCAATGGTCTGCGCTATGCCGAAGAATCTGGCGCTTTAGGCGGCAAAGTTGACTATACTCCGAACTGGTTTGACGCTGAAATCCATTTTGAAAAAGAGGAGTCCTGGCAGAAGCTGGGGGGACTCAATACCGATCAGCTAACCCACGTTTCAGACCATTGGTTTTTCAATCAACAGATTATTTCTGGCCGGTCGGCTGTTTTCAGCTTTGATCTCTATCACCCTGAAAACAGTATGCGGAATGTCCGCTTTAATATCAATTTGCAAGGCATCACTTACAGCTCCACAACAGAAAAGGTGCTGACCTATCTCGTAAATGGCGTTTTTATGGGAAATCAGAGCTGGCTGGTGCGCAATGAGGCCATCAGCTTTGAAAATGACAATTTTAATTTTAATCATAGTCAGCTCAAATCAGGAAAAAATGAGCTGCAGATTGTTCTCAGCGGTGATCCTACCATTGATCAGTACTATGATATGGTGCTGCTGAATTATGCCAAGATAAACTATGACCGAAAATACATCGCTCAGGATGATTTCTTGGAATTTCACGCTCCTTCTGAAATGGGTGATGGCTCCTATCTTTTTGAATTACACGGATTTTCGAAACCGAGTGTTACCATTATCAAAAACAATTTCAGTTGGATTCGGGATAATCTGGTCTATTACAACACAAAATTTAATGCCTACACCCTGCTTTTCCAGGATGTGCTTCCGGCAGAAAAAATAAAGTTTGCCGCCATCAGTGAGAATGCCTACTTATCTCCCGATACCTTGCTATACACTGACAATACAAGGCAAATCGTGGAAAAAAAACAGGGAGACTATATCATCATTGGCGCTGAACAATTTCGGGAAGCCAGCGCCGAATTTCTCATCCATAAGGAAAAGATGGGCTTCACACCGGTTTACTATTCACTGGAGCAGCTTTATCATAGCTACAGCAACGGAAATATCACACCCTATGCCCTGAAAGAATTTCTTCAGGAAGCGTGGTGGCAATGGTCACAAAAACCCCGTTATGTGCTCCTGGTCGGTGATGCCCTCTACAATGGACGACAAACCATCAGAGACCTGCATTATATTCCCACGGTTTTTGTCCAGACTTACCGCTGGGGCGCAGCAGTGACTGACCACTGGTTTGGGGATTTGGATGACGATTTAATTCCAGAAATAACTGTAGGCCGCCTCCCAATTCGAGATAAAGAACAACTGGATATCAGCTATCAAAAAATTATTAGATATGAAACCAACCATACTGTTGATCACTGGCTCAACAGAGTCACCCTCATTGCGGGCTATGAAGATGAATTTAAAAACCAGACCGAATCCCTGATTAATACCCAGCTCCCTGAAACCATTCAGATTGACCGCCTCTATATTAATCCCAGTGCCCAAACCGGCCCCTATTATGGCACAACCCAGACCTTGGCAGAAATGATTAATGATGGCAAGATGCTGGTAAATTTTTTAGGGCACGGCGGCGGCGCAGTCTGGGCTGACCGGGGACTTTTTTCTTTAGATGATGTGGAGTTGCTCACCAATGAGACAAAGCCGACAATGGTAAGCTCCTTCACCTGTTTTACAGCCACATTTGAAACAGAGCGTGGCCTGGGTGAAATGATGATGCGGAGTCCTGGAGGCGCAATCAACTTTTTTGGCAGCAGCGGCCTGGGATGGGTCATCAATGATTATCTCCTTATGCTACCCACTTTTCGCGGACTATTCGAGAAAAAACTCTCCTTTGGCGAGGCGGTAAATTATGGCAAAACACTTTATTACGCCACAACACCCTACAACACACACCGGGCAACGATGATTTATCAATATAATATATTAGGTGACCCATCCGTACAACCGCCCTATAATTTTGATAAAGAGCACCTCTCCATCACCCCTCAGGATCCGACCCCTGGGGAAAGCATCGAGATCAGCTACAATACAAATCTGCCGCAAGGCTATCTTGATCTGACATATGAAGGCAGCAGTGACAAAAAGTCACCAGTGCAGCAAAAGATTCCACTGCAGCTTATCAACGGAAAGCTCTCGGCCACCATAGACAGCATTCCTTCGGCGCCTGGAGACGCCATCATTTTTGCCTGGGACCCGGCGAGCCGAATAACAAAAGTCGCCCACAATCGATTCACTCCAGGAAAAAGTTTTATCGGCAGTCCAGAATGGCACCCCTCTCAGCCGGCTTTAGGCGGCAGCGCTTCGATTCAACTTCGCATTGTCGATTCCGACAATATTCAGAAAGCCATCATCCTCATCGGCTCAGATACCTTGCAGCTCAATAATGTTTCCCCCGAACTCTATCGCACACAGCAAACTATCGCAGTGGCTTCCAAAAATGGCATATCCTTTCGGGTGGAAGTAACTGACGGACGAAATATTAAGACACTCTCCCCTACATTCACCCTCAAAGCCATTGAAGAGGCTGATCTGGCGCTGCAGAATGTCTCCCTCCAAAATGGAGCGCTGCAACTGACAATCTATTCAGGCACAAGTGAACCGCTGCCAATTACACTAAAAATGAAAGATGGCAGCCAGAGCGTCACTGACCAATTTACTGTTATACAGGGAAATCGCAACTATCAGCGCAAGCTCCTGCCAGAATACGGTTCCCGCAACGTGACGATTGTCATTGAGTCGCAGAATCTGACAGAAAGCGATACCAGCAATAATCGCTGGAGCGGAACCTTAGATAACCACTGGCTGCGAATAGACAGTGAGGCAAGAGCTCTGAGTCTCAAACACAGTTTGGTGGAGAAAATTACTTTTTACCCTGGTGAAAAACCATTGTTAGCAGAAATTCGCTCTGATTCGCTGCCGGCTAATCTCCGCCCGGACTATTTAGCGCTTGAATCCTCTGACGCATTGCTGATACAATTTTTAGAAAAGCCTGGCCGCTATGCACTGCAGATGAAAAGCGAGGCCAAAGAAGGCGCTTTCCCATTTTGGCTGCGCTCAGAAGCTGATGCCGGCTGGCGCTTGCCATCAGAAGGCAGCTCACCTCAAATTTCCGAAAGCGGATGGATTTTTGCCGCCAGCAGCAAAGAGTCTGTGCCGCCGCAAATGGAAATCAACGTCAATGCCCGCCGCTTCCTTAATGAAAGCTACGTTTCAAGATGGTCAGATTTCTCAGTTATTGTCCGCGATGACAATGGCGTTCATCCCCATCAGCCGTGGTGGGATATTCTAATTGACGGAAACAGTCTCAATCCGGATATCATTACTGCCCGCAGCAGCAAAAGCAATCAGGAATTTCATCTGCGCTTTCGGCCTGAATTGAGTCCCGGCGAGCATACAATTCAAATTATTGCCTCCGATGCTTTAGGAAACCGAGACAGCACCGATACACATAAAATGATTGTAGCCTCTGATGCCCAGATTATCGATTACGGCAATTTCCCCAATCCATTTCAATCCCGAACCACACTTATTTATGAATTGACGGAACAATTTGACGAAGTTGAAATAGATATCTATACTTTGGACGGGCAAAGAGTTTTCACAATCAATTCATTTAATGCTGCCACAGACCTGCCCCTCAATGAGGTGGGCTATCACGAAGTCACCTGGCGAGGCATTGATTATAATAATGATTTTGTGGCCAATGGCGTATATTTTTACGCCATCTCAGCCAAACGGGAAGCTCACTTGATACGTCAGCGCGGCAAAATGGTGAAATTGAGATGAAAAAGTTAATTCTGCTCATTATTTTTTCCATTCAGCTTGCTTATGGCGGACGCTATGGAGATGCCTTTATCCAGACAAGCCTGCCAGCCCACGCCAGCGCGATGGGTAATACTGCCGTCACTCAGCTAAGAGGCCTATCATCTGTAATAAGTAATCCGGCGGGTCTCGCCCAGGTGCAGCAATCCTCTCTCCTCCTGCAATATTCCGATGTATTTGGCCTGGCATCTCAAAGTAGCATCGGATTTCAATATGCAGGTATGGATAAATATCAGCTTGGCATATCCTGGTTTAATGTTAATGTCAGTGGTATCTCTTCAAGACCTGACATTCTTGACAGCCTCACTTTTATCGAAAGACGCAATTTTCTCAGGCAAAAAGGTTTAGATTCATGGGAAACTTTCAGCAATCGGGATGATGCTATCTATATCACACTGGCCCGCTCAACCACTCACAATATCAAGATTGGCTGGGCTTATGATGAATTTGATATTATTAACCCCATTGGCATCAGTGTCAAAATACTGAATAAATCTGTTTTAGAAGAAAGCGGCAGGGGAATAGGCCTTGACTTTGGCACTAAATTTATCATTCCAGGCAAAGAGATTTTTTATATCCGCAAGCTGGGAGATTTCGTCCTGGGCCTAAATGTGGAAAATATCTATACAACAGGCATCTATTGGACAACCCGCCATGTTGATCAGGTCTGGATGACCTTTCGCGGAGGCATCGCTCTGCATCAGCCCTTAGAAATCATCCACAGCGAGGTCTGGCTCATCTGGGAGCGCAAGGAGCTCATTAATAATGAAAGCGTCCGCTATGGAATTGACTTTAGAATGGCAGACCGGGTGAGCATTCGGCTGGGACGTGATTTTTACAACTGGAATGGCGGCATCGGCTTGCGAATCACCCTGGGCGGCAGAGACCTTATCTTTGATTATGCCTATCAGGCACACCCGCTGGATAATGCCCACCGTATGACATTCACCATCTTTCCGGAGAAAAAAAGATGAAGCCATTGCCTATACTTATTGCTGTTTTGGCCATCGGTCTCACTTTTTGCACCGATGTGGAAGACCCGGACCCACCGGTCAAGCCCCGACTGGTGGAAAAAAGTTCCGGATTTGATACATTAACGCAGGGGATACATCCATCAATGGAGCAAAATGCCATCGTTTTGCAATGGTATCGCAATCCCGATCCAGACTTAGCCGGCTACGTTATTTTTCGGGCGGCTGATACCACAATTGAAGCTGATCTCAAATTTGAAACGCTGGACTCGGTCTGGATTTTTTATGCAAATCCTACCCTCCTCGACAGCGAGTACATTGACATCAATGTTGAGCTGGCGATGCCTTATTTGTATTACATTCGCGCCATTGACGATGCCGGCAATGAAAGCAAACCCAGCGACACTGCCCGCTACACCCTGGCGGTAAAACCCTCAATTGAATCGCCAAAAAATGGCCAGGAAGATTTAGCTCCGCAACCACTCTTTTCCTGGAAATATACCGCCTCTTTTCAGTTTTCTGTGGATTTCTTCTTCATCACCCTTGAAAATATGACAACAAATGAACTGGTATGGCGCTATGCCACATCCCGCAACCGATATGACGGCACGGCTCAATCAGTTCCCTACAATACAGACGGCAGCGCCTCTGAAAGCAGCCTCTCCAGTGAATATCTCTATCGCTGGCGTCTGGATGCCTACGGAATGCTAAATGCACAAGGCATCGAGCGGGAAGGCGCCCGCTCACCATGGATATTTTTTAAAGTAAAAGGAGAATAATGAAGGCAAAAACTACAGTTATATTAGCAATGCTATTTATTTTCAGCGCCGACCTGGCTGCTCAGATTAATAGTGGCTTTGAAACCACTGCCAGCGCCGGAATGCGTACAGGGAAAACAACCCTTAATTTTCCGGTAAAAGTATGGGGCGAGGTCACCCGGCCGGGCATTTATGATATACCCATTGGATATGACCTGCTGGCAGTCATAAGCTATGCCGGGGGTCCCACAGCAATGGCTAAGCTTACCTCGGTCCGGGTCATTCGCCAAAAGGTGCAAGAAGGCGAAGGGGATTTAATGTATGTTATTGACCTGGAGCGCTATCTGGAAACAGGAGATAAGAGCTTGCTTCCGGAAGTCAGACCTGGCGACACAGTTATCGTCACGCCACGATTTATGAAAAGCGTCACCCAAACTATGGGCTACGTGCAATCAATTTTGTCAATCGTCAACATATTAGTGCTAATGCAGTACTATGCAAACCGTTAGGAGAATAGGTGACTATGGAAAATTACAGAATAAAAGATATCAGCCTGGCAGACTTTGGTCGAAAAGAGATAGAGCTGGCAGAGAAAGAGATGCCGGGACTGATGGCACTTCGAGAAAAATATAGCAAAGAGAAACCGCTTAAAGGCGCCCGCATCACTGGCAGCCTTCATATGACCATTCAAACTGCAGTGTTGATTGAAACCCTCAAAGAGCTTGGCGCTGAGCTGCGCTGGGCAAGCTGCAATATCTTTTCAACCCAGGACCACGCTGCCGCAGCCATCGCTCAGGCCGGCATTCCGGTTTTTGCCTGGAAAGGTGAAACACTGGAAGAATATTGGTGGGCTACCCAGATGGCGCTCTTGCATGGCAATGAAGAAGGACCCCATCTCATTGTAGATGACGGAGGAGATGCCACCCTGTTTGTTCATGAAGGCTACCGGCTGGAAAAAGAATTTGCCAGCTCTGGTAAGCTGCCCAAAATCACCACCGACAATAAAGAGCTGGCTATTGTTCAGAATCTAATTATTTCAGAATTAGAGACATTTCCACAGCGCTGGCATAAAATCGCCTCCGAGATGAAAGGGGTCAGCGAAGAGACTACCACCGGAGTGCACCGCTTATACCAGATGCTGGAAGAGGGAAATCTGCTATTCCCCGCTATCAACGTCAATGACAGCGTTACAAAATCTAAATTTGACAATGTCTATGGCTGCAGGGAATCTCTGGCTGATGGTATCAAGCGGGGAACAGATATTATGGTGGCCGGAAAAAAGGTGCTCATCTGCGGCTTTGGTGAAGTGGGCAAAGGCTGCGCTCAAAGTATGCGGGGCTTTGGCGCTCGGGTTCTTATCAGTGAAATTGACCCCATCTGCGCTCTCCAGGCTTCAATGGAAGGCTACGAAGTCATAACTGTCGAAGATGTGGTTTCTAAAGTTGATATCTTCGTTACCGCCACGGGAAACCGCGACGTCATACGACTTGAACATATGCTCCAGATGAAAGACAATGCCATCGTATGCAATATAGGCCACTTCGATAATGAGATTCAGGTTGATAAGCTCTATGAATACCCTGGCGTAGAAAAAATCAATATCAAGCCTCAGGTTGACCGCATTGTCTTTCCCGATGGGCATAGCATTATCCTCCTCTCTGAGGGTAGGCTGGTCAATCTGGGAAATGCCACCGGCCATCCTTCTTTCGTTATGAGCAATTCCTTCACTAATCAAGTTTTAGCCCAGATTGAACTCTGGACAAAAGACCATAAGCTTGGCGTCTATATTCTGCCCAAAAAGCTGGATGAGGAAGTCGCCAGACTCCATCTGGAAAAACTGGGCGTGCGTCTCACAAAACTTACACCCGAGCAGGCTGCATATATCAATGTGCCTGTGGAAGGTCCATATAAATCAGATCACTATCGCTACTAATTTGACAGCCGCCTGATTGAATGAACTGGAAAAAAATCCTTTTCAATATTTTCTTTACGCTATCTCTCTTATGCGGTACCGTTCTTTCTGTGGCTATATTTTTTTATCTCAGCTTCTATATTCCCGCAAATAATAAGCCTTATTCTGAAAAGACTGAGTTCGAGATTCCTGCTGGAACGCCATTTATGTCCATTCAGAATATGCTGAAAGAAAAGGGATTAATCGGGGATAAAAAACGATTTTATTACGCGGCAAGGTTTGCGGGAAAACTGCAAAAACTTCAGGCAGGGCACTATCAGATACCTGGGGGCACACATTATTTTCAGCTTGTTCGTCTCCTCTCTAATGCGCCGCGTCATCACATCAGAGTCACCATTCCTGAGGGTCTGGAAAGTTGGGAAATTGCCGATATTCTCGAAGCCCACCTTCAAATCCCCAAAGATACACTGCTCTATTATATCAAAAATCCACTTCTGGCCGGCATTCCAGACAGCTCGCTATCGAATCTGGAAGGCTATCTCTACCCCGACACCTATTTCCTCTATGAAGATATTTCACCAAAAGAGCTTTTGCAGAGATTTTGGAGGCAGTTTAATACCATCTATTCTGCACGCTATCAAGCAAGAGCCGATTCTCTAAACCTGAGCCGCAATCAAGTTATTACAATGGCTTCCATCATTCAGGGAGAAGTGATGATTTGGGATGAAGCGCCTGTGATTTCCAGTGTCTATTGGAATCGCATAAAAAAGCGGATGCATCTCAATGCAGACCCCACCATTCAGTTTATTGTGGAAGGCCCAAAAATCCGCCTGCGCAATCGCCATCTGGAAATTGATTCACCATACAATACTTACAAAAACTATGGCCTGCCGCCAGGCCCCGTCAATAGTCCCGGACAAAAAGCCATCGAAGCGGCGCTGTGGCCTGCCAAGAGCAACTACCTTTATTTTGTGGCGAAAGGCGATGGAAGCCATGTCTTTACCACCAATCTAAAAGATCACAACCAAGCGAAACGAGATTTCCAGAGAGTCCGCTGGGAAGTCAGTCGCCAGAAGAAAAAATCAGGAAATTAATTTGACTCCGTTTAATGCAATTTTAAAAGGTCTCAATGAGCCACAGAGCTTGGCCGTCCGCACAATTGATGGACCGCTTCTTATTTTTGCCGGTGCCGGCAGTGGAAAAACAAGGGTTCTCACCCGTCGCATTGCCTATATCCTTGCCCAGCAAAAGACCCGCCCAGACCGGATTCTCGCTGTGACATTTACCAATAAAGCCGCGAAAGAGATGCTGGAGCGCCTGGAGCTATTGCTGGGCAGCCAGGTAAAGCAGCTCAATGTAGGCACCTTCCACAGCATCAATGCCAGAATCTTGCGCCGAGAAGCCAAAAATCTGGAGATCGATCCCAATTTCACGATATTTGACACACAGGATACCCGAGCGATAGTAAAAGAAGCCATCAACGCCTGTAATTACGATCCGGAGCAGGTAAAACCCGCCTCCGCACAGCATCTAATCTCCAGCTGGAAACAAAAACGCTATACACCGCCTATGGCCAAAGATGAATCTGCCAGCAATATTATCGAAGAGAAATATGCCCATGTTTACGAAGCCTATGAAGCCCTCCTGAAAAAAAATCATTCTTTCGACTTTGATGATCTTTTATTAAAGCCTCTAGAATATTTTGAACAGCGGCCGGCTTTTCTAAAAAAATATCAATATCGCTTTGACTATCTTTTAGTGGATGAATATCAGGATACCAATCTGCTGCAGTTTCAGTTCGTTCACTATCTTTCCGGGCTGCACCAAAATATCTGTGTCGTTGGTGATGATGACCAGTCTATCTATGGTTGGCGGGGCGCTGATATCCGCAACATTCTCCAATTTGAATCTGCTTTCCCTGGGGCAAAGGTCATAAAACTGGAGCAAAACTATCGCAGCACAAAAACCATTCTCGCGGCGGCGGCTGCCGTGGTGGATAATAACCTGAATCGAAGGGAAAAGAAAATCTGGAGTGATAGCCCGCAGGGGGATAAAATCAATCTCACACAGCTTCATGACGGACGCGCTGAAGCTTCCTACATTGCCACAGAAATCCAAAAGCAGATAGCTGTCGGATATCAGAACAGTGATATTGCTATTCTATATCGCACCAATGCCCAAAGCCGCCAACTGGAAGAAGCGCTGCGAGACCGGCTGATTCGCTACACCATTGTTGGAGGCACCCGATTTTATGAACGAAAAGAGATCAAAGACCTCCTGGCCTACCTCAACTTACTGGTGAATCCTGATAATGATCTGGGGCTGAAACGAATTATCAACGTGCCTGCCAGGAAAATCGGCGCCACCTCTATCGAAAAGATGGAGGACTTTGCCAAAAAGACACAACGCTCACTCTGGCTCAGCCTGCAATATCCCCAGGAAGCCGGGCTTAAAGCTCAGGCGGCCAATGCGGTACGCCAATTCAATGAACTCATACGCTATTTTCACTCTTTGCTGAATGATCTGCCAGCGCCAGAGCTGGTTCGCCTCCTCATCGAGAAAAGCGGACTCATAAGCCAATATAGCGCCGACGCGAAAGACCGGGAAAATCAAGAGCGCATTGATAATATTGAAGAATTTGTCAGCGGCGTAGAACAGTTCGTTGCCGAGAATGAAGGCGCCACCCTCACTGACTATCTGCAAAATGTCGCCCTCCTCACAGATGTGGACCAGTGG
>OMKS01002104.1_pt1 | contig 17019 bp, 19 predicted proteins | sample 1674721 | NCBI WGS metagenome assembly OMKS01 (sample SAMN06264996, study PRJEB25208) | sediment metagenome | isolation source: hot spring sediment | place: USA: California | collected 2014-09-02
TAATGATACGGCGACCACCGAGATCTACACTATCCTCTTCGTCGGCAGCGTCAGATGTGTATAAGAGACAGACCCATGGTTTCCCAGACACGTCACATTCTCCAAAAATATCAGGAATACGGCGGCGCTTACACGGAAGCCGTTATTGAGAATACCGGACATTCTCCATTTATCGAGAAACCGGATGAATTTATGAAGCTCGTGAATCCCTTTCTCAAGACAATTGAGAAATAGAAGGGAAAAGAAAATAAACACTCAAAAGAGTAAAAAGGAGAAGGCAATGAAAAAGGTATTGACACTGATGATGGCGCTGCTCACGGCGCTGATGATGGCCGGATGTGAGGATGATTCCGGTAGCAACAACAACGATGTCGACAAAGATATCTGGATTGGCAAATGGCTGAGCACAGGTTCTGATGTTGCTGTCCTGTTAGCTACATATTTTCAATATGACAGCGTGCGGGTTGAATTCAAGGAAGATATGTCTATCGTTCTTGAAACACACGTTAAAGACGGCGCCTGGACCACCCAAAACGGCATTTATGCGATTACAAAAAGTACTACGGGCAATGTCCACGCCATTGACATTGACTACACCGCTTTTGTTCAGTCGGGAATTATCGAATTCACCGAAGGGACACCTGACGAAATGCGCCTGGAAGCGGTTCAAACCACTCCGAACATTGGCGCCACGCCACGCACCGTTGAAACGGGTTTTGGCAGCGATGCCACTCTGGGTACCGCCAATATTCAGAAGTATATTCGAATCGAATAATTTCATCCGGAAGAGGCCGGAGAATAAGCAATCCGGCCTCTCCTAAAAATGATCAGGTGAATCATGAAAAGTTCTTTTTTATTCCTAACGCTACTCATCGGACCCCTGCTTTGGGGGCAAGATTACTTTGAAGAAAAAATTAACGCTCCTAAAAGTGAGTTTACATTTATTGGCTACTATCTGATGCGTGGAGAGCTTAATAATTTCGCGCCAAAAAATGAATTTTTAAAAGGGCAGATTGTCGGGCGGCTATTTGGCACAAACTCCACGAGAATGATTGAAGGCCAATCCCGCTTTTCTGAAATGCGCTTTATTCCCATTATTGCTTATACGCCACGGATTTTTGACGGCTGGGCAAGCATGCGCATGTCCTTTGAATTTGACTGGACCCAGGGTGATGCCAACTACGGCGCCGGAGGCAATTTCGGCGGGGCTTTCGGGGCTGATTTTGTCAATATGCAGACCCAGAATCTCTATCTGGAGCTTCATCCTGCCACCGGACTCTATATCAATATGGGCCTGGCCCGACTTTTTGACAATATTCTTGTCCCCGCCTATACCGGCACCAGCACCCTAATCAACACCGGCTATCGCCTGGCATTCTGGGGAAGCGACGCGTCAGGGCTGACCACCTATTACCTCCGGGACCGCTGGCGGACCAAGCTGGGGCTTTATCAGCTCTATGAAAACAATGTGGATCAGGACGATGATGTGATTCTCACCGAATTTGATTACGAATACGATTTCGACCATGTTCACGCCCTGGGGTTTTCTGCCTGGTATCTCCGCGACCATGCCAATGGCGAGGGCGGTGTATCCATTCTCGGACAAGGCTTGAATTCCGCCCTGGCAGATTACAACGGTGTCTATCAGTTTGAATTTGGCAACAACGACTACAAAGCTGACGTGATCTGGCTAGGAACCCATTTTCATGGGAATCCGCTGCTGGACCAAGGACGTTTTGGCTATAGCGGTTTTGCCGTTTTGAATACCGGATCCGCCTGGACTGACAGCGTAAATGTCAAGATTATGGGATACGCCCTCAATACCCGCTTGGCTTATAAATATGGGCGTACCACCAATGATCTTCTCGCGCTGGACATAACTTATACCAGCGGCGATAAAGATAATATTCGCGACGGAGAATACAACGGTGTTTTAACCGGCAACAACTGGAGCGCGCCTGGCGCTGTCTATTTCAGTCATGGGCTTTACTTGCTGCTGCCCCACGGCAATGTCGTCAATCGCTTTACCGGCGCTGTAATGGATATTCAGAATATCGGATATGGACTCTTTGCCCAGAGCTTCGTCGCCAGCTATGATCTCATTCCCCATAAGCTGATGGCCAAAACTGCCGTCGGATATGGCTTGGCTCCTGTCGCACCTTTTGGCGGAGGACACGAAATTGGGACTGAGGTGAACTTTAACCTGCGCTATACACCAAAAGTCTTCTTTGATATTGAGCTCCACGCGGCCTATCTGAAGCTGGGTGATTTCTATGAGTCGGCTATTGTGAATGGTTCTGATCCAAATGGCGTGAATATTGGTATTCCAAAGGACCCCTGGACGGTATTTTTAACCCTTAAATGGATTATGTTTTAGGAGGGCATGATGAAAAAGACAAGCTATTTTTTTGCACTAACTTTTGCCTTCCTGATGCTGGGCTGCTCGGCCGCAAATGAAATCATCTCCGGCAAAATGGAATTTTCCGAACTCGATTATGGCTATGAAATCCATCATGCGCAGCTTGCCAATATTAAGCTGGCTTACATTGATGAGGGGCAGAGCGAAATTCCCTTGATTCTGATTCACGGTCTGGGCACCAATGCAAAGGGCTGGATTCGCAATATTCCCGAACTCTCAAAATTGCATCGGGTCATCGCCATCGACCTCCCTGGCTACGGTAAATCTGATAAGGGATATTACCAATATTCTATGGAATTTTACGCCGATGTGCTCATCCATCTGATGAATGAGCTTCAGATCGAGAAAGCGATTCCCGTGGGTCATTCAATGGGCGGACAGATTGCCATGACTGCCGGACTTAAATACCCCGATCGTATCCAGAAACTTGTGCTCATTGCGCCTGCTGGTTTTGAGCGTTTTGATATTGGAGAAGCCGACTGGATGAAAAAAGCGATGAGTGTGGATTTCATCAAGAAAACGACCATGGACGCCATCGATAAAAACCTTCGCAGCAATTTCTATCACTATCCTGCCGAGGCGAAATTTATGATCGATGAGCGGGTGAAGCTGCGCTATGCCAAAGACTTTGACGATTATGTCTATGCTGTTCACCGCAATGTCTATGCAATGCTGGATGGCCCCGTCTGGATGAAACTAAGTCAGATTCAGCAGCCGACTCTTATCCTTTTTGGAGAAAATGACCTGCTCATTCCCAACCGCTTTCTTCATGCCGGATTCACGAAAAATATTGCGAAAATCGGTGATGAGGAAATTCCCAACAGCACCCTGCAGATGATTCCTAAATGCGGCCACTTTGTCCAATTTGAAAAACCGGAACAGACCAATGGTGCGATTCTCAAATTTATGGAATGATGATGGGGGATTGGCGAATGAAGAAATTTGATGCGGTGGACGCTTATAGACTGAAATGAATTATCCTCAAAAATATTCTATCATTTTCCTGCTGTTCTCTCTTCATCTTTTTGCCACCGGAGAAAACGCTGTCGCCCCCGCCTCGCCTAAACACGATAAGGGCTGGATAAGTGCCGGCGTTTGAATCGATGCACCTTTAGATTTTGGGTTCAGTGTTACGGCAAATTATGGTCGGACACATTTCTGGCAATTGGCCGTGAATGGCTCTTCGATTTTCTCTTTGGGCGGCGAAAATACCGGTGTTAATTCTACTAGTCTCGCCCGTGGATATTCTGTGAGCAGCCGTTGGACCAGCTTGAGTCTTGCCGCCGGTCCCGCTTTTGTTGAAGGTTTAGGCTGGCGTGATGATCAGACTCTGAAACGGGAATATTTCCACACGATGGGCTTGGTTTTCAATGCTCAGTACATTTTTTCCCCTATCAAAGAAGCGGGTGTGGGCCTGGAGTTTTACGGCAATCTGAATTCAGAAATATCTGTTTTGGGCATTCGGCTGATCGCTGTGCTGGAAGGGAATAAGTAAAAAATGGGGTCTCTCTTGTTAAGCGCAGAGGAACCCCTTGGAAAATATTTGATATCTCTCACCCATTAAAATCAAACCACCATTACAATGGGGTAAATACAGAGCGTTTGTTTTTAATTTAACGCCTTTCTCTTTCTCTGTGTCCTCATTTTCCTCTGCGGTACATGATTTTTGTTTTTCAGAGCAAGCGCAAATATTCTAAAAAGCGATTCCCAGTTGCAGGGCAGAATAGAATCCATCCTGACTACTGTAGGATGCCGTGCAGATTGTGGAAAGGACATTGCTCCACTGATAGCGCCAGGCGAGATTAAAAATTTTGTTTTCGCTGATCTCACCCAATAGCCATGGCGTGGAGAAATCAAGCGTTTGATCCCGTTCTTCATAATTTTGATTGGGTTCACTGCCAACCGGGAAACCGTTAAAGGTGTCAGCGCCTTTCTTTTGGAAAGTAAACGACGCTGCTAAATTAGAGCGGGGAGAGAGAAAAAGCTGTATTCCGGCAAAAAGCTGTTGCGAATTGGGTCCCAATGGAAACCCGAGTCCCGCGCCATGATGGATATAGCTGTTCCAGTCGTATTTGTGGGTGTAGGTCCAGGGACGAATCGCTGTTAGCTCGACTGTAGTATTTATTGGAAAAGAAGACAGATTCCCAAAAAGGGAAACACCGGCCTGAATGCCCTGCTTATTGCCCCACCAAAAGCCAAATAATTCTGAGAGCCGCAGCTCATCGAGAAAAAGCGTGCCATAGAGTTTAAAGGCAGAGCGGCGAACGGTGGCTTCAAAAGCCATGGTGCCATTATCTCTGTCCATCAGGTCGTGCTCTGTGGGATAGAGCAAAATGGGTGGAATGAAATAATCCAGCTCCATAGTCCGGTTACCATAAAGATAGACTTCATAAAAAGCCAGCTCTATGCTGGGCCGGGGTTTCAGTTCCCAGCGATGGCCCACGATGTATTTTTTTACGCATTGCCTTCCCAGGGAATCGGAAGGGATGGGACAATCCTGCGGCATCAGGGAGCCGTGGAAAAAATTGAGAGATATTTTCTGCCACGATTTCTTCCAGCCCAGCCAACTGAAGGCCGGCGCATTGCCGGAGAGAATCAGTGAGCGATCACTGTTGCCCCAGAGAATAGGATATTTCGCCAAAGAAAAACGTCCAAAATCACCAATATAGCTAATGCCTCCTCGCGCCGCTTCAAAACTATTGTACTGCACCCCCTCATCATTTTCACCGATGCGACCCCCTTTGAACTCCTTGGGCGGCTGAAGAAATTGCTCATTCTGCAGATAAAGATAGCGCACACCATCGAGAAAGATGGCGGCCCTTGCACCCACATTGGCGGAAAAGTGGATGCCATCTTTCCAGATGGGACGAAGCGCCTCACCATTATTTTCCAGGCGCAGCATCTCGTGCAGATCAATACGCAAAGTATCTCCGCCACGAGACCAGCTCCAGATAGCCGGTTCGATAGCATCTTCCTGAAAATGGAGCACATTCTTAAAAAGCGGCTTAATCCCGGAATCGGAAAGCTTTTCCGGATTTAGCTGCTGCCGCCAGTAATGATTTATGCGGCGCTCTTTTTCTGACAAGCTGCTTAGCTTCTCTATCATCTGCAATGCTTCGTAAAGCTCTTTTTGTGTATGGGGCTTAGCCGACAGGTTCAGATCTGGCACTACCGCTCCAGCATAGCGCTCAATCCAGGCATACACCAGATCTTCCGGCTCAATCCAGCGCTGCGACTGCGCCCCTAATATGCCACCAAAAACTAATATCATAAACAAAGCACGAATGCCTGGGCAGCACTTTATTGCAAATTTATGCTTCACATCTCTCCTCATTTAAATCTGTGCTTTTCTCACAGCCAGCACGACAGAATCTTCAGCGTCTCTTCCACGCCCTGGCATGAAATAAGCGGTCGCTCTTGATTCTCAAGCGATTTTTTGATTTTATTTAGAATCTCTACGGGTGAATCCGCTTCCGAAATGGTCGCCACGGCTAAATTATTCTCAAGCAAAACACGCTCAGTTTCACCAATCTCCGGATGATGGGGCAGATGGAGCGGGAGAAAAGGAAGCCCCGCGGCCAAAGTCTCTCGCACAGTGCCAAAACCAGCCTTGCTGATGACCAGATCGCAAGCCGCAATATAATTATGTACATCATCAGAGATTTCCGATGGCAGCAAGAAATGTGGATAAGTGCGCTTCCATGTAGATAACTCATAGATATTTCGGGGTATCAACAAAAATTTTCCGGAATACAGCGCTGCCACATGAGAAAAGCGCTCCAGCCAGCTTTTGGGGTTGGAATTGCCGCCCACACTGAGAAAAATCAGTTTCTCATGGGGATTAACATGCAATTCACTGCGAATGGATTCTTGGCTGCGGCTGATTTTTCGAGCCATTGGCGTGACGGCTGTAAATAATCCTGGCTGGGATTGTGGAATAATTTGCTCTAAAATCATTTCATCAACCAATCTGTAGCTGAGACGAAAGAGCGCCGTAGCGCTTTGAGAGACTAGCTTGTGAAAGGGTGAATTGCCAAAGTGACGATTTTTCAGGGCATAATTATAGATGCCGACGCAATGCAATCCGTGTATTTTAGCAAAAAGATGTATATGAGGGAGAAAATCACTGATAATCAAGGGCTTTTCAAAGCGATCGCGACGAAATAGCCTGTAATGCTGCCAAAATCCCCAAAAGACAAAGGCAAGCACACTTTTCACTGAGCGCAGCACATCCAAATCAAAGGATGCTGTATATTTCAGCTCGATGCCAGAAGGATAAGCGTGGACTATAGCCCTTCCACCTAAATAGTTTTGGAGAAAAGTTACATGCTTAGCATGAACAAAACAGCGCACAGTATAAGCACACTCTAAAAGCGCCTCTATCAGCGGCAGTTCTCGGGTCAGGCAGCCAAGCTCAGGCCCAAAAATCCAAAAATGCACGGGCCGCTTTTGACAGTTATCCATAGCCTTAGTTTATAGAAAAGCTTTGAGAAAAGCACGTTTAAAGCTTCTGCAAATAGATTTATGATTTGTAAAAGATTCCATCATTGCTAAATTTCAGAATGAAAAATAGAAAAAAATTAAAACAATCTATGCCTTTTTTGCTAATACTTACTGCTTTGGTGAGCGCTTGCACCGTGCAGGATGGCCTGAATGACTATAATTCTGAAGAATACGGCGCATTGCGAATTACAGCAGAAGGGAGTCTGGCGGCCGACATTTTTGTAAATGGCTGGCTTCATCCGGAAAAGACACCAGCTCAGATAGACTCCCTGCCTGCAGGTGAATATGAGATCACGCTGCTCTACCCGCATCGCCTGTGTGACCAGGGTAGGCTCGAACTTGCCATTGGCGCGGGTTCCATCACTGATCTAAGCTTTAGTTTTAGCCAAAAAACAGGCGGCAATCTGTCTGTGCTGAGTGACCCTGCAGGCGCTAGGGTCATTTTGGATGACTTAGTTCTTGGTGTGACGCCCTTCCACTATGATGGCTTTCCCATAGGCGCTTACCTTTTGGAAATTCAGAAAGGAAGCCACCGCAGCAATTCTCAGTTTATTGAGATTCGGGAAAATGAGCGTTTTAGCGGTAGTTTTACACTTTCGCCCCGAAAAACGCTGTTGGTGGAACATTTTTCAAATACCAATTGTCCGCCATGCCCCCAGGCTGAAGCTATTATTGAGAATCTTGTGGGTGAGTTTACAAAGGATGAGGTCATCAGTATCGGCTACCATGCCAGCTTTCCCAGTAATGCCGATCCGATGTATCGCTTTGCCCAGGCAGCGAATGACGCCCGAGCCGAGTTTTATAAGCTAGCCGCCGCGCCAGCCGTCTATCTAAATGGTAAATTTCTCATGTTGACTAGTTTTCCCCAGCTTGAAGAAGATTTGCGGAATGCTATTCTGGAATCAGCACAGGAGATTCCACAGGTTTTACTTCATATTGAAATGACCAAGCTCCGCGGTTTAGAGATTGAATGCCGGCTGCATATAGAGTGCAGCGAAAATTTACCCAACGGCGCCAATCTCTATTATGCTGTTACCGAAGACACAATACGCTATGAAACAGCGCCGGGCACTAATGGTCAGACCCATTTTGCGGATGTGATGCGGGCTATGCACAGCGTGCCGGCGAGCACCATCGAAATGAACGGCCTACACGGCACGATTACCCAAAAACTCAGTCTCTCCGCTATACCCGCCGGAAAACTTTGGCTGCTAGTCTGGCTTCAGGCGGAAGATAAAAGCATTATCCAGTCTGTGAAATCACCGCTTAGTTTATTCTAAAAGGATTTTTATGAAAATCATCTCCTGGAATGTCAATGGCCTACGGGCAATCATGAAAAAAGATTTTCCCGATTGGGTCGAAAAAATGGATGCAGATATTCTTTGCATTCAAGAAACCAAACTACAGCCGGATCAGATTACCGAAGATATGCAGGCGCTCTACCCTTATTATAAATTTCATTCTGCTGAGCGCAAGGGCTACAGCAGTGTGGCTAGCTTCTCCAAGATCAAGCCGGATGCTCATATCGCCGGAATGACGAGATTCTGGAATGATACTGAAGGTCGGGTGCTGCGAACTGACTATGGCAATCTTTCCCTGCTGAATATCTATTTCCCAAATGGCGCCCAAAGTAATGAGCGGCTTGATTTTAAACTGAATTTTTATGATGCCGCCTTAGAATATTTTGAATCATTGCGCCGGGAAGGGCGATCGCTCATCATAGGCGGTGATTACAATACAGCACATTTTCCCATCGATTTAGCGCGGCCCGAAGAAAATGAAGATATTAGTGGCTTTCTGCCTGTCGAGCGAGCCTGGCTGGATAAGCTGCTAAATTATGGCTACATTGACAGCTTCCGCCATTTTCATCCCAATGTACCAGAGCGCTATACGTGGTGGAGCTATCGCACACGCGCCCGCGAACGGAATGTGGGTTGGCGCATTGACTACTTTTTTATCACACCGGAGCTAGAGAACCGAATCAAAAATGCAGAGATTCTCGATAAAATTCCAGGATCTGATCATTGTCCGATACTTATCGAAATTGACTATCCCCTTTAGTAATACGCGCGGCAGTCAAAGTAAGCGTCCCAAATAAAAACTTTGCACTACGTATGCGCCCATCTTCTTTTGAGTAGCCAATAAAGCGCCGGGCTTTGGAATCATCCAGCTTATAAGTAAAAAAATCCGTCTTTTCAAGGACTCTTTTTCCACCCATCGGTTTCAGAAAGATTTCGTAAGCATATTGATTCGGATGCTCAATATCTTCCACATCTTCCCACCATACACTATAAAGCTTGCCCTCCAGCTCCATTAGAGTCGGTTTTTCCGGCTGATATTCAGCATATTGCAGCGCGATAATCAGGGAAAGCATATGATGGGCAGGCTTGGGAATAATGCGGCTTTCACCAGTGCTATAACGCATGATATCTCCATCAAGCCACTGAAAATATTGCTGTTTCATATTGTATTGATGAATATTTTTTTCATATTTCAAAATGCCATTTAAATCTGGGGAAATTCTCAGCCTGTAATGATTATCCACAAAGTAGCGGCGGGGAATCCAATCATTGACCTTTGGATGAAAATCTACGAGAAGCTCTTGGGTCATTGGGTCAATTTCCTCAATAATCTGAACCTGTACAACGGGCAAACCTAGAAAAAATATCTGAAAATAAGATTCTTCAGAAAAGAGCGCGATGGGCAATAAAAAGCCCATGAGAAAAATTTTACGCCAGGAGATTAAAACGACTTGATCCTTTTCCGCTGAAAAAGACTTCTGAAAAATGCTAGGCCATAAACGATGGGAGCAGTAAAAAACCAGCTCCAAAACGGATGGAGCAAGTCTTGCCGTTGATAAAGCCGGGCGCCGCGGCTGATTATCAGTCCCTCTCCGATAAATTTTGCAAAAAAGAGCACGATCATCGGATAAAAAGGCACCGCTTTTAATAGGAACAGTAGAAAATAAGCTGCCGGCGTGAGAATCATTAAAAAACGCATTATAATAAAAAGCGTTCCAACAAAAGAATGGCTTAAGAGCGAATTCGTCAGCTTTAATTGGCTGGTATATTCCCGCAAGAAATCTCTCCATTTCTCTAGCGGACAAAAAGATGCTGCCGTTTCTATTCCGTCACTGTAGATAACAAGGGGGGTTTTTTTTCTCAATTTGATAAGCCAGGAAAGATAATGTGTCCCTTTCTCTAAAATATCTTTTCGCCAGAAGGCAATATTATTAAGCTTTACCGAATAAAAAACCCGCCACTTCGCAAAAGCGATGCTTAATACGGTCATGAAAAGTGACTGCTCGGCCTGAAACCAATATTTATCACTTTTTTCCTCTGAAACCAGTTTAGGCAATATGATGGCGCTTCCGTCCGGGTGAAATGAATTTACCAGCCCGTCTATCCAATTTTTAGATACCTTGCTGCGACCTTGAAGAAACACGATTATTTCTCCATGCGTTTTAAATTCAATTATTTCCGTTATAACGCCCCAATTGAATGATTTGATATAAAGGGGCAAATAATGAGTCTGATAAAAGCTTTCATGGCTGCTTCTTAAATTAAGAAAATTGCCTGTCTGGTCAAGAATAAGGTACTCGATCTTTTCCGCAGGATACTCTTGGTTAAAAATAGCAACAATATTTTCTGAAGATAGGTCTTCAAGACGAGAAACCAAAACAATGACCGTCACTAGGGGTTTTTCACCTTCTTGCTTGGTGGGGCTATGCGATTTCTTTCCAGATAATGTGGCAAAAAAAAGCGCCAGCATCATCAGTAAATAGAGGCCGGCAAGTATTAATGGTGCAATTTCAAGTATCAATTTTTTATCCTATCCATTGTGATAGAAATGTAGCGATAAGCAGATAGATGGCTATTCCTAAAATATCTATGGCTGTGGTAACTACCGGACCCGTGGCAATGGCTGGATCAATTTTCATTCTGGTCAATAGTATTGGCCCATAGGTGCCGATAAAAGTCGCCAGCGTCATTGCAAAAGTGATGGCCGCCGCCACCGTCAAGCCAATAAAAAGTGTCGCCTGGTATAAAAAAATAGAGACAATTCCTAAAAGCAATCCATAGGTGAACCCCAAGAAGAGTCCTATTTTGAATTCATTATAAACAATATGCCAGTAACGTTCTGGATTCACTCGCCCCGTGGCGATTCCCCTTGTAACAATTGTCGAGCTTTGTGTACCCACATTGCCACCCATACCGGCAATAATCGGCAGAAAGGAAGCCAGCAACACAAACTGACTGATAATCTCCTGAAAAAAACCGATGACAATAGCCGCAATCAAGCCTCCAACCCAAGTCGTAAAGAGCCAGGGAAATCGGATTTTAGAAGCCTCCCAAGTGGACTTGAGAATAATTTCTCTGTCGCGTCCCACACCTGCCATTTGCAGCAGGTCTTCAGTAGCCTCTTCCCGCATCACATCAATAATATCATCGACAGTTACGATTCCAAGGAGCTTATTTTCCTTATCAACCACCGGAATAGCGAGAAAATCGTAGCGGCTGATAATGCGGGCCACCTCCTCCTGGTCTGTTTCGGGATGGACGCTTATGACTTCTTCGCTGATGATATTGCGCAGACGCGTTCGCGGCGCTACAATTATGAGCTGTCGCAAAGAAACCACACCCAAAAGATGATTCCGGTCATCTACCACATAGATATAGAAAACCATTTCAGAATCAACAGCCGAGCGGATTTTCTCGATGGCCTCTTCGGCTGTATACTCTTCATGAAGGTGAAACACCTCCGGCGTCATAAGGCTTCCCGCCGAATCATCAGGGTATTCCATCAGGGCTTCTAGCTCACGGCTTTCATCATCCTTCATCAGCTCTAAAAGCCGGTCACGTAGATCTTCCGGTAAAATTCGTAATACTGCATTTTCATCGTCATAATCCATTTCCAGGAGAATTTTGACGATTTCCATATCCTCCAATTCATCAAAGAGAGAAATGATGATGGCGTCATCCAGCTCGCTGATAAGATTTCCTCTAAGTTGATTATCGGGCATCAACTTGAAGAAATCGTGTCGCTCTTCTTTTGTGAATGATCGGAAAAGATGTGCAAGGTCTGCGGGGTGTGTCTTTTGTAAAATCTTGACAATATTCACCTTGGCGCCCCGACGGTGAAGCTTGCGGAGCGTATCCACCAATAAAATTACTTCATTATTGCGCATCATCATTTCCCTTCCTTTCGTCATTTGCTGAAAGCGGCGCTTTGGGTATTGAAATATAATTCTGAAGGCCCAAAACAGCGAAATATACAAAAACTCCACACAAAACAATAACGGGGACACGAATCAGCCCCTCATTTTCATAAAATGAAAGGCTTCCTTCCGGTCGGCTTAGAAGAAAGAGGCTCCAGATATTATTTACAAGATGAAAGACCATACCCGGCAGTATAGAATTTAATCCCAACGCCAGAAAGCCCAGGATCAAAGCCACAGTGGCAATCTGGAAAAAAAGCTGAGGAACAGCATGAATCATAGTGAATGTCAGAACGGAAAAAATTAACGCCCGCTGCCAGCTTCCCGTCTGAATAAATACTTCTCTCTGTAATATTCCTCGAAAGATAATTTCTTCCACAATGGCTGCCGTGAAGCCAAGAGAGAGAATAGCGGCAATCCAAGACGCGGCGCTGTCTGGGGCTAACTCGCCAAGATACTGGATATATTCCGGTGACATCGGGAAAAACCTGATAATTATACGGTCCAGGGCATCTAGAATCGGCACCAGACCAATTATAAGGAGGCTTATTGGCTTCCAGACTTTCATATCCGGCAAGGTGAGAAGCATTTTTGATAATGTGAGCTTTTTTTGCCGGTGTAAATAAAAGAGCAGGGGCGCAGCAAAAATTAATTCACTGAGCAAAAGCCAGAAAAAGCGAAGGTTTTTGCCTGATTCTGGAAAGCTTTGAGCGGCATAAAGCGAAAAAAGGGTCGCAATAAACCAGCCAGAAAGGAGCCAGAAAAGGAGCACAAAGAGTGATAATGGTTGTGAGCTGTTCTTTTTGTTTGCCGTCATCGTCCATTCCAGGCTCAGATATTTATAAAGTCTTCTGCTTTGAGATGTTTTCCATCCACAATCAAATCTGTTACGCCGCTAAATGGAATCCACTCAAAATAGGGATTCTTGACACGGATATTATCAACCTGTTCAGCTAAAATCTGCGATCCGGCATGCTCGTCATTTGCCCAGTTTTCTGGTTCATAGTCCACCTGTTTCGTACTGTCAGCCAATATCACAAAGCGTTTACCGTAATCTTTTGCAATTCTCATGGCTGAGCGTGTACCGATTTTATTGACAAATCCTTTTGGGGAATACCAGTCAGTGCCAACAACAACCAGATCACTCTCTTTAACTGCCATTTCCATAGCCGCATCGGTAAATAGCGTTACCTTGATACCCGTTCGTGCCAAAACTTTCGCAAGATTGACTCCCTCTCGAACAGGCCTGGCTTCTGTCGTAGAGATAGAAAAACGGACGCCTGAATGCCAAGCCTCCAAAATCGCCTTTCTTACGACTGAGCTGTGGCTAAATGTAAAAATTTTGTCGCACGCCTGGAAAAGAGCTTTGGCTTTATCCACACTAGAGGCAATGTTTTGATCTAGCTCATGGCGAAAGGCGCCCAATAGCTCTGTGATATTGGTCTTGCCCTGAGCAATTTCTTTTTGCAGATAGTCATGCAGATTAGGAAAAATGGCCATCAGGGGATGGGCCTCAGAAACCAGTCTGTAAAAATAATCCAGCTCAGAAATTGCCGCCCCGGTCAACAATGTTTTATCTGTAAAATAGCTAGTGAGAACGGATATATAGCGATATAGTAATGAACTGGCTCCGGCCTCCTGATCATTGAGCAGAGCCTCAAATTCAGGCGTCATTATCATAAAACAATTCCTTTCCCGGCAAAGGCGGCGCGCTGCAGTCTTTTGCATCAATTAGCTGTTTTTGAAAAAGATAAAGTTTATGATACCTTTCTTTTTCCGTGTTTAGATTAAGTAAAATTTGCTTTGCTTTTTTAAATGCCCCAGAACGACGATATAAATTTGCCAACAAATACCAGATTAATTGCGTCACAGCCGGATCATTGCCAGACCTTTGAGCCGCTTTCTCATAAAATTCAATCGCTTTTCCCCGATGAAAGCTGGCCCTTGGCTTATCATTATCATCCTCAAAAATCCAGCACAAGCGCTGGTGAATATCGGCAATCAATATAGGTGGTGCCTGGAGCATCGTCTGTAAAATGAGATAAACGGAAAAAAGCTCCCGGGTGCTTGGATTATTATCTGGAAAAAGAGAGAGATATTTTTCTGACTGTACAAATGCGGCCAGCTCAGCCCTCTTTTCCGGTACATGACGAAAATCATGGTCAATATAAAAACAAGCTGGGCACATAATAAGCCAGTCATCAAGAATATCATCTTGAACAGTATGAACTCTCAGGTCAGCATCTATAAAATCAAGCTCCCATAGCTGATCTGCAGGGTTGTTAATAAGCTGCCGACCGCATACCGGGCAAAGTACACTCTCATCTTCGCCGGCGTTTTCCGAATAAAAGATTGGATCATATTTACTCAAAAGAAACCTCTAACCACTTTTTTTGCGGAAAATCCTGTGTAAACATTCTACTGATCTGCTCAATGGCCTGAATATGATTTTGCCATGCTAATCTGCGCTTGGCCTCAGACACCGTCAACCATTCAAATTGAGAATGTTCACGACTCAACTTAATATCTATGCTCTCAACCTCACAGGCAAATACGGGCACTAAATTAAACGTATCGCTTGATGCTTCGTAAAATTGGCTGCTGTAGTCTGCGACCCACATAGCTTTTGCTGAAAGGCCTGTTTCTTCCCGAAGCTCACGTAAGGCTGTTTGCCAGGCTGCTTCATCGGCTTCTATCTTTCCATGAACACAATGAAATAGGCCTTCGTACTGCAAGCCATCGTTTCGTTTCATTATTAGAAAACGAAGCTCCTTTTCCAGACGGTGAAAAACCCAACAATCAATAACACGCACTTGAATCGAGGTCATATCTTCTCAGAAAGGGATATCATCATTAGGTTTTGGGTCCATTGCCGAAGCAGAATTGTAGTCTTTACCGGATTTTGATCCACTATTTAAATCATCTACCGAGCTTGAGTATCCGGGTCGGGTTTTGTCTTGTGTTCTGCTTTGATAATCAGAACCTCCCGATTGGCCATCTTCACGACGGTCCAAAAGCATAACGATATCAACATTTACTTCTGTAGTATATCGAGTCTGATTATCGCGATCCGTCCATTTTCTGGTTTTTAACCGGCCTTCCACATAAACCTGCCGCCCTTTGCGGATGTAATTATTGATATAATCCGCCGTTTTTCCAAAAGCTACGCAACGATGCCATTCCGTGATGTCTTTTTGCTGTCCCGTTTTGTCATTATAGATTTCGTTGGTGGCCAGAGAAAAATTTGCCACCGCATCTCCGGAAGGCAAACTGCGGCTTTCCGGGTCTTGACCTAGCCGCCCAATTAATATTACTTTGTTCATCGAACTTTTATGCATTGTCTCCTCCTGATAGTTTATTCCAAAATTCTATTAATGGCAATTCTGCCGGTAAAATCAGCGCTATGGTCTTTTTACCCTGGTGCATACTGATAATTGCCTGAAAAACAATTTGTGGCGCTTCAAAAATCACTTTGCTGAATGGTTTCTCCGGAATCCCGGCATATATAATTGCCTGCGGTAATTGAATGCTGCGACCGCCAAGCTGGTCTGTATATGCCTCAGACATGTCGGGAAAGCGAGGACCCAGTTCATCACTGTTGCTACCAATCAGTGGATTGAATCCACTGAGATTGACGTGGTCTTTTACAATGTAAATATCCTTGGTCTCTCCGCTGCGAAATGTCAGTAAAACCTCATTCACGCCAAATGTAATTTTATTCCATTCTGCCGGCGCCAGGTATTGGTCCAGGCATCTAAATTCAATCCCTTGAGGGCGCTTTTCCAATTTCTCATTTTCGCCAAAATGTATCCATAATAATTTTTCCTGTTCAGCCATTTCTTTCTCCAAATAGATAGGTTCCGATTCGAAGCATTGTTGCGCCTTCCTTTAAAGCCAAAGGATAATCATGACTCATTCCCATTGAAAGTTCCTGAAGCTGAATGGATTCACTTTCAAAGCGGCGGCAATATTCCTGCAATTCCCGCAGAATCCGAAAAGATTTCTGAATAGCTTTTTCGTCGTCGGTATTTGGACCGATAGTCATCAGACCCTTTATTTGCAGGTCTGGATATTTTTGTATTTTCTCAAGAAAATCGGCAAGCTGATCTGGGTACAGGCCGTGCTTTTGGGGCTCACCCGAGCTGTTAACCTGAATCAGTATTTTGGGGATATGCTCAAGCTTCGATAGTGCGACGGCATTTTTTTCTGAATCGAGGGCGTGAAACCAATGGAAGGCTGTGGCCATTTTCTTCAGTTTATTGCTTTGTATGGGACCGATAAAATGCCTTTCAAGGCTTGTCAGAGAATCATCCGAAAATTTATTTAGCGCTTCCTGGAGACGGTTTTCTCCAATATCTTTGATTCCTGCCGCCCTTGCTTCTCTGATAGCTTCCACTCCAACTGTTTTGGTGACGGCAATAATTCGCACATTTCTCTGGGGAGCAAGCGCTGAAATGGCCTGCTGTATTTCATTTAAATGTGCAATTGAGAAACTCAAGCTTCTGTTTCCTCGTCTTCAAAGCTTTCTTCAGTTCCGTTTTCCGCCACATAGGCAACAGAGCTAATGGAATCAAGGCCTCGCAATGAAATGAGCTTCACGCCCTGGGTATTGCGGGATGTGGGCCTTATATTTTTCACTGGCATACGAATCATGATGCCGCTGCTGGTGATGAGCATCAGATCATCGGTATCCACGACTTCCTTCAGAGCAATCATTTTGCCGGTGCGCTCCGTGAGTTTCAGCGTTATGATACCTTTCCCGCCGCGGTTTGTAACCCGGTAGTCGCTGATTTCTGAGCGTTTGCCAAGCCCAGTTTCCGAAACGGCCAGGAGATGGGCATTTTCTCGTTTTACCACAACCATATCAATGACTGCGTCT
>OMKS01002105.1_pt1 | contig 17017 bp, 16 predicted proteins | sample 1674721 | NCBI WGS metagenome assembly OMKS01 (sample SAMN06264996, study PRJEB25208) | sediment metagenome | isolation source: hot spring sediment | place: USA: California | collected 2014-09-02
TTTCAAGCAGAAGACGGCATACGAGATCTAGTACGGTCTCGTGGGCTCGGAGATGTGTATAAGAGACAGCACCGAAGTGGTTCGCTTGGGGGCATGATATATTCTCCCACCCGAATGAATTCGGGCGCTGTTTCAATCGTTCAAAATAAACATTGAACCAGCGCCATATTTTAATGTGGTGGCATTTTTTCGAATCTTAATAACGGCTTACTTCAAAAATAAAGTAACTTTGAACAAAATAGCACAGTTTCAATCATCAACGAAAAAAACACCCAACATCATCTAATCAACAGAATTTTTCGGGTCTGAACATAAGATCCGGCTTTGAGCCGATACAGATATATTCCGCTTGGCAATCCGGCTGCATCGAATGTTAGCTGATGCACGCCTGCGCTGCGCTGTTCATTTAGCAATGTAGCCACCTTCTGTCCGAGCATGTTTAAAATATCCAGTTTCACTTTTGACGAATAGGGAAGCGCGAACCGGATGGTCGTGGTCGGATTGAACGGGTTCGGATAATTTTGATATAGCTGAATTGTTTCCGGCAGCACAGAATCGTCAGCTTTTGAGACGACCGCAACCCGGTGTTCGTACCGGGCAAAATAGCGCAACTCCACCGCAGTGGATGGGTTCTGACCTGTATAGGCAACCAGCGGATCAGACGGAACAACCTCGGCGACATACTTGGTCATTCCGAAATTGTAAAGAACGATATGAAAGCTTTCAACACCAACAAGACCGGGAGAATTTCTCGGTATAAGCATTTCAACAAATCCCATTGACTGTTGATGAGCGAATTGTCCGCCAGGCGGCATATTGCCCTGACCACCGGACTGGCGCACCCAACTGGTCCCGGTCCAGATGTAATATTGCGGCGAGGTTCCTGACCAGCCCCCCATTTCATTGTGATATGCAAAAATTGCGATTTCAGGCCGGTGCTGGGGAACTGTTGTAACGGATGCTCCCCAGGGATTTGTTGCGCCTCCTGAATTGGGGATATTATCAGTATCGATGTAAATGCCAAAGTGGATGCGCTCATTGACCGCATTGGTGCGATAGCCGAGATATAAATTCTTCTCATCCATGTGTACCAACAGGGAGTCGATTTTGTATTGGGTGTTGTTTTGAGAGGTATTGGTGGCAACCGCAACCGGCTCGATTTCCAACGCTTTCCAATCTGCCGGATCACCATCGATTAAGATCGGGTTTTCTTCGACGTTTGTTGTGTCGGGCTCATTGTACCAGTAAAAGTCAGTTAAAAGCGTGGTTTGAGTCGAGGTGTTCTCTTCGGTGAACCGGATCTGGTCGTCGTTTGGTAAAACTGCCGAAACGCCAGCTCCATTGGTGCTGCCCACATTGAATAGTTTGACATGAAAATGTTCCACATCGTTAAATCCAGGCGCATCGCGGGGTATGGCAATTTCGAAGAATCGGTTATCCCGATCGATCTCGAAAAGCCCGCCTTCAGGCAAACGCGCTACGCCGCCGACTGCTGTGATCCATGTTTGATCTCCCGCATCCCAATAATAATAACTGGGACTGACACCGCTCCAGCTATCGTAGCTATTATGATAGGCGTAGATTTGAATTTCTGGCAAATGTTGATTCACCGCAGCCACGCCTTTACTCCAGCAGTCAGTGTTTCCGCCCGAACCGACTTTATTGTCGGTATCAATATAAAGCCCATAGGATACTGCTTTGTCAGTCGCTGGTGCATCGAATCCGAAATAATAAAAATCATCATCATGGTGCACATACAGACGATGCAGTCTAAACTCAGGATCGGTCATCAGGTTTTCCTGATCGGTAACCGGTTCAATGACATGACTTCCCCAGTCGATATCTCTTCCATCAATCTGAAAGTTCTCATATACATCAGCTACCGTTCCGTTCGCCCGAACCATTTCAACACGCAAGCGCTTTCCCTTGACGTAAACTTTCAGGAAATGATTTGATTTTTCCACATACGCAGACCATGGATTGGTGCCCGGCGTGAAGTCTTTGAGCCAGATGCTCAAGCCCCCGGTTACGAAGTGCGGCTTGCCATTGACGATGCTGCGTTCGTAAAAATGGTTGTGACCGCTGAATGTGACAGCGACACCGTACTGTTCGAACAGTGGCAGCAAGCGCTGACGAACCAATGTATTAGGCCCATGATAACCAAGACTTGCATACGGCCCATAATGCAACCCCACAATAATGTGATCGATAACATTCCGGTCAATCTGCTGTAATTCACTTACCAGCCAGTTGTATTGGTTGCTGCCCTCGTCATAGTCTCGAAACATATCCAATCCAATAAAATAAATATTGTTATAACTAAAGCTGTACCAATGGTTCTCATTATCTGGATTGATGTCGTAGTTTGGTGGAAGTGTAAAAAACTTCCCCAAATTTGGCGAGTCCGATTCATGGTTACCATAGACCGGCATGATCGGCAGTGTTGGACTCAATTCTTTGAAAGTTTCCAGAAAAGTGAACCACTCGCTTAATTTGGTCCCATCGACAACCAGGTCTCCAACGTGCAACATAAATTCTGCCTCTTGCACCGCCATCGTGCCAACAATGGGTTGATAGACTTCCAACTGATTGTCACCACCGACGATGAACATAAATTCATCATCATAATCTGCTGTTTTAAATTGGTAAATCTCACCGGTCGTGTCGTTTTCAGTTACAATTTGGTACAGATAGCTGGTGTTTTCCGTCAATCCGAAAAGCCGGGCGATATTGACCAGGCTGTCGTTTTCTGTGACCAGCCCTTTAAACTCAGTGACGAAATGCGTGTTTTCACTGACGTCGTTTACACCATAACGCAAATAGCCGTTGCCGGCTATTTCGCTGATCCAGGTAATGGCGACACAGTGTTGCGGTTGGTCATTGTAAAAAGTTAACACCGGAGGCGTATTTTTTATTTCAATCGGTGAATGAATATCTGCCCAACTGGCGACGACATCCTGTAAAAGCAAGTCAGTATCACTGACGGTAACTTTACGATTGGGAATTTCTTCCCCGTTCGCGTCTTTTTCCACAGAGCTCCAACTTCCCCGGCTATATTTGTATTCGTAATTGGAATTTTTAAGAAGCTGCAAAGAAAACCGCCATTCATAGGGACCAACCTTGACCATGGGCTGTGCTCCCGGGTCCCATCCATTGAAATTACCTGCTAAATAGACAAGATCATTGGGTGGTGTATATTCAGGTACTGTAACTGAAAAAGTCACCCGCACTTTAGTATCATGCTGTTCAAACATTCCCCAGCGCGGATCGCCCATATTGGTGCCATCAGCAAGCGAAGTCTGAATGGCTGCGAACCAATTGTCGCCAGCTTCGACCTCAATAATAGCTGCGCCGGCTGAACCAGCCATCAATAAAATGAAACATATTATTATGAACTGTTTGATCCGGTAGGGAAGGGAATTGTAATAAATTCTCATTGCAGCCTCCTGTAAATTTTAGGAATGGTGGAATAGCAGAAATGTATGGCTCAATGGGCTTTCGGTCTCAAAAATTATGAGATCATTGCTTTTCGAATGTCCCGGAACTGCAAACTCAAAACCGAATCATTTGAGAATCGCTCTCAGTAAAATCAAAAATCCCTTGCCATCGTTTTCCGCCAACTTCAAATTCTTTTCTGCTTTTTTATAGTTGGGATTGATCTCAAGAGCGTGGCGAAATTCTTCAAGCGCGTTCAGAAACATATTTCGGCATTGAATTAGATAGGCAATTCCGAGGTTGTTGTGCAGGTCAGGATAAAGTGGTGCTTTGTTAATCACTTGCTTCAATTGCTCGACGTACTCGTTGATGTATCGATCTTCTTTTCCTTTGCCGCCAAACATAAATTTTAGATAGAAGTCATTTTCAATATCAGTTTCAACGGTGGGGGGATGGTCGCTTTGAGCTGATTCCAATGCATTCAGCGCTTCACTATATTTATTTTCCTCCATTAATGACAGCGCCGAAACGATATATTCCACTTTATAGTTTGCTCCCTTTTCTCGAATGTTATCCAATAGTTCTTTTGAATGATTCAATCTTTCAATTTTGGAGGGAAGTGAGCTTTGTTGCACATCATAAACAATTGACTTCAAATACACGATGCTCAAATAAAATTGAGCATCGATATAGTCTGGGTTAATATCCAGCGCCCCGGATATTTCCTTTATCGCATCACTAAAATTATTGAGCAAAAAATAAGTGTACCCAAGATTATTATGGAGATCGGCATAGTTTTCATTTTTGTCTATTCCGGCGACAAACGCCGCTTTCGCTTGTTGAAGCATATTTTTTCGGAGGTAAGCGCAACCCAGATTTTTATAAACTTCGACATATTCGGGATTGATTTCAAGCGCTTTCTGAAATTCCTCGATTGCCTCGTCGTAAAGGTTCATTTTATAAAACACCAATCCCAGCTTATTGTTGGAAACCGCATGTCGGATGGTTCCTACTTTATCTGAAATGTAGAATAACATTTCAATGTCCTCGCTCATGTCCCGATGCAATCTACTGACCGCAACTTTCAGCTCTGGGACCGGCACAGAGTTTTTCATGGCAATTGATTTTCTGGTAATAACTTTGCCATCTTCAAATATGGTAGATACAATTTTTTCGCTTGGCTCCATAAATTGAGTTTGAATGTGAAAGACCTTCCCACCCGCCTGAATGTCACTGTTAAGCCCGATATTTTCCATCATCACACCTCAAAGTTGTCGAGAATTATTTTTTAAATTTTTCTTTAAGCCGCTGATCTACATTTGGTGGAACAAAGCAACTGACATCGCCTTGAAAGCTTGCGACCTCTTTAACGATTTTAGAATTTAAATAGGTGTATTTTTCGTGCGGCATCAAAAACACGGTTACCAACTTGTTGGAGAGCTTTCGGTTAAATAGCGCCATTTGAAACTCAAATTCAAAATCTGAAATTGCCCGCAAACCGCGGATAATCGCACTTGCGTTCCGTTGAAGCGCATAGTTCACCAGCAAATCATCAAAGCTTTCTACCTCAACCTGTTTTAAACCCTCAACGACATCTTGAATCATTTTTACCCGTTGTTCAATCGTAAACAAGGTTGACTTTGACGGATTCGTCGTAACTCCAACAATAACTTTATCAAACAGAGATGCCGCTCGTTTGATTATATCAAGATGACCATTGGTAATCGGATCGAATGTTCCCGGATAAATGGCTGTTTTCAAACCTGCTCCTCGTTTTTATGGAAAAAAGTTACCGCCGTATCTCCCAATGTTTTTGTCGCTTCAATGCCCAGGGTCTTCAGTTTAAAATCAATATTTTGTCTTGAATCGTGCTCAAAAACAAACAATCCACCCGATTCTAATAAGTCATTTTTATCGAAGAACTCAATTAGCTGTCGATAGATGGTATCAGAATAGGGTGGATCCGCAAAAATCAAGCCAAATTTGCTCCCACGCTTGGCTGCGAATTTTAAATATTTTATCACATCTGAATGAACAATCCGGCAGCGCGCTAAAAAACGGGTAAGCTCCAGATTTTTTTTGATAAGTCGAATCGCCTGCGCTGAGTTATCAACCAGTTGCGCGCTATGTGCGCCCCGGCTCAATGCTTCAATAGCCAATCCACCGGCGCCGGCAAAAAGGTCTAAGATGTGAACATTCTCAACTCTGTTGCCAATATAACTGAAAATAAATTCTTTTACTCGGTCAGATGTGGGACGAATAGTTCTATCCTTTGGGCTGAATAGTATCCTACCGCGACATTTTCCGGCGATAACCCTCATGGCTGACGCTCAAGATCAAACCACCCGATATAATGTACAATTAAGCACCAATGTATAATACGGGCTCGACGGTTCTGCTTCATTTGCGATTAAAGTAATTTTATTAAAACTCACATTCATATTTTCGGTCTGCATTCGCTGTAGAAAATTCATCAAACCGGTTTTTAATCCATATACTCTTATGGTAATCGGAGTAACGCGCAATTGATTCTCCGTTTTTTCTGTTCCTGAATCAAACTGTTTTATGCTGAGATTATTTTCCTTGCAGATCACTCCAAGGCGATTGCGAAGAGCGTCGCTGCCGACAGTTTGCGGTGATCTGACTCCGGTTACGCTTTCACGAAATCTCTCTAAATTCACATTGCCACGGACCAGCGCCTGATGGTACTGGCGGCCTTTAATTTGGCGAACATCAGTTGACAGCACATTCAGATTAGATAAATACACGTTTTGTTTTAAGGATGCGTCCAATCGATCAATATCCGGTTTGTTGTTCGCCAGCAGCTCGAAAAGAACGTTTCCGTCCTGATAACTTATTAAGGTGAAATTGATACCTGATGGGATGGTGTTGATCACCTGGTCAATCGTTTTGATGCCCTGGCGAGACTGAATGATCCGCTGTCTTAAAACCGGGGAAACTGAAGATTCCAATATCGGTTCAGCATCTGAAGCTGTTTCCTCAGTAACCGCCTCATCTAAAGCATCTTCAAAGTTTTCAGCTTCGGTTACAGTTGGCGTTATCTGAATTTGATCCACTGTTTTTCCCGGTTTAAACAGAATATAAGCAGTACTCGCCAACAATGCGATAACAATTATGAACAAAATAATTACGCCGGTTTTGGATCCGCTGCGGCGCATGACTTTTGTATAGTCTGTGTTATCGATGGAACTTCCTTTAATGTAGCTCCGCGTCGAAAAATCGTTGGAATCATATCCGTATGCGTCTTGGAAATCCTTTTCGTCTTCTTCGTCATTGAATTGAGTCTGGTCATCTCCGATCAAATTGATGTCAACCATGACTCCTCCTTCTTTGAATTATAAACGCGTTTAAATTGATTATTGTTGAATTGTTTTTTTTCTGCTTTGTGACTAATCATTGTGATGTCGATTATTGATGTAATGCAGATCCCACACAGATTGTAAACATCTCCGGATGAGACCATATTTTTTCATCTACACTTACTTTTGGAGCAATATAAAGTTTGCGAAACGGGTTGATTTTATCAATACGAACGTTAAAGCTATTTTGCATGTTTTCAAGAAAGCCATCCTTTACATAGTTTCCATATAAAAAAATCCGCTGCAGACTTTCGACGCTATCGCCAATATCAACATCCACAACCAGACTTTTCAACTCTTTGGAAAGGATGTTGACGATTTCATTTTCATCAGCAAACTTTAGTGAAGCCCGCTCAACCTGTAATTTGCCGCCGGCTAATTCTCGGTAATGATAAAATTCTTTGTCCTTAATGATAGTTATTTTGATTCCGTTTTCGTCGATGTCGGTCAGCGCGATGGTTTCATCAGCTTTGAGCTCATAATTAGCCTCAAGCGCTCGGGCAGCTGAAAAAATATCAACATCAATAACATTAACCGATAACCTTGCTGCTCGGAACATTTTCCTAAGTTGTTGAATAATTTTCTCTCTTACAGCCACGACGACCATCTGTTGGACTCCGGCGGTTACTGTTTTTTCCAGTTTCTGGAAATCTACAATATACTCGTCATCTGGTGAATATGAAAATTTCTCCACTTCCCAATCGATTTGATCAATCACATCTCCCTGCGAAAAGTTGGCATCGATGGGAATTTTTTTGATGAGAGCAAAGGGGCATTCCATCGAGAAGACAGCGTTTCTCACCTGAAGGTGAAATACTTCGACAATGTCTTTAATTTGTTCTCCGATCTGAATCACTTGTTGATCATTGTTAATCGAGTTCAGATCAAAAGCAATATCCGTTTTCGCTTGAATAATTTTGTTGATTCGATGTTGGTGATCCTGCGAATTTTCGATTTCAACCAATCTAAAATTGTCTTCCTTTAAAAAAATGCCGAAACGTATGTCCCCTTTGCTCTCTTTCATCTAATTGACTCCATCAAATGTGGATGAAATGACCGCGATTATCCGACGCTCAACCCAGGTCAGAAAAAGCCTGCAAATCTCGTTCCACCGATTACCTCGCCCAGCTCTTGTCACCGGTCTCTGTAATTTTTCCGTGATTTTTAAGACGCTGATGGCCGAAGAAATACCTGAGAAAATTCTTTCGGTTTTCCTCAATATCCGTAGAATCCAGAGGGCATTCTATGTTTACATATTTTATCACCGCCGTGTCAATCACTGAAATGATATAATCACGTTTGACTGTCGGACATTTAGCAAAACCTTCCACGGTATTAAATACCGCGCTGTCGATTTTCATCGCCCAGCTACTATCTGCCATATAAAGTGTATCCAGTAAGGTTCCGACAGAAACATCAGGCATCATTCTGGAAAAGACCAGTTTCAATGAATCGTCATCTCGTATTGGGCTATATATATCCAATGCGTTGAGTTCCTGACGCAGTTCTTTAAAAATGTAAACATCTGAGCTGTCTGACATCCGTTTCGCTTTAACAGAGTCGGCTAAAGCTGTGGTCTCAAGACGATTTAAAATTACTCTTGCCAGATTAGAATCATAGTTGACCGATTCCATGATAGAATACATCAATGTATCAGCCATGATGTTATTAATCAATTGATCGGCTGGTTTATTCTTCGAAGTTAAAAAACTCACCAGCTCTTCGGCTAATGCAGTATCAGCATGAAAATAATCCCGGATAAAAAGTTTTGTGGTATCGTCTTTAAAAAATGAGATCAATCCTGCTAAACTATCGGTGTAGGAGTTTTGAAATTTTTGATAGACCAATTCTGCCTTCAGGATTCGATCCATGTTATTGCGACATAGTTTTGTGTTGTTTTCTTCCTCTTCCCACACTTTTTTGGGATATAACAGAGTGAACAACAGAGCAACGATCAGAATTACGATCAAGATTTCGAGGATTATCGAGCCCTTTGCTTTTAATTTTGCCATCTTGCCTCCTTGAACTAAAAATAGACCTAATGTGAATTTAAACTAATCGTTATTGATTACTTGAATATAGGGTTTAATTTTATTGTATTTTTTTTCGCCGATACCTTTTACTTTTTTTATGTCATCAACCGTTTGAAATTTCCCGTTTTTATTACGATAGTCAATGATTCTTTTTGCTAAAACCGGACCGATTTGAGGCAATAAGATTAAAGCTTCCAATTCTGCGTTGTTAATATCAACCTTTTCAAGGATTGGAACATCTCTTTTGCTTGCTTTAGCGCTCGTTAGCAAACCGCCATCAACATCCGGGGTATTGTAACCAGTCGCCGATTTTAGTGAATCAATTTGCCGGGCTCGCGCCTGAAACTGTTGCTCAATTTTGGTATATTCGCCATTATCGGGAACTGAGCTATCACTAAAGCCGAGCTTAAAGATTTTTACTCCAGCACCGACCATAATACCAGCCAGTAAAAAGAGAATTATCGATTTCTCTTGTTTGGTAAAAAAACTTATCATTCAAAAAGCGCTTCTTTTACTTTTTTGAAAAAACTTTTATCACCTTTTGGCGGCTTCATGTTTTCAAAAGTTGCCAATTGACTGAATAAATCTTTTTCCTTTTCGTTTAATTTTGTCGGCGTCCACACCATGACTCTGACCAGTTGATCGCCAGCGCTATGCTCATTTAGATGACGAATCCCTTTGCCGCGCATTCTCAATATTTTTCCGGATTGGGTTCCCGCTGGAATCGTTAGTTTTGCCTTTCCTTTCAGGGTAGGAACCTCGACCGTATCTCCCAACGCCACCTGGCTGAAACTTAAATATAAATCAAATAAAATATCATCACCATGCCGTTCAAAGTGGGGATGTTCTGCTTCTTCGATGATTACAATTGCGTTTCCGGCTGGCCCACCTCGAGGTCCAACATGCCCCTCACCTGTCAGCGATAGATAATTCCCAGTGGCAACTCCCGCCGGAACATTGAAGCTAAGCACCGCATCAGCGCGAACCCTTCCTTCTCCGTCGCAGGAGCTGCAGCGTTCTGTAATAATTTTCCCCTCACCACCGCACTGAGAACAGGTGGTGACATTCACAAACTGTCCGAATATAGTGCGCGATACTTGACGCATTTCACCGCTACCATGACACATAGGACAGGTCGTTGGCGAACTCCCCTTTTTTAAACCCTTTCCGTCGCATGTCTCACATCGAACCAGTCGCTTCATTTTAATTTTTTTGTTGACACCCTCGGCAATTTCCTCCAATGTCAGCTTTATTCTTATTTGAATATCCTGACCTCTGGTGCGTGTCTTCTGTGAACGTGTTCTGCTGGCGCCGCCAAAAAAATCGCTAAAATCCCCAAAGCCAAAACCTTCCGACATAAAGGTGCGAAGCGCATCGTTCAAATCAAATTCAAAACCGCCAAAACCTTCAAAGCCGCCCTTGATTCCGGATTTTCCAAAACGATCGTATCTTCTTCTCTTTTCCGGATCCTTTAGAACTTCGTAGGCTTCGGAAATTTGCTTAAATTTCTCTTCCGCATTTGTATCACCTGAATTTTTATCCGGATGATATTGCAGGGCTAACTTTCGATACGCCTTTTTTATTTCATTAGCATCGGCATCGCGTGAGATTCCCAAAATTTCATAATAATCATTCCCCATACACAGAAACTTAACTTTCTTTTATCAATTTAAAAATTTTATTAATTACTTGTTAACAACCACCTTGGAGTGACGGATTACTTTGTCTCCAAAACGATAACCCTTTAACACCTCTTCAACAACGATGTTCTGATCTTTGTCCTCCCGCTCAACCTGCATCAACGCCTCATGAAGCTCCGGATCAAACGGATGATCAACAGCCTCGATTGGCGAAAGCCCCTGCTTTTCCAAGGCAGTCAACAATTTTTTGTGAATTAATTCTACCCCATGTTTTAGCGATTTATAACTTTTATCCTTGGTTGCGGTGTTTAATGAACGCTCTAAATCATCGATAACGGGCAGAACTTCGAGCAGCAAATTTCTTATGGCGTTCTCAATAATTATTAGCGACTCGCGTTCTTTCCGCTTTTTAAAATTTTCAATTTCGGCGGCAATTCTTAAATATTTATCGTTCATCTCTGCAAGCTCAAGCTGTTGCCGCTCGATGGTATCTTCCAATTGTTTAATTTTTCGATCTTGTTTTGCTGTCTTTTTGTGCTTTTTCTTCGTATCTTTGGGATCGGCTTCTGTTTGATCCGATTTCAGGTTCTTGTTTGCTGCCATAAAACCAACTCTCTATCCGTTTAATTTTGAACAACCTTTAAATCAACTGAATAATTTATTAATCGCCTTTGCGACGTAATCTAACACTCCGACTATCTTCTCATATTTCATACGTGTCGGTCCGATAACAGCAATCGTACCGCTTATTTCTCCTATTTGAAACGCTGTGGAAACCAAGCTACAATTTTTCAGCATCTCCTCGCTATGTTCCCTGCCAATGGTAATCGAAAACCGATCATCCTTTTGGGTGGAGCTTTTGATAATGTGAACTAAAATGTCCTGATTGTCAATCAATTGTAAAATTTTGATCAGTCGTTCTTGATTGGCAAATTCTGGTTGCTTAAGAATCTTCGATGTTCCCTTAAAATGCAAACTGTCATTATCAAAGGTAAAAATTTCATCCGCTTTTTCAGTGAATTGATTGATCAATTTCGGTTCACCATAATTTACGTTGCTCATCCGAACTTTGATCGAATCTTTTATTTCTTTGAGCGTCAATCCCGAAAGCCGCTCATTTAAAATTCGTTCGGTCTCTTGAATTTTATTATGTGGGATCTGAAATTTCAGTTCCATCATGATCGTTCTAACAATTTCCGAAGATATTGAAATCACCACCAGCAGCTTTTCATCGCTCAGGCTGATCAACTCTAACCTTTTAAATTTTCCCTGAAAAAATTGGGGAGAAAGCACAACGCCCAACTGATCTGATATTTCTGACAACAGGTTACACGCTTTGTCCAAAATCGTTTGAACATCTTCGTTATGTATTTTTCGCAGATACTGATCAATGATATGCTTTTCAGTCGGTGTCAGCTTTTCGACCTTCATTAAATCATTAACATAATAACGATAACCCTCGTCGGTAGGAATCCTACCGGCAGAGGTGTAGGGTTGAAGGACCAGCCCCTTATCCTCCAAATTCATCAAAACATTTCGTATTGTCGCCGGACTGATACTACTTTGTATGGTTTGCGCCAAAAAAGCTGATCCGATTGGCGAGGCTGTACGAACGAAATTTTTGACCAGACAGCCGAAAATTGAATTTTCTCTGTATGTTAGCCACGCTGAAGCCATTGTTCACAACCTTATGATCTGACAGATTGTTTCATTTAAACTTAATTTAACTTGTTACTTTATTACAAGTTGAAGATAGCAATTTTTAACTCTATTGTCAAGTAAAATTTCATCATTGATTTGGGTGAATATTATATTTTGGGAACTTGTACCGGTGTTAATATTTTATAAATTTGCGCAGTGCGATTACACTGCCCGAAAACCCCAAAACTATCCCCAATATCAACAGCAACAAATAAATTCTGGTATCAACAAAAATAAGATTGGGAATTTCAATGTTGATAATTTTAAACAACAGGTAGAATAAAAGGGCAGCCAATCCACCTCCCAGACAGCCTTGAACAATGCCTTCGATCAAAAAAGGCCGGCGAATGAAACTGCGAGTGGCGCCCACCAGCTTCATTATTTCAATGGTTTTTCTTCGGGAATAAATTATAAGCTTGATAGTGTTCGACACCAGAATCATTGAACTCAATGCCAATAAACCGGCCATCACAATAATTACCACCAGAAAAATATGCATATATCTTTCTAAAATCATCAGCAAATCATGACGATAAATAATTTCATCGATCCCATCCAATTTGAGGATTTCGCTAAAGATGTTTTGCGTCGGCTCTGATGATCTATACTCCGGTTTTAGCCGGATTTGAAAGGATGCCGGCAAAGGGTTATCTTCTAAAATTTTAAATGCGTCCTCGCCAAACTGCTCGCGAAAAATTTCTGCGGCTTCCTGTTTCGAAATATAACGAACTTCCTCAACACCTTCGATTTCATGTATTTGCAGTAATAGTTGATCGATCTGAGGCTGAATATAGGAATTATCAATAAAAGCCTCAAGCTCCATTCGCGACTGAATCTGAGCTACAATCCAGTGAACATTTAAAATAAAAATCAGAAAAACCGCAATTATCACCAGTGAGAGAAAAATTGTAAAAATTGAAATCGAGGTGGAAAATTTTGCCCGTTTTAGTCCTCTGAATCCCTCAACGATTGCGTATCTATAACCTGTAATCAATTGATGGTTCGTCCTTTTTCAATTCGGATGATTTTTCGGTTTTTCCCGCGTACCAGTCTATTGTCGTGTGTCGCCATTAGAATTGCTGTTCCCTTGGCGTGGATTTTCTCTAACAGACTAATGATGTCTTCCTCTGATAGCGGGTCTAAGTTTCCGGTGATTTCGTCCGCCAACAGAATTATTGGTTCATTAACCAATGCGCGTGCAATGGCGACTCGCTGTTGTTCACCTCCCGACAATTCATGGGGCATCTTGTTTTCCTTGTGCCGAAGTCCGACTTCAGCCAGCACGCGTAGTACTTTTCGCTTAATATCCCGTTGGCGGCTGTTGGTGACATTCAGGGTGAAGGCAACGTTCTCAAAGACGGTGCGGTCTGTTAACAATTTGAAATCCTGAAAAATAATTCCCAATTTTCGCCTCAAAAGGGGTATTTGTTTCCTTTTCATGTTCAGCGAATTAAAACCATTGACCCTTACAAAACCAGATTGTGGTTTAATGTCCATATAGATGAGTTTTAGCACGCTGCTTTTTCCGGCGCCGCTGGGTCCGATCAAATAGACAAACTCGCCAGGTTTGACAGTAACATTGACCAGCTCCAGTCCTTCACCACCCGGATAAAATGCTTTAACATTTGATAATTCAATCATTTAAACTTGCTTTTTCTAATACAAAGTGAACCCGCAACGCTTCTTCATCGGCTTTGCGAAACGAGAAACCATTGAAAGCGTCAAGACACTGAAAGTGTGACTGTGATATAAAATTTTGTATTTCATTGATGGTGTATATCCGCTGCTGATGGCTCTCGATATAGCGATTATCATCGCCATCAAATTTGATGGTAAATTGATTTTGATGGATCTTTTGCTTGCGATCGTAGCTGCTTTCTCTCAAATACTCAAAACTAGAGCCGCTCCCGGTCTCTGTGTAGTTGCTGAAATATTTCATCGAATTTTTCTCGGTACAAATATCGAAAATAAACAGTCCCTGCTCAACCAACGCATCATAAACGTTGTCAAATAATTGCTGCCATTTGCTAAAGTCGTCCAGATAATTAATGCTATCGTAAAGGCAGATAACAACATCCACCGGTCTTTTTAAAGAAAAACAGGTCATGTCTGCCTGAAAGTAATTAATGTTAATATTTCGCGTAATTGCTTTTTCGTAGGCTATCCTTACCATTTCAAAGGATAAATCCAAACCAAAAATGTTGTACTTTTTTGATGTTAAACTTAACAAGACATTGCCGGTTCCACAAGATAGTTCAAGGATAGACTGCGGTTTTTTGTCATATTTTTCAAATAGGCTCACAATATAATTTGTCCATTTTTCATAATCAACATGAGCCATCACCTCATCATAAATAGTCGCCAACATTGAATACGGAGGCGCTTTTCGATTCTGTTTACTCAATATCGTAGCCTGCTTTGAATAAATCTGACTATTTTTTTCTCACCTGTTGCGGTAACAATATCGATTTACAAAATGTTATTTCAAGGAAAACAGACTGTGCCCAGGATTGTTTTCCGTTGCGCTCCAGTTACCGAGGGTAAATTGGCGGCATTGCCGGCGATGGTTTCGTTTGCCAATACAGCAAAACATACGGCTTCTTTGGCGTCAACCGGGATGCCAAAATCGTCTGCCAGCAAAACTGATCCTGGTTTGAAAAGTGATTCTAAAATATTAATCAGGGTTTGGTTGTGGCTTCCACCGCCGCTGACAATCAACTGATCCACATGCTCATGGGTTAATCCGGACACTTGTACCCCTTTTAGTATTGTGTGGGCTGTCAACGCAGTGGCTGTTGCCACGATATCATGGTGCGTCAATTTGAATTGCGAACCCAATTCTAAAAGTTCATTCACATAATCATCGCCAAACATTTCTCTGCCAGTTGATTTGGGCGCCAGCCTGTTAAAATATTGATGGGTTAGCAATTGAGTGAGCAACTTTTCGGAAACCCTGCCCTGGCCAGCGATAGCCCCGTTTTTATCATATTTTTTACCGAAGATTTTTTCCACCAACCGGTCGATGACCATGTTGCCAGGACCGGTATCAAAGGCGATAACATCGTTTTGTGCCCTGTTTTTCGACAAAACTGTGATATTGGCAATACCGCCAATGTTTAAAACAACCCGATTGAGGCTGTCGGATTGAAACATTAGGTAATCAAAGTATGGGACCAGCGGCGCCCCCTGACCTCCGAGCGCAACATCGGCGCTGCGAAAATTCCCGATGGTTACGGCGCCGGTTCTGCAGGCGATTAACGAGGGATCGCCGATTTGCAGCGTCGAACGAGATTGTTTTTGAAACAGCGGTTTTGAGCCGGGAAAATGGCGTATTGTCTGACCGTGGGAACCGATTAAATCAATTTGCTCTATCGGAATAGCTGCCGCCCCACAAAGGGAAAAAACTGCGTCTGCAAAATATTCTCCAACGACAACATTCAACCGGCAGATTTCATCGATTGACCCTGAAAAAGGCTGGGAAATTTCTATCAGCTTGGTTATCAGTTCCGCCGGCAGCGGGTGAGTGATAAATTCCATCAACTGTAGTTGGGTATCGCTGCCGCTATTGCCAATCTTTACCAGCGCGGCGTCAATCCCATCCATCGAGGTCCCGGACATCAGCCCGACGACCAGTTTTTCTTTTTTAGCTGATGTTTCAATAAACGGATGCATTTCAGTTAAGGTCGACAAAATTTTGAATGGAATTTTTTAAATTTGCCAATAAACCTTCATTAATTTCAACTCTGACATTTTTCATCGCCATCAACGCAGCTCCATAAGCGGGCTGAAACATCGGATCGTTAATGGAGATGTTCCAGGAAATTTCGTAGAGCTCCTTTGAAATGTTATTGACAAGTGTCTCTTTTTGGATAAACACGCTTCCGATGAGGGCGACTTTAATTTCTTCGCCGGCAAAATTTAGCTTTTGAGCAACCGCCTTGGCAAGCAGACCGAGATCCCGACCGGTATTGCGGACAATCTCTTCAGACTTGGCGTCGCCGCGCTGCGCCAATTCAAAAACCAATGGCGCCAGGTTAGCAATTTTGACGCGATCGATTTTGTTCTGATAAACCAGCGGAATAATTTCATCAATCGAGTTCAAATTGAAGTTTTGGGTGATGCGCTGGCGAAGCTCTGTTTTTTCGCCTCTGCCGTCAAAATCCTGAAGCGCGGCAACAATTGCGCTGCGTCCGATTGAATAACCGCTGCCCTCGTCTCCCAGCAAATATCCCCATCCGCCGGATCGAACAACTCGACCTTCTTCATTTTTTCCAAAACAAATCGCTCCGGTACCCGAAATAATTATGATACCGGGTTCGGTGGCAAAGGCTCCTTCAAGGGCGATGATGGCATCACTTTCCACGGTTATTTTTCCCTTGTATTCGGTATCATTGAATAACGCCCGGACTTCTTCTTGATCTCTTTTTCTTCCCGCGCCAGCCAAACCAAAAAACAAATGATCTATCTTTGATGCCGGGATATTACTTTTTTTGAGAAGTCTGCCAATGCCCGTAAGCAATTCCTGTCGTACTTTTTGACCTCCCATCGCCTGGTAATTGGTGCTTGCTACACGCGTTTTCGATACCAAATTTCCCGTTACGTCCACTAACACCAGTTCAGTTTTCGTACCGCCGCCGTCGGCGCCGATGACAAAAGTTGCCATAGTTTCCCTCTTTAAATTGTTTTGCTCTGTTATTTTATAATAAGCGCTTGATTTATTACACAATTTTCTTTAAATTCAAGCTAAACTTGGATAACTTTTTGGAGTTTAATAGTTAAAACCGATGCAAAAACGGCCTTGAGAATATCTATTGGAATAAATAAGAAC
>OMKS01002107.1_pt1 | contig 17013 bp, 12 predicted proteins | sample 1674721 | NCBI WGS metagenome assembly OMKS01 (sample SAMN06264996, study PRJEB25208) | sediment metagenome | isolation source: hot spring sediment | place: USA: California | collected 2014-09-02
GTGTGGTGATGAAAGCCACTGATTATTCGGTAATGCAGTAAAGGAAAGAATTCGACAAGCTTTTCAAGCTGAAGGAGGAAGAGTACCGATATTTGCAGGAAGAATACTATATCGCAAGTAGAGCCTACATCCTGAGCTTTGATTGTGGGCTGCTGGAGCGTGGAACACCACAGCACCAAGACTGTTTACCACAAGGTCAGTATTCAATTGGCGAGTGAGCAATTCATTCTTACGCAGTGGCAGGGGTGATAAACAATCGGCTTTGAACTTCTATGACCTTACTGAACATTCGGTATGGTCATTTTATTCATCGTCGATATCTAAGTAATATAATTCGTAAGCGATTCGCTTGGATAGTATTTGATATTGAAGCAATAGATCGACCAATTGTTCACCATCCATCAGCGCAACAGGGGTAGCATCGGCTCGTTCGGCTTCGCCTATTGCCCCTTTGCTGAATCCACTGGTCGTGATTATCATGCCCTGTTCATGTGCACCCAAGCTACCTCTAACTTGTTGAATAATGGGAGAACTTATATTATGCTTCCATTTTTTCGCCTGAACAGCCATTTGAGTTCGAATGACGCCTCCGACCACCAGTGTCCCCCGGACATCGATGCCGCCGTCTCCACTTAATTTTGTAACGTTGGTTTCTTCGAACCCCATTTCAGTTAAGAGGGTTCCCACCAACAATTCGAATTCCGATGGAGTAAGAGAAGATAAATGACCTAATAATTTTTTCTTAATTTGGCGATTGTGTTTATCAATCTGAAAGGCCAAACCTTCACCCATCCACTTACGCAGACCTACCATTCCATCTCCAAATTTAACAAACCTTGGAGAGTCATTTCTACTGCTTTGTCTCTTTATTTCGCTAAGAATCATTGAATATAGTGTTGCCTCTGGGGTTTGACCTTCGGTCGTTATCAGATCGAGCAATAGTATTTGTTCCATGATATCTCGGTAATGCATCGGATTTTTATCAGCTAAATTGTCCAATACATATTCGGCAGCGTCGGTGAATGATAATTTCTTGGTGTCTTCTACAGGTTCTGTGCGTACAAGTTGGTATTCATCCAATCCCCATTCACGTAGGGCAAAATAACCTGGCTCTGTACGTTGGAACCTTGAAACAGGTCCTTTTCGTTTTATGTCAACAGCAACGCGAGCGTTAATGGTTGCATCAGGTGTTTTACCTTCTGTTATCCAAAGATTTTGTTGAAGGATTCGTTTGGTTATCTCCTGATAATGCAGTGGTTCTTTTGCATTTTGAAGGACTATAAAGACTGCGTCTAATGAATTCATAACAACCCCATTGTTTTCTTTTTATTATAGATACAGCTTAGGAAAAACACCACACTATGGATAACGTGTTTCTCCTTGTCGGGACGAACGCTCCCGATTCTACTGAAAAAAAAGAGTCCGACTTGCGCCGGACTCTTTGCTTAACGAATATGGGTTTAGTTTAGGGGGTGGGCGGACTGATGGTGATCGTGCGGTAGGCGGTCCAGCGGCCAAAGTTGCGGCCATTTTTCGCGCGTACATGCCACTTGTAGTCACCAATCGCTAATTCCGGGTCGACATCCCAGGTGCAGACACCTGCTGCGCAGAATGTGGCATCACTGACCAGGGTTTGAATAATAAGATTGTCGCTCAGGTCGCGGATCTGCATCAGGTACAGGGTTGCGCCGGTGATCTGGCCCCATTGCAGGGTCGGGGAAGGATCTTCTGTGATGAAACCATTTTCCGGGCTGATCTGCCAGGTGCGCTCTAACTGAATGTAGGAGAAGGTACGGGTTTCTGACCACTCGCCCTCATCGCCGGTGTCGGTGTTGCGTGCGCGCACTTCCCAATGATAATCACCGTAGTTGCCTTCCAGGTCGAAAGGAATGCGATGTTCACAGAAGGGACCCGGGTCGCAGGCGCCGACGCCTTTATTCCAATAACCAAGCGACACCCAGGCGCTGTCATACAGTTCCACGTCATAGACAGTGGCACCTGTGACGGGATACCATTTCAAGGTCGGGCGTCCGCCGTAGATGATGGCGTCGACCCCAGGCGAACGGAGTTGAACCTGCGCGAGGGTGACATCGAAAGTGTTGTAGTCACTGAAGTCACTGTATTCTGTGCCGATCCAGGACCGCACACGCCATTTGTGGCTTTCCAGGTCTAACGGGCCGGGAAAAGTCACAGAACAGGTGGAGATGTCGCACCGTACCGCCGCATCATAGCGCGCGCTGTGAACAACGCTGTCGTCACTCACTTTTCGGATCTCGAGGGTGTAGCGGTCAGCGCCATTGGCAACATTCCAGGTGAAGGTGATGCTCTGATTTCCAACCGTTGCTGCCTCTGCCGGGCTGATCAGTGTGGGGGGAGCGAGCGTTGCCAGGCTGAGGCCGATCAATACCGGATCGTGATCAGAGGAGCGATACTGGTCGTCGACATAAAGCCCGAGAGCCTCCTGCCCAAAATTGGTGTTGTAGTCAAGAATGCGGGGTTCATCGGCATTGATGTGCCAGAAGGCAGTCCCGGTCACCTGGCTGGTCATGGTTGTGCTGGAAAGGGCATGATCGAGGTAACCACGTTCACCGTTGAAGACATACGAATATTGCGGAGCCGAACCGCCATACAGCGCTACCAGGTCTGTGAAACTGCCGGCTTTGAGTGCGTCGATCGGGTCCTCCATGGCATAGGCATTCAAATCACCGATGATGAGGAAGTCGGGGTCACCAACGCCGGTGGGGTCAGAGGCGGCCCATTGCACCAATACTTCGGCGGCTTTGGTGCGGGTCAGGTTGCAGTTGCCCTGGATTGGGTCATCATCACCGACGCCGCATTCTGAGCCCTTGGACTTCAAATGGTTGACGATGACGGTGAATGTTTCACCGCTGGCAATTTCCATAAAGGATTGGGTCAATGCCGGACGGCTTCTGGTGTCATCAAAATCGGGATCGAAACTACTATCGAGAATCGCCGTTACGCCGACTGGAGTTACCGAGGCGGGTTTATACAGCAGGCCGACTGCTATCTCATCTGTACCGATCGGAGCACCGGGGTCGATGAAAGCGTATGTGCCCGGGGCAGAAGCATCATTGAGTCCATCTACCAGATCGTCGATGGCACTGGTTTCATCACCGTAGCCATTGTTTTCAATTTCCATCAAGCCAATCACATCAGCGTCAAGCGCGGTGATGGCTGTGATGATCTTGTCGCGTTGGCGGTCGAACTCGGTTTGATTCTCAGCGCCTCGTGAGCCAAAGGTGGTGAAGTAATTCAGCACATTAAAAGCTGATACTTTGAGTGTTCCGCCAACATCTGGGGCGGTGTCTGGGCGCACGCTGGCAGCTGTGAATGTGATGTCGCCAATAGGTTGGACGCGGTAATAATTAAAGGAATAGTAGATTACTCCGGTGAGATTGGTAACCGTATCACCGATACGCAACGTTTCGCCAGTGTCACGTAAATGTTTGACGGTGGCAGGATTCTGTACGTTGGAAGCATCGTCTAAAAGAATGCGGTTCAAGGTGTTCGCAATTCTGACGGCTTCAGAGTCAGGGCCTGGTTCGGCAATGTTGGTGGGGTTGCTCAACGGTTCAGTGCCAGAGAGATGGACTTCTCCATACCGTCCGAGGTTGTAGGTTTCGGTGACATACAGCGTTTCGCTGAATTCAACCAGCATACCTTCAACGGCTTCTAACGCATCGCTGGCAGCCAGTGGGAAGGCAAGTGGTGCCGCGGTGGGCAGTGTGTTGCCTGAGGAGCAGATTTCGAGATTGGTGATGGTTTTAATTTGTGTGTTGTTGAAGTATTCATCAACAGTACCGGTCAAACGAACCAGGTCACCAACATTGACATCATCCGCTGTGTGGTAAACGAACACGCCTTCTGAGCTTAGCGGATCACCATCGATATCTGTGTCTTCTTCCTGCAGGAAGAAACCGCTCAGTTCTGTGCTGCCTTGATGGTCTGCCACAACAATGGCTTCAACCGTGACTGCGGTATTGATCAAAGGCGAAACATTGGTAGTACCCTGAACGGCTGAGATGAGTGTGGCAGGATTGCCGCACTCTGATCCTGCTTCTGTGGTGAAATCAAACACATAATCGGATGCCATGGCGTCAGGGGTGCCGTCTTGATCTACCACCAGGCTGGCGGTGACGGTTACTTCACAGACCTCATTCAAGGCGAAGTCAGGATCAGGATCGAGGACATAACTGCCCGGACCACCCGTTACTGCTGCGGTAACCGTGCCACTGGTGGCGCAAGAGATTGTGAACCAGCCTTCACTGACTGTGACCGGTTCACTAAAGTTAATGGTGATGTTACTGGTAAGAGCCACGCCGGTTTCGTTGTCAGCGGGGGTTGTGGACGAAACGGTAGGCGGGACATCTATGACTGGTCCGGTTGAGTAGGTGCCGAGTGGGAAGGGTGTTGCAGCAGTGCTGTTGGTGGTTTCTCCATCCAGGGCATCGACGCCGCTGAATGTCCAATTGCTGATGACAAAAGTGCTGCCATCCGGACCGGTGCCGTTGACGCGATATGCCCAGCCATCCAGGTAATCCCAGGCTGTACCGGTGCCGTCGACATTGACATCTCCGAACACATCCACCACGGCGCCGTCCATAAATAGCTCAACGGCATCGTCGCCATTAATGCTGGCAGCGCTGCTGCTGACATAGTCGGGATCAAAACCAAAGAAGGCATTAAAGCCGATAGATTCTGTAGCCAGATAGATGAAGTCACCGCTCATGGCAGCATCTGCGGGGAAGGTGAATTCTGGAGCGCCAGTCGGGCCAGCACCGTTGTTAGCGGAACTGACGCCATATATGCTTAGATCAGCAATGTCATCGAGTACATACAATTCAACTACTTTGGGCAATCCGCCCGACAGGGGGCCATCTACCACACCGGTGATGATCATGGCGGGCCCAGACTCATAGGCATAAGTGCCGATGGGGAAGGGGTTCGCTGCGGTGCTGTTGGTGGTTTCTCCATCCAGAGCATCGACGCCGCTGAAGAACCAGTTGCCGATGACAAAAGTACTGCCATCTTGTCCGGTTTCGTCAACTCGATATGCCCAGCCATCCATATAATCCCAGGCTGTGCCGGTGCCGTCGACATTGACATCACCGAATACGTCTACAACACTGCCGTTTAAAAACAACTCAACAGCGTCATCGCCGTTGATAGCGGCGGCGCTGCCGTCGGTGTAGTTGGGGTTAAAACCAAAGAAGGCATTGAAGGCGGTAGATTCAGTGGCCACATAGATGAAATCACCTGCCGAGGCGGTGTCTGCGGGGAAGGTGAATTCAGGGGAACCTGTTGCACCACCACCGTTATTGGCAGAACTCAGGCCATATTCGCTGAGGTCGGCAATGTCATTGATTACATACAGTTCTATCGCCTTGGGGATTCCGCCCGTGAGAGGGCCATCGATCACACCGGTGATGATCAGATTCCCGGGCGGGTCATCGGCGAGGAACCTCGCCTGAACAGTGGATAATTGTATTGCCTGCGTTAGCATCACTGTGATTAACGCAAGTATCAATAGAGGGCGGATCATCGATCTCGCCTGAGGGAAGCAGTATATTTTTTTTCATTTATCCTATCCTTAAACTCTCGATTTGGGGATTGATTTTGAAATTATAAATCTCAAAGCTGTATTTATCCAGCTTTTGACGATTTTGGTAATAGCCGGGGTTGCGATAGGATTTATTGATTAGTTGACCGGTGTAATTGACCAATTCCCCGGGCATGTGATTTCTATTATGATCACATCGGGCAATAAGTAAGTGTCAATGTACGGTCCTGTCTCATTGATTAATTGGATAATCTCTGCCTCTGTGGTAACCGTACGAACGATGAACTTACCGCTTTCTTCACATTTGGAATTTGGTTTGATGAGGGCACCTTAACACAAAAACATCACACGGTTTGTGTGATGTTTTTCTTGGTCGGGGCGAAAGGATTCGAACCTTCGACCTCTTACACCCCATGCAAGCGCGCTAACCGGACTGCGCCACGCCCCGACGGTTTAACGACTGGTATTATAGCCCTGTTTGGTGATTTTCGCAAGGCTCACTATTTCCAGCCGATGCCATAGAAGGTGGGCACAAACAGGATGCGCTCCTGGTTTATGCGTGCTGTTCTGTCCATTTCCTGCCAGGTTTCGAGGTCATGCGCTTGGGCTTGCGGGAGAGAACCCAGGTCATCCTGCAAGGTCTGCCATTCGCGATCGGCTTCAGTATCCATAACAAGATCATCCATGCGCCATTCACCGCCCAACACGCCGATGGTGATGTCGGTAAAGCCTGCGCCAGTAAACCAGTGGCCCAGTTCGCGCCCCATGCGGGTATGAGCGCCCTGCGCGCGCAGGGCATGTTCCTGCAAATCGGCAACTGTGCTCAGTTCGGCGGGGTAATCGATGCGCCCGCCGTAGTCGGGTTCAGCGAAGGCAATGAATGGTGAGGCGGGTTTCAACACCCGTCTGGTTTCCTGCAGGATAGCTAAGGTAGGCTTTGCCCATAAGAGGAAGAAGTGGCAGAACACCAGGTCAAAGGTATTGCTTGCAAAGGGTAGCAGGTTAGCATCCGATTGCGCATAGCCAGTTTCATGATCGATTTCTTGGGCGTAGTCTATAGCTCGATGGAGCAGGTCGATGCCAAAGTAGTGGTTTTCAGGCATTAACTTGCAAACTTCTGCCAAAATTACCCCGGTTCCGCAGCCGATTTCAAGTACTCTGGCAGCGGGGGGTAGATGGCATGAATTCAGCAGGTGAGCACGGATTGATGCAGTCCAACCAGCTTGCTGTTGGTAGCGTTGATGCAAAGAGGCTATGTCGAAGGTGTCATGCACTGGCTTTCGTCCAGATAACCTGCCAATCATCGGTGAGAATGTTTCCTAAGACATCGGTATGTCCCTGCTCTTGCAAAACATCGCCGTCCGGTTCGACATACAACCAGGCATTGCCAACTTCTTTGACTTCCTCAGCTTCCAGCTCAAGTTCGACCGGATTGTTGTGTGAATAGGGCACGGGGATGTCATAAGTGATGGAAAAACCCAGATCGAGAGCAATCTCATTGACCTCGTCCAGCGTCTGCTGCATGTCCTTGGTGCGGGCGCTCAAAGAGATGTTGCTCACTTGTTGATTCTGCAAATTCTCCAACAAGTTCTGGTAGTAATCGGTGTCAGTCTGGTTGATGGTAAGGTGCACGGTCACATGGATGTCTTCTGGCAGGAGGTTGGCGACGGCTTCCCAGCAGGCGTCCTGGTCAGGGTCCAACACCAGCACGATGTGATCAAGACCCTGGTTCAATAACAGGTTCATGTAGTCACGGTCGGTTAATTTTACCCCATCGGTCAATATGCCTGTCACCTGTCCATGGGTTTCTGCCGCTGCCAGTAATTTCGGCAGATAGGGTTGTAAGGTGGGTTCGCCGCCGGTGAAGATCAGGTGCGGTACACCGATCTCCCACGATTTTTCGACGACCCGCAGCCACTCTTCTTCGCTGAGTTCCTGTGTGATGCGTTTCTGGAGCTCGCTTTCCACCTCACTACCTTCAGAAAAACGATAGGTCAACGCAAGATCGAGGCGATAGGGTGCGGCGATCTCGCCGGAGTAGGGCACCTGGCGCTCGAAGTCAAGGAAGCTGACCGGATCAAGGTCGGGGGTGGTCATCAATACCTGTAAACGTTCAAACAGGTCATCATAATCGGACGCAATGGTTGCCTTGGCGACATCATAGCGTTTTGATAAGGCTTTGATGGTTCTGTCGCGGCTCATGTGTTGGATGAAGTCATAGAGAAATTCTGCCGCTGTCTGGTTGAGGTGCAGCACAGTTTTGGCATGCAGGATCAGGATGGCATGTTCGGGTGTTTCAATGCGTAAGTGCATGGAGAACGGAAAATCATCGTCTTTTTCAGGACGATACGAATACAGGCCGGGTTGCAGCGGTTTGACAGGGGGATACAGCTTTTCCAAGAGATCATTCAGGAATTTCATCGCTAACTAACTCCATTTCTTCAGGTATTGGTTCAATAAATGGTTTGGGTGCCAGGTAAGCATGATCGAGATAGGCGAGCGGACAGCCGCCGCCGCATTCATCCAGTAGGCTGCATTGGTGACAGGCTGCCGGTATGAGGGTGTGTTCACGAATGGCCTCACACAATGGGTGATGCCAGATGTTTTGCCATTCTTCCGTCAAGATATTGCCAACTGACGAATAATAGGATTGGCAGGGCAGTACATCGCCGTTGGGCTCAATGCACATGTTGTATTTGGCGGCTGAACAACCTTTGGCGCCCACACCTTGCAAGATGGGATGGAAGTGGCAATATTGGGTGGGGGTATACCAGATCAGGCGCAGGTTGTGACGGTCCGCTTTTTCTTTGGCAACCGCTAACAACACTTCGATGTCTGTGTGAGAGAGGCCGGTCTGGTTTTTGGCGCCTTTGCCGGCGTGGATCAAAGAATTTAGCCCGATGGTCGGTACGCCCATATCTGCCAGAAAATCGATGGTATCAGCGATGGTATGCTGGTTGGTGGTCAGCATGGTGGTGTTGGTCATCATGTAAAGAGAGCTGGCGACCACGTTGCGGATACCAGCCACAGTGTCTGCCCACGCGCCAGTAACACCTTGCATCTGGTCATGGATGGCAGGTTCTAAAGATTCAAAAGTGATCTGGACATGATCCAACCCGGCGTCCACCAGGGTCTGCACATAAGCCGGATCCTTCAACTTCCGTCCGTTGGTGTTGATGCCTGTGATCTGTCCTAAAGATTCGGCGTAGGCGATCAATTCAGGCAGGTCTGTGCGCAGAGTGGGTTCGCCACCGGTGAAGATGATGTGAGGGATTCCGATCTCCCAGAGGTGATCGAGCACCTCCTTCCACCGGTCAGTGGTCAGTTCGGGGAACTGACGCGAACGCGCGTTGTAGCAATGGGCGCACTGGTTGTTGCAATGGTAGGTGATGGCAAGGTCCATGCGGTAAGGGGCTGAAGGCAGATTTGATGCAGGCGCAACGGTCTGTAAGTGTAGATCGTGTAAGGGGCAGGTATCATCATCACTAAGCAGCTGACGAAACAGGGCAGAGAATTCTTCCAAATCTTGCGCGGCTTGATCGCGGTCAATGTCATAGGTGCGCAGCATGGTCCTGAGAATGGCTTTCTCGTTGACATCATGCAGTTTGAGATAGGCCATGGCGGCAGCGGTCTGATTCAGGATGTAAAGATTGTTGGCATTGCGCAGCAAAAAACCTGAACCATCTTCATCAATACGCAAATGGATGCGCTCTTTGTGGTGGGTGTCTTCTTGCAAGAAGTGGTACATGCCACTTTCTGGGGGGAGGGATGGTTTTCTGGGCAAGTCGCTTCCCTTTTATACCGTTGAATCGGTTGGCTGAATCTTATTAGCGTCCGCCGCCAGCACATGCACAGGCACAACCCGCACAGGCACAGGCGCAGGCACAGCTGCGTCCGCTGCTGCCACCGCCAGAACGAGTGCTGGAAGAATAGGTCGGCTTGGGCATCGGGTTGGTCTTATTGGTGATGCGTTCGGTGAAGGAGGTCAGATCACCGATGGTATTGGAGGCGAAATTCTGCGCGCCAAGCACGACCCCAGCGGCAAAATCTGCGCCCGGCAGCGTTGGCATATTAGCACTTGGCTGTCCGCCGACGATGGGGCGTGATCCTGATCCACTGACAGCAGGCCTGGCACTGGCGGTTGAAGTACCGCTGCGATACACAGGATCATAGCGATGCCACCAGATAGGAACGAATATCGGGCGCGGTCCCGTGAACACATTGCGGGTGCGGTCGCCATAGTTGTCATCCAACATGGTCCAACCCATGTATTTGTCATAGTTTTCCATGGCGACTTCGGGGGTTTCAGAGCCTTCTACCTGCTGCCAGGCACGTGAGACGATGTCCTGGTAATAAGTGACAGTTTCTTTATAGGAAAAACCTTTCATCTTCTCCTGAACACCGGTGATCAAATTCTCGAGCATCGCCTGCAATTCGGTGCGTTGTTTTTTCTTTGAATCAGCCTGCATAGCATCCAGGAAATGTTTTTCGTAGGGATAGAGGTCATCTGGCAGGGGTTCCAATACTTTAATTTGTAATGGCTCTTTCTTGGTAACTTCAGCTGCGCCTTTGCGAATAACAGAGAACAGGATCATGGTGACGATCTGGTCCATGGGTTTCTCTAACAGGATGGCAGCCTGGACGGCAGTCAATCCGCGTTTAATGCCATGTCCTTCGATTTTGACCTTAGGCGGGAGATATTTCAACTTGCGTTTTTTCTGTTGGTTGGCTTGCAGGATTCCGATGGCGATCGGTCCGCCGATGAAGGCAGCCACACAACAGAGGGGGAATAGGTTTTCAAAAAAGTTGTTGACTGACCCTGAAGCTCTTTCTGTAAATGTTGGTTTTGCCTGAATGGTAGTGGCAGGGATGAAGTTGTTGGGGAAGGCGCCTCCGAAGCGGTAATCCGTGGAGAGATCGGCTCTGTCAGACCACCAGTAATAAAACACACGTCCGCCTTCTGTGTAACCGATGTCATCAGGTTCTTTGGAGCCAGGCCATTTTTCAGCGGGAAAATATCTTGGCATGTCCTCATCCAACCCGACGGGCATGTAGATGATCATTTCGTATTCGGTATTGCCCTTGACATATTCTTTGCCAAAGTAGTTGGGTGAGAAGAAGAAACTGACATAGTTTTCAGGCTCATCCGCCTCATAGAACAAACCGGAAATGTTCTGGATGGTTGCTACGACTGTGCCGGAGCCTCCGGCAGGAATGGCAAGATTGCCCAATTCGAGGGTAACGCCCTGCCCCTCAAAAATATATTGCGGATCAGCATTGCTGACGCCAGCAACACTTCTCCCATCCACGGTGGCGCTGACATTGCCTAATGAAAAACCTTTGGTTGGCAGCCCAATGTCGACAAAGTCAATTGGATGAGCGCCCGGTCGGTTGGAAAACTCATAGGTGTATACGAGGGTAGCAGTACCGTCATTGTTGGCAAACAACTCTACTGTTGCCTTGGGCACCTCAAAGAGATATGACTGTGCCGTGACGGTGGTGAACGAGAAGAAAATGGTCAGTACCAGGACAACAAACAGGAGGATTCGTTTCATTGTTTTCTCACCTTCGATTTTGAATATTGATCACCATTTGGGTTCTTCTGTCAATTGGTAGGTTGTTTCGCAGTAGGGGCAGGTCACAACCGGCGCGCCGGCAACCATGTGGATGTCTTTTTTGGTCAGAGCGCCGCCGCATGATTGGCATTTAATGGTGTCCATGGTGACCTGACCGGGCAGGTTGATTTCATAGGTGACAGGCTGTGCACTGGCATCGGCTTTCTTTTTACGCCCCAGCAGGAAAATAATTCCAAAAGCAATGCCGACCAGGATGAGGCCCACAAAGATCCAGCCAGGGCTGCCGGTTGCACTAAAAGCGCCCATGATGAACAGGACGCCGAAGAAGATCAATATCGCTGAAGAGATATAGCCGATTACTTTGCCTGCCATAAAAAACCTCCTGATGATGGTTGTTTGGGTTGTAGTGAATGTAGCTACTTGATTATACTGTATGAATTTTTAGGCAAACTGCTTTCCAGCCAAAATTCTTAATTAACTGAGAGGTCAGGTTCTCACTTGCCATTTCTACCAATGGAATACAGGTCTGACACCCGTCTATTAACGATACAATATACTTACTTAGTATACGCAAAACGAGGTGTTTGGGATGCAAAAAAACCTGTTTTTTCGCGACATATCTGAATCCAGTGGCACAGATCAGGATGTGACTTACTATCAACAGTTAAAGGAAAAACTCAATCAATATGGTTATGAGTATTATGTGCTCAACAAGCCAACAGCCAGCGATGCAGAGTATGACCGGCTGTATCGCCGATTGATAGAAATTGAAGCTGTGCATCCTGAATGGGTGGCTTCCGATTCGCCTTCGCAAAGAGCGGGGGCAGAAGTGGTTTCGAATTTTAAGAAAGTAGCTCACCCGAAACCAATCTTGTCATTAGCCAGTGTGACTGATATGGAAAGTGTTCGCGCCTGGTATGCCAGAATTGCCAAACTGGACCAGCGCGTGCTGCAGGCAGATTTTGTGGTGGAGCCGAAAATTGACGGCTTGACCATTGTTGTTCATTACCAAAACGGCACCCTGGTGCGAGGTGTCACCCGAGGAAATGGAGAAATTGGGGAAGATATCACCGCCAATGTGCGCACGATCCGAGCTGTTCCATTGACGCTGAAGCATGACAATCAGGGTGTGTCAACCCCTTCAGAGCTGGTTGTGCGTGGCGAGGCCTTTATCACCCTATCCGATTTCGAAGCCCTCAATCAGCAGATGGAAGAAGCCGGTGAGAGAACCTACCAAAATCCACGCAACACGGCTGCCGGTTCGCTGCGGCAGTTGGATTCCAGCCTGACAGCCACGAGGCCGTTGACCTGGTATTGTTATGCCATTGTGGTTTGTTCAGAAGAACTACCCCAAACCCAATGGGAGCAGCTGCAATTGCTGAGAGGATGGGGTTTTCCTGTCAGCGACCTCTCCTTTTACGCCGCGGATATTGATGAAGTTATCAAAATATGTGAAGAACGCCTCTCCAGGCGCGATGAGTTGAATTTTGAGGCGGATGGCCAGGTGATCAAGATCAATGATCTGGTACTGTCAGATGCTTTGGGGGTGGTCGGCAAGGATCCGCGCGGGGCTCTGGCGTTGAAATATCCGGCACGAGAGGAAACAACGACCTTATTAGAAATCAGAACCAATGTCGGCCGCACCGGGGTGATCACACCCTATGCAGTATTGCAGCCGGTAGAGGTCGGTGGTGTGACCGTGCAACATGCCACATTGCACAACTTTGATTTTATTGAACAAAAAGATATTCGGGTGGGTGATAGGGTTGTCATTAAGCGGGCAGGCGATGTGATTCCCTATATTGTCGGCCCTATTATCAACGCCCGTACAGGTGATGAGCAAGTATATGCAATTCCAGAGGTATGTCCATCGTGCGGTTCGCCGGTGGAGCATATTGAAGGTGAAGTTGCGGTTTATTGTGTCAACACCAATTGCCCGGCGCAACTGGTGCGCAACCTGGAACATTTTGTGTCGTTGGGTGCGATGAATATTGAGGGGTTGGGCATCAAGATTGTCGCTCAACTGGCAGAAATCGGGATGGTGAAAGACCTGGCAGATCTGTATCAATTGGATCGTGACGCTCTATTGGCTTTGGAAGGTTTTGGTGAGAAGAAGGTGGATAATTTGCTCAACGCGATTGAAGCTTCCAAAGAGCGGCCTTTGGCAAGATTGATTAATGGGTTGGGGATTCGCGGTGTTGGTGAGGTGATGGCCAATGATCTGGCCCGCCATTTCCGCTCCATCGATGCAATCAGCCGGGCTACCCGCGAAGAGCTTGAGGCGCTGCCGGGCGTCGGTCCCAACATCGCACAATCGATTCAGGACTGGTTCTCGACCCCCAGAAACAAACAACTGATTGAGAAACTGCGTGAGGTGGGCTTATCTTTGGCCATGGAAGAAACAGTTGAAGAAGCATCATCTGTACAGGTTTTTGCCGGTCAGACTTTTGTGATCACGGGAACCTTACCAAAGCGGTCAAGGAACGAGATGCAGGCTTTTCTTGAAGAGCATGGAGGCAAGGTGACCGGTTCGGTCAGCAGAAACACAGATTATCTGGTGGTGGGCGCATCGGCAGGTTCTAAGCTGGACAAAGCCAAAGCATTGGGGGTGGCGATTGTGACCGAAGAAGACATTGACCAAATGGCCACCGAGGTGGAAGGATGAAAGCTTTGCCGACAGTGGTGCTGAAGAAGGGGCGCGAGCGTTCTGTTCTCAAACGACATCCCTGGATTTATTCAGGAGCAGTGGAGCGCTTCGAAGGAGAGGCCGAACCTGGCTGCACGGTGGATGTGGTCGATTCTGGCGGCACCTGGCTCGCAAGAGGGGCTTACAGCCCATCTTCTGCCATCCGTGTACGGATTTGGACCTGGGTGCCAGATGAAATGGTCGATCAAGCCTTTCTGAAGCGGCGGCTTCATAGCGCGATTACCTCGCGGCAACGGCTGGGTATTGAGAAGGAGACCAACGCCATGCGGTTGGTGCATGGCGAGTCAGATGGATTGCCTGGTTTGATTGTAGATCGATACGGGCAGTATCTGGTGCTGCAAATTCTTTCGGCCGGTGTAGAATTTTGGCGGAAAGAGATCGTTGATGGTTTGCTTTCGCTGTTGGACGGGATACAGATATTCGAACGTTCCGATGTGGACGTGCGGGTTTTGGAAGGACTGGAGCCGCGTATCGGGGTCATACATGGCATGCAGCCTGAACTGTTCAACATTCAGGAAAACGGCCTGTCATTTCAAGTCGATATCTCAGGCGGGCAGAAGACTGGATTTTATCTGGACCAGCGCTGGAATCGGCATATTTTGCGCAGAATGGTTGCACCCGGCTGTGAAGTTTTGAACTGTTTTAGCTACACCGGGGCTTTTGGGGCGTATGCATTGGCAGGTGGAGCAGGGCGAATCACATCCATTGATTCGTCGGCAGAAGCCCTGGCAACAGCGAAAATGAATTTTGCCTTGAATGGGTTTGATGAGAACGAGCACGAATGGCTGGGAGCTGATGTTTTCCAGGCATTGCGAACCTTCCGTGATTCACGGCGCTCTTTTGATTGCATAATCCTTGATCCGCCTAAATTCGCGCATACAAAATCACAGGCACAGAAGGCAGCCCGCGGTTACAAAGACATCAATTTGCTGGCGATGAAGTTGCTGCGTCCAGGCGGCTTGCTGTTTACATTTTCTTGCTCTGGCGGTATTTCAGCCGAGTTCTTCCGGCAGATCGTAGAGGGGGCAGCGCTGGATGCAGGCGGTGAGTACCAGATTGTGCGCCAGTTACACCAGGACCGCGACCATCCCATTCTGCTCCATTTTCCCGAATCAGAATATCTCAAGGGGCTGGTTTGTGTGAAATCTGGTTAGAATAATGGCTTTCATGTAAAATACAATCCTGTGAGAATTGAAGAAACGGAGCCCATCCTATGAAGAAACTGTGGTTAATGATCCTGTTGGCGATTCTTGTATCAATGAGTGCCTGTCAGCAACAGGACATTGGAACAGATGATCCAACGGTTGCTGTGGAGCCAACTGGCGAAATTACTTCATCGGATGAGGGAAGCCTGGTTGGAGAAAATAGTGTAACCACGGAGGAAGCCACTGTTGAGCCGACTCCTTTGCCGGTGGAACCGCTTGCGTTTCGCTTTGTAACCAATGATGGCGCAACCATTGACGGTGATTTCTATCCGCCGGCTTATCCAAATGCCCCCGTCGTGATTCTTATGCATCAATACCCCATGGATCATAATATTGAATGGATCGCTATTGCTCCCTGGCTGCAAAACCGGGGGATGGCGGAGAATGTGCGCAGCGGTGGCGAACCATGGACTGACCCCAGCTGGTTTTCTCCCATGAATGAAGGATTCGATTTTGCGGTGTTTACCTTCACCTTCCGAAATTGTCTGGGTGGATGCAAGGAAGATAGTGTGGAATCAAGAGAGGAATGGATCAATGACGCCTCGGCCGCCATTGAAGCGGTGGCTTCCTTCCGATTTGTGGATCCATCGCGTATTCTGGTGGTTGGCACAAGCATTGGCGCGGATGCTGCAGTGAATGCGTGTGAACGGATGTTGGGTATAGAGGGAATCAACTGCTCGGGGGTGGTGTCAATTTCACCGGGGAATTATTTGGAGCAGGATTTTGCTTCCTCTGTAGAAGCGTTGACGCAGGCAGGCATCCCTGTGCGTTGTGTAGCTTCAGAAGGAGATGCTTTGAGCGCACAGACCTGTCAGGAAGTCGAAGGCACAGGTTACCAGGCAGTGGCCGCTGATGGCAATGAACATGGAGTGCGTCTCTTTGATCCATCCCTAAATATCGACCTGTCGGCTTTGCTAAAAGGCTGGCTGGTAGAATGGGCATATATATATTAATCGGGAGATCTCATGGAATTTTTTGACGCAATAAGGAAGCGTAGATCGATACGATCTTACACAGGTGAGTCTGTACCTCAAAAGGATCTGTTGAAGATTATTGATGCGGGTAGGCTGGCAGCCAGCGGACACAACCGGCAGGCATGGACTTTTGTGATCATTACTGAAAAAGATATCATCGATCAGATCAGCCAATGGATGAACCCCTGGATTGCCAAAGCGAGTGCGGTGATTGCCCTGGTGATGGATCCCACCGCCCCTTTCTGGCTGCAGGATGGTTCAGCGGCGACTGAAAATATCTTATTGGCAGCGACAGCGCTTGGATATGGATCATGCTGGTTGGAAGGCACCACCCAGCGTGTGGAAGAAGAATTGAAAGAGTTGTTGGGTGTTCCAACAAAATTACGAATACAGACGCTAATCACCGTAGGTGTTTCAGCAGAGCAGCCAGCCAGAGAGAAAAAAACGCTCGAAGACGTGACTCGATGGGAGCGGTTCTCAGAGTAAACGCCCGTTGTTTTGGGTTTCTGATAAATAATTTACATACAGTATCGATTGAATGGAATATAATATAATAGAGTTAAATATAAATAATTCCATACAAAGGATATATCATGCAAAAAACTTATCATGTGCCAGCCATTCATTGCAATCATTGTGCGATGACGATCAAAGTTGAATTGGGCGATTTGGACGGAATCAGCGCAGTTGATGTTAATGTCGATAACAAACAGGTTGCTGTTACCTATGATGCTCCAGCGGATGATTCCACGGTGAGGGCGATCCTCAGCGAAATCGGTTATCCGGCAGCTGATTGAACGATTGACTTCTGAAAACAAAAAATAAAATCCTTATCCAAACCCAAGGCGGTATGATATGAGCATGCAGCAAGTTGTTTTACCGATCATTGGCATGACCTGTGCCAATTGTGTTTCCACATTGGAACGTGCCTCGAAAAAAGCCCGTGGGGTTGCAGAAGCCACTTTTAACC
>OMKS01002108.1_pt1 | contig 17008 bp, 9 predicted proteins | sample 1674721 | NCBI WGS metagenome assembly OMKS01 (sample SAMN06264996, study PRJEB25208) | sediment metagenome | isolation source: hot spring sediment | place: USA: California | collected 2014-09-02
TTTGAAGTCGATATCGAGTGGCAAGACGGCAAACTGACCGCCGCCCGCATTACCAGCGTCGGCGGAACGTCCTGCACGGTGCGTTATGGAACCGAAGTCCTTGACTTGAGGTTGCGTCAAGGTCAGTCATACCGCCTAAGACCGAATGATTTCCAGCGCTAAACAGAGATTTATTTTAATCAATAGAAAAGGAACAGGATGAACCCGATAAAAAAAGCGCTCGCAGTTGTTTTACTGACAGCAATTATCGGTCAGTGCCTTGGCGGAAATCCCATTTTTCGTGATGTTTTTACGGCCGACCCGGCGGCTCTGGTTGTTGGCGATACGGTTTATGTCTATGTCGGTCGCGACAACGCCAGAGAGGGCCAGTTTTTCACCATGCCGGAATGGTTGTGCTATTCTTCGAAAGATATGCAGACATGGACGGCGCACGGCCCCATTATGCGGTCGGAAGAGTTTGAATTCGCCCGGCCTAATGTTGCCTGGGCCGCTCATATGATCGAAAAGGACGGCAAATTCTATTTCTATGCGACATTACGCCGCAATAACAACAATGAACACTGTATCGGAGTGGCCGTTTCTGACAATCCGCTGGGACCGTTCAAAGATGCCCGCGGAACTCCGCTCATTACCGACGATATGACCACCGATTCGAGTCGTCCCAACGCCGACATCGATCCCACTGTTTTCATTGACGACGACGGCACTGCCTGGATGATGTGGGGCAATGGCGACTTCTATCTGGTCAAACTCAAACCCAACATGATTGAACTCGATGGGCCGATCGAAAAAATACCGCACAAAAATGTTGCAGAAGGCCCCTGGCTCTTCAAACGCGGGGATATCTACTACAATGTCTATGCTGCAGATGTACCCGGCAATCCGCCGGAAAAGATCGCCTATGCCACGGCAGAGAAAGTTACCGGACCATGGACCTATCGCGGGCTGATAACCGGTTCGGCAAAGGTCGGCTTTACCATCCATCCGGCGGTTGTCGAGTTTAAGGATCAGTGGTATTTCTTCTACCACTGCGGCTCGGCCACGATCAATGGCATTCCCGGCGGCGACTGCCGACGGAGTGTCCGTGTGGAATATCTTTACTTCAATGCGGATGGGTCCATTCAACCCATCACACAAACCGATGAAGGCGTTACCGTTCCCCCGAAGGTAACCAAGTCGTCGGCTCAGTTGTTTCCGTTAAACGATGTACGGCTGCTTGACAGTCCTTTTTCCGAGGCGGTTCAGGCCAATCGTCAATATCTCCTGGCTCACAACGCCGATCGGCTGTTGGCGCCGTTTCGTCGTGAAGCAGGATTGCCGCCAAAGGCACAGCCTTACGGCAACTGGGAAAGTATGGGCCTTGAAGGGCACACTGCCGGACATTATTTATCAGCGATGTCGCAAATGATGGCATCGGGCGCCGACTCGGACGGCGAATTCAAACGCCGACTGGATTATATGATTGATGAGCTTGCTGAAATTCAGGAAGCCAACGGCAATGGCTATCTGGGCGGTGTGTCGGGAAGCAAAGAATATTGGCGCCGTGTCGCAGAGGGGAATGTCGGGCTGATGCACCGCAGGTGGGCGCCGTGGTATAACCTCCACAAGATGTATGCCGGGCTTCGGGATGCTTATCTGCTTGGAGGCAATCAAAAAGCGCGCGATTTGCTCGTACGTTACACAGACTGGTGCGAACAGCTTACCTCCGGTCTGACTGACGCTCAGATGCAGCAAATGCTTGATGTGGAATACGGCGGGATGAACGAGGTGCTGGCTGATGTCTATGCGATTACCGGAAACGAGAAGTATCTCAATCTGGCCAAACGATTCAATCACTGGAGAATCTTCGAGCCGCTGATAAATCGCCAAGACAGGCTCACCGGCCTTCATGCCAATACCCAGATCCCCAAAATCATCGGTATGCAGCGCATTGCTGAGTTGGCCAACGACGACAAGCTGCACACCGGGGCCTCGTTTTTCTGGGAAACCGTTACACAGAATCGCAGTGTGGCTTTTGGCGGCAACAGCGTCAGTGAGCATTTCAATGACCCCAAGGATTTCAGCGGCATGATCGCACACCGAGAAGGACCTGAATCCTGCAATACCTACAATATGCTCAGGCTCACCGAGGAGCTTTTCAAGGCCGAACCGATGGCCGCTTATGCCGATTATTATGAGCGCGCCCTTTACAATCATATCCTGGCCTCCATCCATCCCCAAAAGCCCGGATATGTCTATTTCACCTCAATCCGTCCGGATCACTACCGGGTGTATTCTCAGCCTGAGGTGGCCTTCTGGTGTTGTGTCGGAACCGGGATGGAGAACCCCGGACGGTACGGTGCGTTTATTTATGCCCAGGCAAAGGACCAGTTGTATGTGAATCTCTTTATTCCCTCAGAGCTTTCCCTGAATGTGGGCGGATTGGCGCTGCGACAGGAAACGAAATTTCCGTATGAGCCGCGGACGCGGCTTCGTCTTCAACTTCCGAAACCAACCACCTTTACGCTGAATATTCGCCATCCCGCCTGGGTCAAAGCGGGTGATTTTGCGATCAAGGTCAACGGGCAATCCATCGATGTCACGTCAACGCCGTCTTCCTATGCCGCTGTTCGACAGGAATGGAAAGACGGCGATACGGTTGACGTGGAGCTTCCCATGCATCTGCGAACCGAACGTTTGCCCGATGGATCCGATTGGGTGGCTTTTCTGTATGGCCCGATCGTACTGGCAAAACCCGGCAGCACGGATCGTCTGGACGGCCTGTTTGCCGATGGCAGTCGCATGGGGCAGGTGGCACATGGTCCAATGACTCCGCTGGACAGGGCGCCGACGCTGCTTGCGACCGAAGAGGAATTGCTTACGCATGTGGTTGAAGACCGTACTGCCGGGCCGCTGCATTTCCGTATCAAGGATATCATTGAGCCGGCCGACCCCGAAGGCTTGCCGCTGATGCCGTTTTTCCGGCTGCATGAGCGTCGCTATCAGATGTACTGGGAGCTCACAACCGCCGAACAGATTGCGGCCAGAAAGGAAAAACTTGCCGCCCAGGAACGTGCCCGCCAGGTGCGCGAAGCGGCGACTATCGACTGGATAGCGGTAGGCCAGCAGCAGCCTGAAGTCGAACATGACCTTCAGGGCGAAGGCATGGAAACAGGCATTCACAACGGTCGCCGCTGGCGTCACGGTTCCTGGATTCAATATACCCTTGATCCGCGGGGCGCCGAAGAAGTCATTCTGTCGGTGACCTATTCCGGCGATGATCGCGGCCGGGAATTTGATATCTTGGTCAACGGGACGCGGATCGCCACCCAGCGACTGACCGGCGAAAAACCGAACCACTTTGTTGAAAAACGCTATCCGATTCCCCCTGAAATACTTCAGGCCGCTGAAAACGGACGCCTTACGGTTCGATTTGCCGCAAGTCGGGGACTGGCCGGGGGGTTGTATGACGTGCGCCTGCTCCGGCCGGATGCCCCGGAGATTCTTCCTTTTAATTAGGAACGTGATGATGCCAAATGTTTGCTTCAATGTTGTTAACGATACCCGAATCCTCTTGGTCGGATTCCTGATTTTCTTTGCCGCCTCCACTTCGGCCCTTGCGGCTGAAAAGCACGTGTTTGAGGCTGAAAACGCTGCTTTGACCATCAGCCGGGTTGGCGATAATGTTGCAGTGAACATTGACTGGATCGTTGTCGGCCAAGGCGATCTGGGATTGCCGCCGGACATCTGAAATCTGCCGCCGCTGCCGGTGGCTGAGGATGCCATCGTCATTCAGCCATAAATACAATGCATTGACAACAAGAGAATTATAAGGAAAAACAAGACCATGAGTAAAACGTTTATAAAGATGTCGATTCGATTAACAGCGATAATGGTTGTCTGGACAGCGTGTTATGCGGATAATCCGATTGTTCAGACCCATTATACCGCCGATCCGGCCCCCTTGGTTTATAATGATACGGTATATCTTTATACCACTCATGACGAAGATGAGTTGGTGAATAATTTCTTCACGATGAATGACTGGCGATGCTATTCGTCAACCGATATGGTGAACTGGACCGATCATGGGTCCCCGTTGTCTTACAAAGATTTCAGTTGGGCGAGCGGAGATGCCTGGGCGGGGCAATGTATTTACAGAAACGGAAAGTTCTATTTTTATGTTCCCATGAAGCTGAAAGTCGGCGGCAAAGCCATCGGTGTGGCGGTCGCAACCGACCCGGCAGGGCCGTTCAAAGACCCTCTCGGGCATCCCCTGGTGGGCAATGACGGCAGTTGGGGCGATATCGACCCGACGGTATTTATCGATGACGACGGCCAGGCGTACCTGTACTGGGGCAATCCCTACCTGCGGTATGTGAAATTGAATGAAGATATGATTTCGTATTCCGGCGATGTTGTCGAGGTGCCGCTGACCACCGAGAGTTTCGGCGTCCGCAGCAAAGACGACCGGGCCACCCAGTACGAGGAAGGGCCTTGGCTGTATAAGCGTAACGATTTGTACTACATGTTGTTTGCCGCCGGACCGATTCCCGAACATATTGCGTATTCAACCGCTCCCAGTGCCGTCGGGCCGTGGACGTTCAGGGGCGTCATTATGCCCACCCAGCCGACGAGCGCCTTTACCAATCATCCGGGGGTGTGCGAATACAAGGGCAACTGGTACTTCTTTTATCACAACGCCGCGCTGCCGGGCGGCGGAGGATTCAACCGTTCGGTATGCGTCGAGCAGTTTGAGTACAATGAAGACGGGACAATCCCGACTATCAAGATGACCAAAAAGGGGGCGCCTCAAATAGGGCATCTCAATCCTTATGACACCGTACAGGCCGAAACAATTTGCTGGGCGTCGGGGGTGAAGACCGAACGGTGCAGCGAGGGCGGGATGAATGTCTGCAATATCGAAAACGGCGATTATATCAAGGTCAAAGGGGTGGATTTCGGCAAAGGGGCGGCTTCTTTCGAGGCCCGCGTCGCCTCCGGCTCTGAAGGCGGCGCGATTGAGATTCGCCTCGGCAGTCCGAAGGGAACTCTGGCGGGAACCTGCGCAGTCCCCGGAACCGGCGGCTGGCAAACCTGGAAAACCGTTACCTGTACGGTTGACGGCGCCGCCGGCGTACACGACGTGTTTTTTGTTTTCACCGGCGAAAGCGGCCTGCTGATGAACTTCAACTGGTGGAAATTTCATCCGGTAAAATAAGGCAGGACGACGAAATACGGCGGGCGGCAGACTCGAATCGCCGTTGATGCGAATGGCACAACGCAGAGCAAGGCGTTATTGTTTATGAATATGAATGCCTGTCTTTCGGTTTTCGGAGAAATGAGATTCTGATGATTAGAAAGTCAAACAATCCGTTTGCGATCCATAGAATAAACAGGAGAATCAACAGGATGAAACGTGTAATTTGTGTATTGTTGTTCTGCGTCTTTTGTTTTTCCGCGGGACACACATGTGCGGCGTCAGAGGGGACAGCCCAGACCGAAACATTCTGGTTGTCGAGTCTCGATGTTTCACGCATCGAGCAAAGTTGGGGACAGGCACGTGCAAATCGGTCGGTTGACAACCGACCTCTGACGATTGCGGGTCAACGCTTTCCAAACGGCATTGGCACTCATGCGAATTCCGAGATTCCGCTTCTGCTGGACGGCAAGGGCGTGGAGTTGTCGGGAGGCGCCGGGCTGGATGATGAAACCAGCGGCCGGGGTTCGGTGGTGTTTCAGATTATCGCCGACGGTCGGGAGATTTGGAACAGCGGGCCGATGCGTTCGCGAGATGCGGCAAAATTCTTTTCGCTGGATATCAGAGGATACAAAACGGTCGATCTTCTGGTGTTGGACGCCGGCGACGGAATTGATTATGACCATGCGGACTGGGTGAATCTGAAAGTGACGATGCTCGATAACGCCAAACCGAAACTTGACGTTGGGCCCGTTGAGGACGCGGTGATCCTGACGCCCAAACCCGCTCCAACCCCCCGCATCAACGGCGCCAAGATTTTCGGGGTTCGCCCCGGGTCGCCGTTTTTCTTCAGAATCGCCGCCACAGGCGACCGTCCGATGACGTTTTCGGCCGATGGTCTTCCGTCTGGGTTGCGTCTTGATTCTCAAACCGGGCTGATTACCGGTCAATTGGAAAAGGCAGGGGAACACAAAGTGACTCTTCGCGCCGAAAACGCGCTGGGCAAGACCGAGCGGGAATTCAGGATCGTGTGCGGTTCGCAAATCGGCCTCACCCCGGCAATGGGCTGGAACAGTTGGAATTGTTTTGCCGGTTCGGTAACGGCAGAGAAGATCAAGGCCGCCGCCGATGCCATGGTTGAAAGCGGTCTGATCAATCACGGCTGGACCTATATCAATATTGATGATTTCTGGCAGGTGCATCGTGATTCAAACGATCCTTCTCTCCAGGGGCCGCATCGCAATTCCGACGGCCGGATTCTGCCCAATCCGCGTTTTCCGGATATGAAGGGTCTGGCCGATTACGTGCACGGCAAGGGTCTCAAGATCGGCATTTATTCGGCGCCCGGTCCCTGGACGTGCGGCGGCTGCGTCGGCAGTTTTGGTTATGAACTTCAGGATGCACAGCAATACGCCGAGTGGGGATTTGACTATCTCAAGTATGACTGGTGTTCCTACAATCCCGAACTTGAGGCCTATCACGGCAGTACGGACTGGGATCCTTCATCCAGGCCCAACATTACCTATGCAGGCGGCGGCGACCTGGCAAAAGCCAAAGTTCCCTTCGAGCGGATGCATCAGGCGCTGGGCCAGCAGCCGCGCGACATCATTTACAGTCTTTGCCAATACGGGATGGGCAGCGTGTGGGAGTGGGGGGCCGAAGTCGGCGGCAATTCCTGGCGTACCACGCAGGACATCAATGACAGTTGGTCCAGCATGTCGGGCATCGGCTTCAGCCAGGCCGGCCTTGAAAAGTATGCCGGTCCGGGACATTTCAACGATCCGGATATGCTGGTGGTCGGCAAAGTCGGCTGGGGACCGCAACTGCGTAACACGCGGTTATCGCCCAACGAGCAATATACCCATATTAGTCTCTGGTGTCTTCTGGCTTCCCCGCTGCTGATTGGATGCGACATGACACAGTTGGACGAGTTTACCTTGAATTTATTGACCAACGACGAGGTGCTGGAGGTCAATCAGGATCCCCTGGGACGTCAGGCCGCGCGGATTACCCAGAACGGAATGCTCGAAGTCTGGGCCAAGGATATGGAAGACGGCTCCAAAGCGGTCGGCCTGTTCAATCGCGGCCAACGTGAGCAGACCGTTACCGTCAACTGGTCCGATCTTGGGATCCACGGCGAACAAACCGTTCGCGATCTCTGGCGTCAAAAAGATATGGGTCAATATACGGAAAAATTTGAGGCCAATGTAGGCCGCCACGGCGTTGTACTGGTGAAGATTGCGCCTTTTAAATGATACACTTGGAAGCACGGCAATTCTTCTCGCGATGGTGATTTGCACAAGGCCGTCTTTATTGTACACAAATAAGCAGAAAACGGACTATTTTATTCAGGAGATGATCAAATGGAACACAAGCTATTCGCTATGGTATTGGTGGTGGTTATGGCAGGTGGAACCTGTTTGGCTCAGGCGGATGGGTCGGCGGCGGAAGATTTCAAACCGACCTCGACCAATCAACCCGTTGCTGCTGTATCCGTCCGGTCTGCGGCGGGGACAAATCCAGCCGCCTCTGGGCATGCCGCCGCGACGGTCCGAATCAATGCCGGTGCATACGAGCCGTTTACGGATTCAGACGGCAACGTCTGGCTGCCGGATCAGGGATTTGCGGGCGGGGCCACGATTGACCGCCATCCGGATACGGTCATTTTAGAAACCAGAGATCGGGACTTGTTTTTGACCGAGCGGTATGCGATGGATTCATTTGCCTGGGAAATTCCCAATGGTAAGTATATCGTCAATCTCTACTTTGCCGAGACGTTCGAGGGGATTTACGGCCCCGGCCAACGTGTTTTTTCATTCACTGTCCATGGACATGAATTCAGCGACTTCGATATTTGGGAAAAGGCCGGGGAGCCTTACCGCGCCTACATAGAAACCGTGCCCGTAGAAGTGACCGATGGACAATTCCGGATCGATTTCAAGAGTCAGATCGAAAATCCGGCCATTAATGCGATTGAAATCATTCCGCAAGCGCCAGCCCCGGCAAGTGAAGCCGGCTCCGCGCCTGCCGCTGAGACGCAGCCGACTCTGAAGGCGCCTTTTGAAACGCCGTTGAAGTGGATTTCATCGGATGTGCTGATTCGACCGGTTTCGGACGAAAGACACAACATTGTATCCATAAAAGACCCGACCATTGTCCGTTATAACGACTTGTGGCATGTTTATGCGACGGTTTACTCCACCACCGCCAGAACGTGGACGATGGCCTATTTGAACTTTAAAGACTGGTCGGACGCCCCCAACGCCAAACTGCACTTTGTCGATGAGAATCCGAATTTGCGGGGGTACAAATGCGCGCCTCACCTGTTCTATTTCACGCCGCACGAGAAGTGGTATCTGGTCTTTCAGTCGCAGCCGCCGCAGTATTGCACCACCGATGATATTTCCAAACCGGAAACGTGGAGTGCGCCGCAGAACTTTTTTGACAGGATGCCTGCGAGCACGCCCCGGCTGCCGATTGACTACCACATTATCTGCGACGACACGCACGCCTACTTGTTCTTTACCGGCGATGACGGCAATTTCTATCGCAGCCGAACCTGCATCGAGGATTTTCCCAAGGGTATGAGCGATCCCGAGATTGCCATCCGAGATCATCGAAACAATCTTTTTGAGGGCAGCATCACCTACAAAATCAAGGGAGCCGACCTCTATCTGACGCTCATCGAGGCCTTAAGTCCGGCCCGCTACTATCGCGCCTGGATTTCCGACCGGCTGGATGGCCAATGGATACCGGTGCCCGGCGCCGATTCATGGGATAGTCCATTTGCCGGGATCAACAATGTGAGATTTGCCGATGGCGTCGAACCCTGGACTCGGGACATCAGCCACGGGGAACTAATTCGCGATGGGTATGACGAAAAAATGATACTTGACCTTGACAATCTTCAGTTCCTTTATCAGGGGCGCGCTGTGGACAGCGGCGGACGCTACGAATTGCTGCCGTATCAATTGGGATTATTGACACTGGATCGGCCGCAATCGGTTAAGCGTGATGCTCAAACGACAGCCTCGGATTCCGAGCAGCCGGCCCTGAAAGAGGTGTTTAAAGATTATTTTCTAATTGGCGGTGCGTTCAACCGAAATCTGGTCACCGGGCGAGACCCCAAGGCGGCCGACATTGCGATCAAGCACTATAATACCGCGACGTCAGAGAATGATATGAAGTGGTCATTGATTCATCCTCAGCCCGGTCAGTATAATTGGGAACCGGCCGACCGGTTTATGGAATTCTGTGAGACTCATCATATGGCCCCCATTGGCCATACCCTCGTCTGGCACAGCCAGGTGCCGCGCTGGGTCTTCAGTGATGAGTCGGGAAATCCGCTGTCCCGTGAGGCGCTGCTGGCCCGGATGAAAGAACATATTACCGCGGTCGTCGGCCGTTATAAAGGGCGCATCAAAGGGTGGGATGTCGTCAACGAGGCCCTGAACGACGACGGAACGCTGCGCAACAGTTCGTGGCTGAGAATCATCGGCGAAGGAAAACCCGAACAGCAGTACGACCATATCGCCAAGGCCTTTGAATATGCTCATGCCGCCGATCCGGATGTGGAATTATACTACAACGACTACAATCTGTCCACGTCGCGCGCCAAAGCCGACGGGGCGGCGGCGATTGTCCGGCATCTGCAATCCAAAGGCATCCGCATCGACGGGGTTGGGATGCAGGTGCATGCCGGACTGACGTGGCCGGAGGTGGATGATCTGGAATACGCTATCAAAACACTGTCGGCCACAGGCGTTAAAGTGATGGTTACGGAACTGGATATTCGCACGCGGACACGCGGCCCTCGCGGGGCGGAAATTACCCAAATCAATCGCCGCACCACAGACGATCCGGAGGCGGCGTTGGCGGAAATCCAGCAGAAATTGGCCGATAAGTATGCCGAAATATTCTCCGTTTTGGTCAAACATAAAGACGTCATTCCGCGCGTCACATTTTGGGGTGTTTATGATACCACATCGTGGATCGGCGGTTCGCCGCTGCTGTTTGATGGGGACTATCAGCCAAAGCAGGCTTTTAATGCGGTGGTCAATGTGGTCCGCGAACAAAAGTGATTTGGGACAGACAGGACATTTTCAGTCATGAACAAGAAAGTATTATTCAGCATTGTTCAGTTTTTGACCCTGTGGGCGATATCCGTTTTCGCTGAAACTTCTCCATCCCTGAAAGATGCGTATAAAACGGCGTTCCGGATTGGCGCAGCGGTCAACGAGGAGATCGTTTCGGGCGCCGACTCGGCTTCTCAGGAGATTGTCATCGCCCAGTTTAATTCAATCACGCCGGAAAACGAGATGAAAGCCGAAACGCTTAATCCTGAACCGGGCGTATGGGATTTTGGCCCGGCCGATCAAATGGTTGCGTTTGCGGAAAAACACAATCTGTTCATCGTCGGCCATACACTCGTCTGGCACAACCAAACGCCCGAATGGTTTTTTGAGGACGCCCAAGGCAATCCCAACACGCCCCAAGCTCAGATTGAGCGGATGCGCAGTTATATCCGAACGGTGGCCGGACGCTATGCCGGTCGGGTCCATGCCTGGGATGTCGTCAATGAGATCATCGACAATGACGGTTCGTATCGGCCCACCGCATGGGTCAAACGTATCGGCAGCGGCGAGGATCTGGCCAAACTGGCGTTTACATTTGCCGCTGAATATGCGCCGGACGCCGAGTTGTATTACAACGATTTCAATGCCTGGCGCCCGGCCAAACGAGACGGGATCGTGCGGATGGTCAAGATGCTCCAGGCCGAAGGCATCCGCATTGACGGGATTGGTATTCAGGGCCATTGGGGGCTTAATTATCCCCGTACCGAGTATATTGAGGCCGCCATTGAAGCCTATGCTGCGCTGGGCATAAAGGTGATGATTACCGAGCTGGATGTCGATGTCCTGCCTTTAACTCGGGAAGGGCAGATCATTGGTCAGGTGATGAGCGATCCGCAGTTTCAACTGGAAGAATTCAAGGCGTTTCTGGACCCTTATGCAAACGGGCTTCCCGACGCCGTACAGCGGCGGTTGGCCGATCGCTATGCGGAGCTATTCCGGATATTTTATAACAATCGGGACAGAATTGATCGAGTCGCGCTTTGGGGGGTGCATGACGGTATGTCGTGGAAGAATGATTACCCGGTTCCGAACAGAACCAATTACCCCTTGTTGTTCGACCGAAACAGGCGGCCCAAACCCGCGTTTGAAGCGGCATTGAATGTGCCATCCCAATTGCAGTAGCGTATGCTTGAGCCGGATGGCATTTTTAGATGTATGAGTCCCTTATAGGTAAACAGGAAAGGAAAAGCCGGATGAAACATTTGATGAGTCTGATAATATACGCGGCGTGTTGTCTTTCGGCTGCGGTGATGGCCGATGATGTGGACGACCCGCGTGGCAAGATGGCGCCCTGGGAAAAGGGGGCGTGGGAAACAGGACAATACCGGAATGTCTTTCTTGAAGCCGGTTACAAACAGGAAGACATCGACGCCAAGCTGGCCAAGGCGTATTATGATTTATTTGAAGGCCCGAACCGCGTCTATTTCGAAGTGGGCGAAGATATGGCGTACGTTTCGGACCTGAAGAACAAAGATGCCCGCACCGAAGGACTTTCGTATGGTATGATGGCAGCGGTGCAGTTGGACAAAAAAGAGGTTTTCGACAGGCTGTGGCGATGGACGGTCAAATACATGCAGCATCAGGACGGCCCGCGGGAAGGCTATTTTGCCTGGTCGGTTAATCCTGAGACGGGAAGAAAGAATTCTCAGGGGTCCGCCTCCGACGGCGAATTATATTTCATCACTGCGTTGCTGTTTGCGTCCAATCGGTGGGGCAATGACACCGGCATCGACTATTACGCCCAGGCCCGACGGATTCTGGACGCGATGTGGAGCAAAGATGGAACCGCCGGCGTCAGAAATATCATCAATACTGAACACAAAATGATTACATTTGTCCCCGAAGGCCGGGGATACAACTGGACGGATCCGTCTTACCACGTGCCGGCATTTTTTGAAATCTGGGCCGAGTACGCCAAAGACGGCCGGGAAGGCTTCTATCGAGAATGTGCCGATGTGGCCCGCGCATTCCTGCACAAGGCTTGTCATCCGGTTACCGGCCTGACCCCGGATTACGCCGAGTATGACGGCTCCCCCTTGCCTGGGCGGATGAGCGAGTTCGGCTTTGATTCCTGGCGCGTGCCCATGAACATTGCTATGGATTATTCATGGTTCGCCAAGGATAAGGACTGGCAAAGAGATTACGGCAAGCGGCTTCATAACTTTCTGTATTCGCAGGGCGTCAATTCCTTTGTCGATCAATACAGTCTCGACGGATCGCCTCGTGAACGAATCATGCTGGCGCCCGGCTACCGTTCAGTGCGCCATTCTTTGGGCTTTGTCAGCACTGCGGCTGCGGCCTCGATTATGGGCACTCAGGCCAAAAGCTGGAAATTCGTCGATGGTATCTGGAATGCCAAACTGGAACCTTATGAAGACGGCTACTTCGATCCGTACTACGACGGGTTCCTCTATCTGTTCAGCTTGATGCACCTAAGCGGCAACTACCGGATTATCAAACCGGCCGAGGCTGTGCTCAATGACGCCGCAGCCGAGCTTCAAGTCAAATCCACAGAAACGGCCACCCGCACAGTGGAAGACGGCGGCACAGGCCCGTACAAAGCGATCATGGCCACCGACAGCACCCTTGCCACCCATACCGTCTTTCGTCCCGAAGACCTCAGTGTGTTTGGCGAGAACAATAAGCTGCCGATCATTGCCTGGGGCAACGGGGCTTGTGCAAATTCGCCCTGGGAACACGTCAACTTTCTCTCTGAGGTGGCCTCGCACGGCTTCCTTGTCATTGCGATTGGCCCGATGCCGCAGGAGGGCCAGCGGGGCGGCGGAAGATCGGTATCTTCGCAGCTCATTGACGCCATCGATTGGGCCATTGCCCAAAACAGCGACCCCACAAGCCCATACTATAACAAGATTGACACGACAAAGGTTTCCGTCAGCGGCATGTCCTGCGGCGGTTTGCAGGCGCTGGAGGTTGCTCCCGACCCGCGGATAACGACGGCGATCATCTGTAACAGCGGCATTTTGCCCAATCCGGCCGGCGGTATGCCCGGAATGCCGGTTGTGACAAAAAATCAGCTCGAAAAGCTGCATTCGCCGGTCTTGTATCTCCTGGGAGGCCCGTCGGATATTGCGTATAACAACGGAATGGACGATTTTCAGCGGATTAACCATGTGCCGGTGTTTGCGGCTAATCTGGATGTCGGGCACGGTGGAACGTACAGACAGCCGCATGGCGGTGAGTTTGCCGTTGTCGCAACCGCCTGGTACCGATGGCTCTTAAAGGGCGATGAGCAGGCCGGAAAAATGTTCACCGGCCGGCCGTGCGGACTGTCGCAAAGACCCGGATGGGTCGTGGAAAAGAAAAATTTTGATCGTTCACGGTTTTTGCCGGATTAATGACACTTTTTTTCAAAAAAACACCCCCTGTGTGTGATTACCTGTAAGCGTTGTGTGATTTATCGGAATGTTGAAGATGCCAGAGAATAATGATGCAAAAAGTCGTAAATTTATGCAGCTTTTTTTGATGAGCCAACGCCGGATTTATGGCTATGTGATGACATTGGTTCCCAACGTGTCGGATGCGGATGATATTGTTCAGGAAACGGCGTCTGTGATGTGGACTAAATTCAGCGAGTATGAACCAGGGACCGATTTTACGGCTTGGGCGATTGCCATCGCACGCTATAAAGTCTTCGGCTATTTGAGAAGTCAAAAAACACGTCGGAAGATTTTTACTGAAAAAACGATGAGAGTCATTGAGCAAGTTGAGGCGAAAGAAGATCGGCGACACAGCATCAGACAGGATGCACTTGAGCAGTGTCTCCGGAAATTATCGCATACAGAACGTCGAATCCTGTCGATTCGTTATGAGCAGGGAGCGACTTTGAAAAGCCTTGCAGTCCGTTTAGGTTTGGACATTAACACGCTTTATAGTCGGTTGTCAAAAATTCATCTGATGCTGCTTAACTGTGTAAAAAGGGTGATGGTTGAACCGTAATGGATCTAAAGCAGAAAAAACAATTTTACTCTTTACTCAATGCATTGCGCGAGGAAGTAATTTCCGATGAGCAATTGGCTGCCTTAGAGCAATTGATCTCCAATGATACCGAAGCCGCCCGAGAGTACGTCCTTTTTGTCAAAATTTGGACCGATTTTCAATTTTTCGGGGCAGCTAACGCGGAATTTAGCGAGACGTCCGCCGATTTAGGGAGATATGCGGATTTTTGGGAAGCAATGGCGAATTATGAGAAGCATGCGCCGGAACTGGAACTTCCGAAAGAAAAGCCGCAGCGGGAGTTAATCCAAAAAGTGATCTATCCCGCCCCGGAAAAGCGCAAGATCAGCCGATTTGGGATTGTTACGCTGCTCAATGCGGCCGCGGTTTTATTGTTTTTCCTGATTTTGCGCGTGGTTCCGCCGTCGGGGGGGCTGGAAGCAGCGGTCCTGTCCGACAGTCTGAATGCGCAATGGGCAAATCGAAAGGGGGTATTTCAGAAAGGGGACCGGCTTCGGACCGGCAACAAAATGATCCTGGACAGAGGACTGGTTGAAATCGAGTTTGATGGGGGAGCCAGAGCTGTGCTGGAAGCGCCTGCAGAATTTAAAATTCTTGCCGAAGACCGAATCGGTCTGACTTATGGGAAAGTCTATGCAACGGTTCCGGAGAAAGCGATTGGATTTTCTGTTTATACCCCCATTGCCAAAATCATTGATATGGGGACCGAGTTTGGAGTGGAGGCCGATTTGGGGGGCGATACCCAACTGCATGTGCTTGAAGGCAGAACCGCCCTTTTGGTTGGCCGGGACGACCATACGGTCAATCTGGAAGTCGGTACGGGCCAGGCCAGGAAAATCTCCGGCCATACTCAAGTTGTGACGGAGATTCCCTTGCACGAGCATCATTTTGCCCGTGCCTTTGATTCGACCGGCAATATGGTCTGGAGGCGGCAACTGTCGCTTGATCTGGCGGATATGGTCAGAAACGGCGATGGTCTTGGAACCGGCAGCTCACACGTGCGGTTGAATTACCTGAAGGGATTCACCACGGATCAGCGCGGGGGAGAAACCCTTATTGCAGAAAACTACCTGCCTATTGAAGATCACCCTTTCATTGACGGCATTTTTATTCCAAACGGCAGGGCGGTGGTGAGCAGTCGGGGTGATATCTTTGAAGACTTTGTAATAACAAGCGGGGTTCATTGTGCCGATTTGCTTGCCAACCCGCCTCCGGACTTCTTTCTTGTGGATGACCGGCAACATACGATTCGGTTTAATGGACAAGAGTACAGTGACCGCGGCAAATCCTGTATCGTTATGCGTCATTCCAATCATGGCATTACTTTCGACCTGAAAGCCATCCGAGATCACTATAACCTCAGGATAGATCGGTTTACATCCCGGGTCGGACTTATCGAACTCGACAACAAGCGGTGTAATGCAAATTTTTATGTGTTGGTGGACGGCCAACTGCGTTATTCGCTTCTTGGGTATAACCAAAAAGGAGTCCTCAACGATGTTTCGGTCAAACTTGAAGATACGGATCATTTTTTGACGCTGGCAACCTCAGAAAACGTTGATCAAATAGATTATATGGCCAACAGCACGCTTTATGAGAACTGGTGCATCTTCGCTGAGCCCGTTCTTGTGTTGAATAGAATGGACAACATGCAGTACTAAATCGGGTTGTTAAGGTAATAAGAGTCACGATTTTGTGGAGGTGATAAAAATGATCACAATAAGATAATCGGGCTTAGAGGGGCACAGAGGTTTCCCTGACGGGAATGACTGCGTTTCAAGAGGCGGGACTGTTTTGTTGAAAAAAGAGAAAATGTAAACAGAAACAATTATTTCGGAGGACTATTTATGCGACATTTAATTTTAACGTTAGCCTGTATTGGGCTGCTGTCGTCGGGGGTCATCGGCGAAACGATTATTGTCGATGATCACTTTGATGATGATGTGGTCGATACCAACACGCACGGTATCGGTTCGGGATTCAATTACTGGAACATTGGTTGGGATGGTGTCGTTACGGAAGCGGATTCAAAAGTGACCCTTACTGTTCCCGTTCACGGCGGATCCCGATGCTCGATTACCTCCAAAGAAGGCGCCGCTCTGGGAGAAGGCATCTCTCGTTTTGAGTTTATAGGTGTCAGCTTTGCTGTGGGTAATAGCCCCGATGGTGGACCTGGAGGTCCCGGTCGGAATTGCGTGGGTGTCAAGCAGGGCAATGAGACATGGGACTTCGACGAAGGGTTGCCAACTGGGTTCTGGATTCAGTTTGAAAACGATTCTCTCACGAATTTGACCGGCGACGGGAGTTGGAATGGGACTTCTGTTTTATTCTACGAAGCCAACGACGACACCAAGACCGTGCTGGCGACGTGGACATTTGACACACTGAACTGGAGTTCTGGAACACGGAACTTCGAGCCTGTGCTGGATATTACTTTGGATATCAGTCCGGACGGTTACGAGTTGGTCATTGAAGGTGATACGATCACCCTTTTGTCGGGTTCGCTGAGCGGCTCATTTGCGGATGCCGGATTCACAAATGAAGTAACCGAGGGCTTTGCGACCGCTTATGCCCAGTCGGAAAACCCCGGTATCAACATTTCGATTGATCGCATTGTGATCAAAGAGGATGTACGCATGGGCGGTCCGTATAATCCGCAGGTTTTGCCGGAGAATCCCGAAGGCTCAGTCGGCGTGCTGATTAACAATGAGCAGGCCGA
>OMKS01002109.1_pt1 | contig 17005 bp, 15 predicted proteins | sample 1674721 | NCBI WGS metagenome assembly OMKS01 (sample SAMN06264996, study PRJEB25208) | sediment metagenome | isolation source: hot spring sediment | place: USA: California | collected 2014-09-02
TCGCATTACCTGCGCGCACTGCAAGACTGTGTTTCGTGTGGTGTGGAACATGCCGCTGGAAATTGACTGGCTTGAGATGCACGACGATACCAATGGCAACCTATCATCGGGAACCACCAATTCCCTGGAAAGCGAATTGGATTAGGAAAGTAACCATTGTTCTTGGAGGATTTGCATGAATGCTGTAAAATGTTTGTCCTGTGGTGCAACCATCGAGATTGACTTCCGTCCCTTCCGCGGCGATTACGTCGAATGTGAAGAATGCGGCATGGAATTCGAAATCACCGCCACCAGCCCGTTGAAGATCGATTGGGTTGATCTTGACGATGACGACGATTTCGAAGACTACGATGACGATTATTAAGAATTTCTGTTTGCGCCTGTCATCCTCAGCCTGATTCCTATAACTGCATAGATTCCTTTGAATCCCAACAAAACAGATGAAACAAGCCGGTTCCGGTTTCATCTGTTATCTTTTTAAGCGGATAGGGTTTGATTATTATTTTGACTAATTTTGGTATAATAATTTAGATAATAGGGAATGCAGGTATTCGTTGGGTAGATTTTGGCAAGGTTTATGGGCATTGCTTATCAATCTGGTATATGTTGCCAACGATCTCTGAAGAGATTGGTTTGTTCAACAGAAGAACGGAGTAAGGTTTTGGAAAGCCCCCTGATCTCATTTGACCGCAGATTTGCCGAGAAATTGTTAGAAGCCCAGGCCGCAATACAGCCCGAAGTGAAGGAATATTCTTCCGTTCAGCGGCAGAAATCTGTGCGCGACATCCTGTTGCATCTGCAATTTTTGGATCAAGCCATGGCGGCAGAAAGCCCGCGCCTGTTCAGCGACTATATGCAATGGAACCAGGTGGTGATGGTGGAGCGGGGCATTGATGAGAACAGTCTGAAAATTTTTCTACAGATACTGCGCGATCATTTTGAAGAACTGTTGATGCCGATTGCTTATGATGCTGTGCTGCCTTATCTGACCCGTGCCATGGAAGACCTGGAAAATCCTGCCGTGATGGAAGATATCACCGCCATCCAGCCGGATAATCCATTCTACACGCAAGCGCAGGAATACCTGGAGGCGGTGCTGGGCACTGACCGGCAGGCAGCCTTGATGAAGGTGAATCAATTTGTGCGTGACGGGCTGACGATCAAAGACATTTACCTGCACATCTTCCAGCCCGTGCAGCATGAGATCGGGCGTTTGTGGCAGCGCAACCGCATCAGCATTGCGCAGGAACACTATGCCACGGCGTTGACCCAGCTGGCGATGGCGCAGTTATACCCGCAGGTGTTCACCACAGAACGAGTGGGCTTCCGTTTGGTGGCAGCCTGTGTGGGCAGCGAATTGCACGAGATTGGTGTGCGTATGGTGGCGGATTTCTTTGAGATGGCCGGTTGGGATACCTACTACCTTGGCGCGAACGTGCCTGCCTCTGAAATCATCAAGGCGGTTGAGGCGCAGAATGCAGATTTGCTGGCCTTGTCAGTGACGCTCAGTTCGCAGATCATGCAGCTGCGTGACCTGATCCACGAGATCCGCAAAGGCGTGAAACGAGATATTAAGATTCTGGTGGGTGGTTATCCGTTCAATGTGGATCCACGCGCCTGGCAGGTGGTGGGCGCCGATGCTTACGCGCCGGATGCGCAGGCTGCCATCGATACCGCCTTTACCCTGGTCAACGTGACCTGAAAGAACAAACAATGAGCTCTTTTGCTGTGATCACGACATTAGATGGGACGCTGGAAAAGTGCCTGTTCGATGACAGCGGCGCCCAATTCGCAGTACAGGTGGGCGCAGAATTTTCGTTGGTATTTGGCGAGGAATGGGTGCAGCCATTGCAGGATTTCCTGTCGTCGCTGACGGAAGCTGACCCGCCAGCCAATATCGAAATTACTGACCCGTTCCATGCCGATGGACATATCCTTCTGATCTCTGGCGGACAGTGGGAAGACCAGTTGGTGATCACTGGGGTCAGTTTGGCGCGGAATGTATCGCAGAGCCATTTGGAAGAGCTGATGCGCATCAACAATCAGCAGGTCAATATGCTGCGCTCGATGATCAAAGAATATCAATCACAGGCGGCTACTGTTGATGAGCGTTCGGTGATCGAGATGACGGAACTGAATAACCAGATGATGGACATGCAGCGCAAGCTTGCCAAGCAAAACGCTGAGTTAGGACGTCAGTTGCGCCAGATGACCCTGTTGAACCGTATGAATTCGGCGCTGCAGATGTGCGGGATGGTGGAGGATGTCTACAAAGCCATTGCTATCTTCACAGAAAAATTGTTTGACAGCAGTGGTGGACGCCTGTATATCTATCGACCGGAAGTGGAGACCTTTGCCTCGGTGGCCAGTTGGGGGGGCGTACAGGATGGGGATGGCAATGGTTTTGACGTAGGGGCTTTTTTACAGGTGTTGAATGAAAAAAGCAATGCGCGCCAATTGACCGGCTATCTGGAAGAGAAAAGCGAGGGCAATTACCTGTTCATGCGTTTTCCGCAGGAAGAAGACACGATCGGTGTTTTGCAACTATCGTTGAACCGGCGCATACCGGTGGGTGACCCGTTCTTTGCGGAATTCCAAAAGACGTTTTTGCGGCTGATTGGCCTGGCGATTAAAAATGCTCAGTACCGCGAATTGCTGGTGTACGATACCATGGTTGATCACCTGACCGGTTTGTATAACCGCCGTTTTCTGACCATGCAGATGGAGCGTGAAGTCAGCCGTGCCACCCGTCAGGGTTCGTATATGAGCGTGGTGATGCTCGACCTGGATGACTTCAAACTCATCAATGATGATTACGGCCATCTGGTCGGCGATCAATATTTGAACAGGTTTGCCGAGGTCTTGACCGGCTGTGTGCGCAAAGAAGATTACGTGTGCCGCTATGGCGGTGATGAGTTTGCGCTGGTGCTTTCAGAGTCAAGCAAACAGGATGCCTTGATGGTCATTGACCGCATTAAACACAACACCCGTTCGGTGTTGATCAACGACCGCACCATGTCGATCAATTTTTCAGCTGGGGTTGCCACTTTTCCTGATGACGGGCAAACCCCGGCAGAATTGATGCACAAAGCCGACCAGGTGCTTTACCTGATGAAAAGCCGCCGGGCTGCCAGACAGTAAAAGAGGCTATCACCAAAGAGGGAGTGACAGCCTCTTTGGGTTGGCTTATTTGACTGTGATCAATTCGTAGGATTGTGTGCCCAGACCAATGCTTTCTGCATGCAGCAAGCCGGTTTTCCAATCAGTATCAGGGTGAATGGTGATGAATTTATCATCGCCGGGCTGCCAGCCAGCTTCGTCCAGTCTTGAGCCCGGGATTAACGGGGCTGCGTTGACCAAATCGACACTGGCGCGGTCAAGAGCTACCGGGTCAAAGGAAGCCAGCATACCCACATCGGCGGCGATGGGCAGGTCATTGCTGTTCCAGCAGTCGCAGTCTGGTGAGATATCCATGACGAAATTGATGTGAAAGGCGGGTTTGTCTTTGACCACAGCGTAGGCGTATTCGGCGATCTTTTCGTTGCAGATGTCGGAAGATTCGTTCCAGTTGGGGCGCGCGGCATTATAAGCGCATACAGCGATACACTGGCCGCAACCCACGCATTTTTCATAATCGATGACGGCGAAGTTGTCGGCGCTCATGGTGATGGCGTGTTGGGCGCAGTTGCGTTCACACAGGCGGCAGCCCACACAGGCTTCGCTATCGATATAAGGCTTCGAAGTGGAGTGCATTTCCAGCTTGCCGCCGCGGGAACCGCAACCCATGCCCAGGTTTTTCAGTGCGCCGCCAAAACAGGTCAGTTCGTGCCCCTTGAAGTGATTCATCGAAAGGATGATGTCAGCGTCTGCCACGACCGAGCCGATCTTGGCGGTCTGGCAGTGTTTGAGGTTGATGGGGATCTCCTGGAAATCGGTGCCTTTCAGTCCATCGGCGATGATGACCTGACAGCCAAGCGCATGCGGGTTAAAGCCATTTTTGAAGGCGGTAGCCAGATGGTCAACGGCGTTAGCGCGTCCGCCCACATACAGGGTGTTGGCGTCGGTGACAAAGGGATTGCCGCCTAACGAACGCACGATGTCAACGATGCGGGCGGCGTAGTTGGGCCGGATGTACGCCAGATTGCCCACTTCTCCGAAGTGCAGTTTGATGGCGACCAGTTTCTTTTCAAAATCGATGGAATTAATGCCGGCGCGGCGCACCAGTTTCTCCATTTTGTCCAGCAGGTTGATGCCCGGACGGGTGCGCAGATTGGTAAAGAATACTTGAGCAGTCATGATATCACTTCCTTCTCTTCAATTTTTCTTCATTATACGCCCAAAAACAGCTTAACCTTTTGCATGCAGACAATGATGAATAATCCCCTCAAAAAATATGGCGAAATTGACCTGGTGAAAATCAGTGGTTAACCGTCAGGTTGTTTTAATAATTCTCTTAATAGATTTGGTACAATGGTGTGAATTGAATGGGGGAGATAAGCGCACTGCTGCGCATAAAAACATAACATCAGGAGAGTAATATGGCTGAAAAAAGTGCAACAACAAAGCTGGTTCATAAAGCGCCAAAACGCGAACGCCGGGCGTGGTATTTCTATGACTTCGGCAATTCTGCTTATGCTGCTGTGGTGCTTCTGGCGGTGTATGTGTCTTACTTCAAGGACACCGTGGTGGGTCAGGGGGCGGAAGGCACACGATTGTGGGGGATTGCGGTGGGTATTGCCATGCTGGTGACAGTGATCACTACGCCGATTCTGGGGGCGATCGCAGATTTCACTGGCAAAAAGAAATTATTCCTCCTCGTTTATACCAGCATTGTGGTGATCTTCACTGCCATGCTGTTCTTCGTCACCAAGGGCAATATCTTCATCGGTATGTTGTTCTTCATCCTGGCAGAGATTGGGTACCGTGATTCGCAAGTGTTCTATGATGCGTTGCTGCCCGACATCGCCTATCCAGAAGAGATGGGCATTGTGTCCGGCAATGGCTGGGCGATTGGCTCCGCGGGAGGCATCGCCTGTCTGGTGGTGGTGCTGGCAGCCATTCTGCTGGTACCGGCGGACGTGCTGGCGGGTTGGCTTTCGGTGCCAATCGAGCAGCTGCCGCCCAACCTGGTGGTACGCCTGTCGTTCGTTTTCACCGCGCTCTTCTTTGCGGTATCCTCCGTTCCCCTCTTTTTGCGCTTGAAGGAACGCACCGAGCCGCAGAAATTGCCTGCCGGCGAGAACTATCTCTCGATCGCGTTCAAACGGCTGGGTGAGACCTTCCGCTCGGTAAAAAATTACAAAAACTTTATCCGTTTTGTGATCAGTTTTCTCATCTTCAATGACGGTATCATCATGGTGTTGAACTTTGCCGCCATCATCGGTCTGGTTTTATACGGTTTGGAACAGCAAGCGCTGCTGATCTTTATGATCATCGTGCAGGTGACCAGTGTGGCGGGTGCCTGGTTGATGGGCATTGTGGCAGACCGCATGGGCGGCAAACGGTCTTTGCTGATCTCATTGTTCATGATGATCATTACAGTGGCTGCATTGTATGTCTTCAAATCAGAAGTGGGCTTTTACTTGATCGGCGCTTCTGCGGGTTTTGCCCTCACCGGTGTGCAGTCCGTCAGCCGCATGATGGTGGCGCAGCTGGCGCCCGAAGGCAAAGCGGCTGAGTTCTACGGCTTCTTTTCGATTGCCGGGCGCACCTCCTCCTTTATCGGCCCGACCATTTTCGGGCTGGTGGCTGCCTGGGCGACCAATCGCTATATTGCACAGGGACAGGCGGCGTTGTCGGCAGAACAGAACGGCCTGTACGCAGCTTTGCTGACCGTGGTTGCTTTCCTGATTGTCGGCACCATTCTATTCACAGTGCTGGTGAAAGATCCGTTGCGCAAGCACCGCATTGAGAACCGTGCAGCGCGCAAAGCTGCTAAAACCCCGCTGTCGTAAAGCCGAAGGATAACTAATCGTTCAAATAACACGCCTGGATCTTTCAAAAGTGTCCGGGCGTGTTTTTTCCGCCAAACCAATGTACAATTAGCCGCTGCCAGCGATCTGACAGCCAGTTCAAACAAGGAGTGTGCAAGATGACACAGGCTGTTGAAGCAACCAAAGGACGTTTACGCCGGCGGGTCAAACTACCCGGGCGTAACTATATGCTATATCTGATCCTGTTGATGGGGATGGTAGCGCTGATGGATCAGTATATCGGCACCGTAAAAACCACGGCCCTGCCGTATATATTGGAAGAGTACCAGATTGATGGGCCGCGTTTTTCCTATTGGGAAGGATTGTATCTGGCCGCTACGTTCTTCATCTTCTTGTTGAACGGGCTGACTGACATGATCGGGCGCAAATGGTCGATCTTCGTCCTGATCGTGATCATGGGCATCACATCGTTGGGGATCGTACTGTTCGCCCCGACCTTCCATACCTTTATGATTATGTACACGCTGGCGACCTTTGCCACGGTTTCTAACATCTGGTCGATGCCGATCAGCGAAGAGTCGCCGGCAGAGAACCGCGCCAAGTATGTGGCAGTCACCTACATCATCGGTTTGATCCCGCTGCAGGCGATCCTGCCGCCGATTATCATTAACCAGCTGGGGCTGAGTTGGAAATGGATGTATGGTGTGATGTTCCTTTTCATGCTTCCGGTGCTTTTATTTTGGACACGCATGAGAGAAACCAGCCGCTATCGGCTTATCCAGCAGGAACGCCAGGAAGGCACGCGTAAACTGCACTGGTTCGGGTTGGGGGTCATCGACAAAAAAGACATTCGCTATATCATTATCGCGGCTTTGATCTGGCTGGCATGGCTGACCTACCAGTTCTTTTATTTCTGGGCTGGCTATTACTTCATGGAACTGAATGGCTATTCGCTGCAGCAGTGGTCCTTCGTGCTGTTGGGGGCGCTGGTCTTTGCCATCGGCGGCGGGTATCTGGCAGGCTATTTGATGGATCGTCTCGGCCGCAAGCCGACCCTCATCATCGGCTGTGTGGGTCTGGCGATCGACCTGGTGGTGATGGGCTGGGCTTCCGGTTGGTTGCTGCCCATCACGGGCGTGCTGCTGGGCTTCTTCACCTCCTTCACCTACACCTGGATCGTGGTGTTTGTGCCAGAGGTGTTCCCCACCGAACGGCGCGGCGCCTGCATGGGCTGGACCACGACCGTGGCACGTATTTCCTATGTCCTTGGTCCAATTCTGGTGGGGGTGTGCTTGAAATTATTCCCCGACATGCGCTGGTTCTGGGTGGTCGCCGCAGGCATCATTCTGGTGCCGATCGCGCTGGTGCTGTTCTTCAACCCCTCGGAAACCAACATGCAAGAGCTTGAGGACATTGAAGAGGAACGGATGTAAGTGGTTATTTGGAGCTTTGGTAGTCGAGAGCTTTGAGTTTTTAGAAAACTCAAAGCTCTTTTTCGAAAATAACAATCTGCCGATTGTTTTTTTTTGCCCGGTGGTTTCGATTTCTCCGCTCCCTGCGGTCGGTCGAAATGACACAGCGGGAGAACATTAAGCGGGGATTGTTTCCTGTCGTCAACGGGGCAGTAAGATCACGATCTCTCTTTGGCGTCTTCAGCCCATCAAACCTCATCTCTGTCAATCGCAGTTGACTGACCATAGTCCACCTGACAGGATGCTTCGTGTGCGGACTCCGTCCACCGTCCTCAGTATGACACCGGGCAAAACAAGACGGTGTCGCATCAAGGGGAGAGAATCAAGCCAATGGGCGTGGCTCCCAACGGAAAAAAGTTTTTGCAGTACAAATGGGATATCTTGTAGGGACAGGGGAAATTCAGCTTTGCTGAATCCTTGACCCTGTCCGAAATTCATGCGAAGCATGAATCCCTGCCCCTGTCCACCGGATTGATTGTCCAAAACAGACACCCTCAAGGGGTGTCCCTACAGCTGATGGCTCATAAACTCGGTGTCGGGATTGACATTATGGATAATTGCAGTAACAAAATACTGGGTTTACAAGAATAAACCCAGTATTGTCCTGGTTATTCCTCGTTCACCAGAATGCCCATGGCTGCCAGGATGCGGATGATCTCAGGGGCGTCGTGGGCATTGACCTGCACGGTGGTGTCATTCAGTTCCTCACGGATGAGGTGGGCGGCTTCGGACTCCTTCAATTTTTGCAGCACTGAGGCATCCATGAAGCGCAGCAGTTTGGCAGTTTGCATCAGCGCCTGGGTGCCGCCTTTTTCCCAATTTTCGACCGCATGCTCAAAGCCCTGCGGCGGGGGCGATTCGGCGTTGGCTTGCAGCAGTTTCACCAGTTGGGTGGGTTTCAACCCCTGGGTGCTGGCGCGCTTCAAACTACGCGGGGTCACGCGGAAATGATAGGTCAGGGCATCGCCCTCGCCTTGAACAGACTGCCAGTCACAAAAGCGCGCGATCTGGTAACGCAGCCAGCGGGGGGCATGGCGCGGCACGGACACTTCGCCGCCCAGCGCCACGTTGATCTTCTTGTTATCGGGGGTCAATCCCTGCGGCGGTTGGCTGCTCCACAAAGATTCTGCCCAGGCAGAATAGCGGAAGGCGGTCGGTTCACCGCCGGGCTGGTCGCTGGCGAGGTCGAAGAACCCCAGCCAGTGCATGGGCGCGGTGATGAGAAAGTGCAGCAGGGCGCCATCGACCTCATGCCAGGCATTGAAACCGCTCAGCAAGGCATTGGTGCCGCGTTCTTTGATGAACCACGCCTGGTAACTGCCGCCGGGGCGCTGGAAATCGGGTTCGTGCTGGTAGACGGCGTCGATGAAGCTTTCCAGGCTCCACCATTTGTTATTGGGCACCTGGGTCAGCAGGTTAAGCACTTTCTGGCGGGTGCCGTGGGGGTTGTTATCGAGGTCGTCTTCGATCAACAGGGAAGGCACCAGTTTCAGCTCGTTGATGGACTTGCTGCGCATCCAGGCAGAAGCCAGTTCCGCCAGCGCACGGGCGCGGTCGCCGACCACAAAGTCACGCACATTTTCTGACGTGGGCAGGTACTGGTCATCCAGCAGGTAGGCGGCATACAACAATTCGCGCAGGAAGGCTGTCATTTCGGGCTGCCAATGGGTGCGGAAATGGCTCCACTGGTTCATCTCCATGGCGGTGCGGCTGGCAGCCAAATAATCGGTGGCCTGGTCAATGATGTAGTCGTTGGCGTGAATGGGGTAGGCGCATTCGCCGGGCGTGGCGGGCCGTCCCCATTCGATCGGCTGGATGTGGCACAGTGCCGAGAGGGTTTCGATGAGTTCATCGGGGATATAGGCAAATTCCTGCGGTTCCGGCGGCAGATCAAAGAAATCTTTGCTGATCATGGCACGGTACCATAATAATTCCACCGGCGATTTTGGGTGCAGGTCAGGGCGTTCGCGGTCGCGTTTGGCAGGGCCCATCTCGCGCAGATCGCCGTGTTCGCGGGTGAACTGCCCCCAGGCCAGGCGGCTTTCGCGCTCCAGCAATGAGGCGATGGCATCACGGGCTTCTTCGGGCAGGCGGCTGAAGGCAGCCCGGATATTCTCTGGCCGGCTCATGGCATCGATCAAGTGCTGGATAGTCACAGAGTCCTCGCCGGCAGGCAGGTCAAAGTCCCAATGATTGGCCACCATTTGCAAAAAAGCATGGTCTTTTTCGCGAAGGCTGAGGATAAGTTTTGGCATGGTGGGGTTCCTGACAGGTTTGTAATACCCGCGAATGGTTTTTTCTATGCGCTTGTACCAGTTTATGATAGACTTAGCATAATTGGCCTGGCGAAGATACGCGGGGCGGTATCGCATTATCCTATTTCATTATATCTATTTTTATCTTTCTTCGGCGAGAATCGAATGGCACTTAAAGGCAATCTTGCGGATTTTCCCATCATCCAGATCTTGAATCTGGTGAGTTTGGCGCGGAAAACGGGATCATTGGTGCTGCAGCATGATGACACACGTTCGGTGTTGTCCTTCCAAACTGGCAAGTTAATTTTTTCGCAGTATGGCAATGAGGACAACGGGCTGGTGAACGTATTGCTGCTTGCCAGAAAGATCAGCCGCAAACAAAGTGAATTGATGCATGCCCGATCAGCCAACCTGACTGACAAACAATTGGGGTTAATGCTGGTGAACGCCGGGTATATTTCGCAGGCGGATATCCTTGATTGTCTGCGGCAATATTACTCCGGGGTGCTCAAGCGGTTCTTCACCAAGGTGGACGGCCTGTTTGAGTTTCGTGATGGCGTCAGCCCGCCGCCGGACAGAATCATGGTGCGTATTGCGCTGGAGAACCTGATCATTGAAGGTTCGCGCCAGATGCAAGAGTGGGAAGTGCTGCAAGAGGAGATTCCCAGCCTCGAAATGGCGGTTAAGTTCAAAGACCGCGAAGGCGTCAATGTGCGCAACCTGCAGTTGAGCGTGCAGGAGTGGACGGTGGTGAAGTATATCACCCCCAAGAACACCCTGCGCCAGATTGCGCGGGTGAATCATATGAACGATCTGGAAATCCGCCGGGTGATCTATACGTTGCTGCAGGCAGGCATTGTAGAGCTGGTGCGACCTGCCGGCGCGCCCAAGATGGATATTTCCAGTGCCATGCCAGACAAGAGCCAGCGGGAGCAGCGATCTGTGATCAATCGCATCATTGATCGGCTGAAGACTGCATGAAAAAGCGTGGGGTAGTTTGAATTATGCAAAATGTAAAGATAGTTGTAACCGGACCATTCAACGCAGGCAAGACCCAGTTCATCCGTTCGATCAGTGAGATCGATGTGGTCAATACCGAGCGCAAGATCACATCCAAAGCGGAACAGGTCAAATCGCAGACAACAGTCGCGATGGACTTCGGCCGTATCACAGTGGATGATGACCTGATCCTGTATCTGTTCGGCACGCCCGGCCAGCGTCGCTTTGATTTCATGTGGGAAATCCTTTCAGAAGGCATGCTGGGGTTTGTGGTCATGGTTGACAGCACTCGCCCGGAAACCTTCCGCGAAGCGCGCCGCATCCTGGAGACCTTCCGCGCCTATGCTCCCACGCCGTATATCGTGGCGGCCAATAAGCAGGACATGGCGGACGCCTGGGATATTGACGACCTGAGGCTTTCACTGCGTCTGGCGGATGATGTCAAGCTGCTGCCATGCATTGCCACTGACAAAGACACGGTCAAAACCATCTTGATCGAATTGCTGTATTCTATTCTTGAATTAATGGACTGATCACAGCGGTAAGGAGTGCCGGTTGTCTTCCATCATCACCAGGCAGGGACTGCTGCATTATGAAGTGTTGGGGCGGGGCAAACCGCTCATCTTTTTGCATGGCTGGCTGGGTTCCTATCGTATCTGGCGCGAATCGCTGCTGCATTTCTCCAAACACTATCGCTGCTATACGATTGACTTCTGGGGGTTTGGCGATTCGGGCGAACACCAGCCCGGCAGCGGTGATGAACGCGATATCTACCGGGTGGAGAATTTCGTTGACATGATCGCTGAGTTCATGGACCGCATGGGCATGCGCAGTGTTCCACTGGTTGGGCACAGCATGGGCGGCACCACCAGTCTGCGTTTCGCGGTCAAATATCCCTCGCGAGTGCGCGGGGTGACCGTGATCGGCTCACCGGTCAACGGGAAATCGCTGGCGGGGTTGTTAAAACTGGCGGGTATGCCTTTTTATGCCCAGCTGGTGTTTCGGTTCTTTGGCGTGTTCCGCTGGTTCATGCGCAGTTATTATTCCAAACGCATCTCGACGGACCCGGATTTTCCGGCAATCATGGATGAGGATTTGCGTTCTCTGTCGCTGCAATCCTTCCTGTGGAGTATCAATGACCTGCATCATTTGGATTTGACCGGCCAACTGCATGCCATGCGGGTGCCGGTGCTGGGCATGTACGGTGACAAAGACATCATTGTGGATCCGTACGAATGGCAGACTTTACTCAAAGGCTATGACGGCGCGCGTATCGCGCGTTTCCCGGATGCCGGACACTTCATCATGTTGGACGACCCGCTGCGTTTCCGCCAGGAGCTGGGCGATTTTTTGGCTGATGTGTATGGCAGCAACGGGGAAGGGAACTGATTGACGCGCATGAACAAGGACATGAACGCTTCTATTAGTGCTTTCTTTGCCGCAGCAGGCGCTGGCTGGGTGGAAATCATGGGGCAGAAACCGTGTGCCGTCTTGCCGCAGCGCGAGGGACAGGATTTCTGGCAGGCGGTGGATGCCATATTGGCAGACCATGCCTACCCCCAGACGAGAGACGGCCTGGCGATGCGTGCTGGACGGGCGGCATTGGTTCATTTCATCGGTCAACAAGGCGATGCCCTGGGATTGACTCAACTGGATTTTCGCCTGAAGCCTGTGCAGGAGCGGTTGGCAGCAGGCTGGCAGACGCTGACAACGGTCTGCGACCAGGCAGTCGCTGCAACCCTTTCTACCGATATGCAGGATGGTTATTGCCTGTGTGCAGAAACCCCGCTAAGCGCTGCCCAGGCGGCATTTGTGTGCGGTTTCTTGCAAGAATTCCTTTATTGGGCCAGCCAGGGGCGGGTGTATCCCCTGCGCCAGCGGGATGTTAACGGTTTCTGCTTTGGCAAAGAAGCATTAACGCTGTAAAATCAGGGCATAGGACGCTGGTTATGATCAAGATCATCCTCAAAAATGAACGATATATAGAACCCTTCAACGAACCGGCGCGCGACCTTCGCATTCAAAACAAACCTTTGTGGCTGGCGCAGCGCGATGTATTGACGCCTTATACCCGGCAGGAAGTGGAAATCTCATTGAATCTGCCGGAAGGCGAGGCGCCAGACGATATGGAAACGCGTTATGCCGAGAAGATCGGCGCGGCACTGAACAATATCAGCGATGAAGCGCTGGTCTATCAGGACAACCTGTTCTTTGATGCGTATTATATGGAGGAATTTATGCGCCAGGCGCGCAGCGGGGGCAAAGCCGTGCGTGCGGCTTTTTCGGTGGATGACGGCGCCTTCCGCGAACATTGTCTGCCGCTGGCGACCGCCGTAAGTTATCAGCACCACAGCGACTATTTGCACCTGGCGCCGTTGTGGTATTTCCCCAACGGGTACAGCGAGAAGGTTGAACCCCTGGTGGTCGATTTGTTATCAAGGGAGATTGGCTATTACAATATTCCGACCTACATGTCGCAGGAATGGGGTGATCTGGTGTACCAGGTGCCGCTGCGTTCCTTCATCGCCATTGAATCGTGGGTGCATATCTTCATTGCCGATTGTGTGTTTGGCATGTTCGGGCGCGGGGCGCGTTTTGAAGACCGCCTTGACCGCGACCCATTCTTCAAACTGGGCATTCTGGGCCGTGCGTTGTTCGAAGGCAAACAGGTGCTGGAATGTTCAGGCGTGGTGGAGATCGGCAAGAATTGTGTCATTGACCCGAGCGCCATCATTCATGGTCCCACCAAGATCGGCGACAATGTCACCATCAACGCCGGCGTGGTGATCGAGAATTGCACCATTGGCGACAATGTCAACATATCGCAGGGCTGCCAGATGATGCTTTCGGTAGTGGGCGATGGCACTTTCCTGCCTTTTCGCGCCGCCCTGTTCATGACTACCCTGATGGATAACGCCATGGTGGCGCAAAATACCTGCCTGCAGATGTGTGTGGTTGGGCGTGACTCCTTCATCGGTGCGGGCAGCACCTTCACGGATTTCAACCTGCTTTCGTCTGCGTTAAAGGCGGTAGATGGGGCGGGACGATTGACCTTATCCAACCGCCCGGTACTGGGCGGCTGTGTGGGGCATCATGTGCGCATCGGCGCTGGTATGGTCATTTATCCGGCACGCATGATCGAAAGCGACGTGGTGCTGGTTCCCACCAACGAACGGCGTGTGATCACCACCAACGTGATGTATGAAGACAGCGACCATCTCAAATTGCCTAACCCAAGTATCCATCAGCGCCGTTACCCGCGCAGAGGAGATGCCGTCGATGAGTGGTAGCCGCCGTCACCGCCGGGGGCAAAGCATGCAATTTCAGGGTCAGGGGTTGGTTGAGTATGCCATCATTATCGTGTTGGTAGCGCTGGTGGCAATTCTGGGGCTGTTACTACTGAGCGATACCGCTACGCAATGGTTGATGCAGACCGCCTGTGAGGTAGGGGGGATTGGCTGTGGCACTTCCAATGAACAAATTACCATGGATTTTGCGGAGGAAGAAGCCCTTCAGGGTTGGATGGTTGGCGACTTCCTTGGCAGGGATCGTGATTTCTGGGTAGAAGACGGACGATTGCACAGTGATCCAGGCGCTTTCATGCTCTATCGCAACTATGCCGGCAGGGATTACACCGCTATTGCCATTGAACCGCGGCTGGAAACATTCCGGCCGGATGTCAACCAGGGGTTCAGCGTTGCCTTCCGCGCCGAAGACATCAACGGCCGCTTGAATGGCTATACCTTTCGCATTTATCACAACGTAAACAGTGGCCAGCAAGCCATTTATTTTTCAAAAGTGGTTGATGGCAGTACAATATGGCCGGCGTTAAATTGGAGCCGACTTCCGGAACCATTTGATTGGCGGCAGCCCGGTGACGTGAGGATCGAAGTGGTTGGCAATACTTTCACAGCCTATATCAATGGACAACAGGTGATGCAGGCCAGCGATGACACTTTCGAGAGTGGGCAGGCGGGCCTGGTGAATATGGGCAATTCGGATTTTTCATTCAAGGGGTTTATCATTGATCCGCATTGACATTGAGTGTATGGCAGGCGATATTCATTTCTTGATTAAAGCACCTTTTTACCTTACACTTAACCGCGCATTCATCGGTCGTGTTGACCGCATTTAAAGGAGATTGTTCGGTATGGAGAGAACGTTAATCGCTGAATTGGGGCAGAAAATCGACCAGACAGTGAAAATTTCAGGTTGGCTGCATGTACTGCGCGACCAGAAAAGTATGCAGTTTTTAATTCTGCGTGACCGCACCGGTTTGGCGCAGGTGGCACATTGGAAGAAAGGCAACCCGGCGCTGGCGGAACAGATTTCCACCCTCGGTACGGAAAGTGCGCTGACCTGCATCGGCAAGGTGGTGGCGAACAAGAGTGTGAAATTGGGCGAGTTGGAGATTCAGCTGGAACAGTTGGTCGTGGAGAACGCTGCCGAAACACCGCTGCCCTTTGAGCTACAGAATGAGACCCTGCCGAATGTCGATTTCCGCATGGATTGGCGCTATCTGGACCTGCGCCGTGCAGAGCCGCAGTTGATCTTCGATGTGCAGACCACGCTGGAAATGGCGGCGCGCGAATACTGGCTGCAGCATGACTTTGTTGAGATTCATTCGCCCAAGATCATGGGTACACCCAGTGAGTCAGGGGCAGAACTGTTTGAGATGACCTATTTTGAACGCAAAGCCTACCTGGCGCAGTCGCCCCAATTCTACAAACAGATGGGCATGGCGGCTGGCTTCGAACGTGTGTTCGAGGTAGGGCCCGTGTTCCGCGCTGATCCCAGTTTCACTTCACGCCATATGACCGAGTTTACCGGCCTTGATTTTGAGATGTCCTGGATCGAAAATCATCATGATGTGATGGATTTCATCGAAGGCTGGCTGCAGTACATCTACCAGCAGGTGAAGGTCAAACACGGCGATCGCATCCAGGAGCAACTGGGGCTGGAAATCACGGTGCCGACCCTGCCGTTTCCGCGCATTCCCATGCTGGAAGCAATTGAGATTGTGCGTTCGATGGGATATGAACTGCCGGTGGAGAAGACCAAAGACCTTGACCCGGGCGGAGAACGCACCATTGCACAATATGTGAAAGAAAAATTTGGTCATGATTTCGTGTTCATCACTGATTGGCCGATTGAAGCGCGCCCATTCTACCACATGCGCATGCCTGATAATCCCAAATTAACACGCAGTTTTGACCTGTTGGCAAACGGGCTGGAGATTTGCACCGGCGCGCAGCGTGAACACCGCTATGAGGTGTTGATGGCGCAGGCGCTGTCGTTGGGGCTGGATCCCGCGGCCATGTCTTTTTACATGGATTTCTTCCGCTATGGCTGTCCGCCGCATGGCGGCATGGGTATGGGGCTGTCGCGGTTACTGATGGTACTGCTCGGTTTGCCCAACATCCGCGAGGCTGTGTATCTGTTCCGCGGACCCAACCGTTTGCATCCATAAGGTATCAACGGGGCGCACTGGCACAGCCAGCGCCCCGTTTGTCTGTGGTTTTGCAAAAGTAGGAGAGGAGATTGGTAATGATCATAGGAGGCAGGATTCGTTTGCGGGCTTTGGAGCGCAGTGATCTGCCGCAATTTGTAATCTGGCTGAATGATCCTGAGGTGACCGAAAATTTGCTTCCGTCTTATCCTTTTTCGCTAGAAGAAGAGGAAAAGTGGTTTGAGGGTATGAACCAGCGTCCGCTCTATGAACGTCCGCTGTGTATCGAGGTGCGCAAGGCTGATCACTGGCATATGATCGGCAATCTTTCTCTGATGGATTTTCAATGGACCCACCGCAGCGCGGAACTGGGCATTGTCATCGGCGACAAGACGCATTGGAACCAGGGCTACGGCACCGAGGCGATCAGCCTGCTGGTGAAACATGCCTTTGATGAGTTGAACCTGCATCGTGTGTGGCTGCGTGTGCATCAGACCAACCCGGGCGGATTGCGCTGTTATGAAAAGGTAGGTTTCAAACACGAAGGTACCCTGCGCGAGGCAGTCTACAAACACGGAGAGTATATCAACATGCATGTCATGAGCATTTTGCGGCATGAATGGCGGCAAGAAAAGTAACAGAAGGAGTGGATCAGTATGGCAGATAAGAAAGCAATCAAACGCAATCAGTATGGCAAGATCAAGCTGTTTGCCGGCACAGCCTCGCAGGAACTGGCGCAGAAGATCGCCGAACACCTGGGATTGGAGCTGGAAAATCATTTGATGCTGGAATTTCCCAATGAGAACCTGTTCCCCAAGCTGCTTAACAGTGTCAGAGGGCAGGATACGTATATAATCCAGACTACTTCTACACCTGTACACCGCAATTTTGTTGAAT
>OMKS01002110.1_pt1 | contig 17003 bp, 11 predicted proteins | sample 1674721 | NCBI WGS metagenome assembly OMKS01 (sample SAMN06264996, study PRJEB25208) | sediment metagenome | isolation source: hot spring sediment | place: USA: California | collected 2014-09-02
CACAACCAAATTTACAATAAATATAACCATGATGAATAAAGTATAAAGGGGGGGGTCCTGTGATTTCGGTCACAGGAAATCCCGGTGGACAACCCCGGCTGATTTTTATAAAAGAAGGACAAGTATGAAAGGAGCGGGCGCCGTGAAGAACGACATGATACAATCGCTGCTTGAAAGAACGGAAAAGGAACCTTACGCAAAGCTTCTGAATATGACGGTTCTTGAAGCGGGCGAAGGGTCATCGATCGTGGAAATGACCCTGACTCCGCAGATGGAAAATATTTTCGGGATGACACACGGAGGAGCCGTCTTCTCGCTTATCGACGAGGCCTTCGAGGTGGCGTCGAATTCACACGGCACCGTGGCGGTGGCACTCAACATGAACGTGACTTACATTGCGGCCGCCCGGACGGGTGACGTATTGCGCGCCGAGGCGCGGGAAGATGCCAGGACCAGGCGCACGGCCCATTATGATATCACCGTTCGCAACGGCGACGGCGACCTTGTCGCAACCTGCAGCGCGCTGGTTTACCGGAAGGATATGTCCCTGCCGTTTTCCGATTCACCGCGAGAGATTGATTGACAGGTACGCCGATTCCCCCTATACTCCGCCGCGAACGGGAGGGAAAAATGTTGAAAAGGCGGGGCGTTGCAACGTGAGACATGTCGAAGCGGGACAAGTGACCGGGGGCGTCTGGTACCTGGGGCGGGAGGAATCCGGCATTTATCTGCTCGAAGGGCTGTCGTCGTCCATGATCGTCAGCGGCGGTATGAGCTGGATCATCGAAGACGTGCTTGAACAGATGGATCGATTCGGCATCGACGAGAGCAGGATCGACAAGTTACTGATCCTTCATTCACATTTCGACCACGTCGGCCTGGTGCCTTTTTTCGCGCGTCGTATACCGGGCCTGACGGTGTACGCGTCGGCTCCGGCCTGGAAGGTGCTGGGCAACCCGAAAGCCATAGAAACCATCAACAAGTTTAACCGGATCACGGCGGAGCAACACGGCCGCGTGGACGTTCTGGACGCACGCGATCTCGACTGGCGGGATGATGTAAGCGGGGTTGTCGCAGCTGAAGGGGACCGTATCGACTGCGGTGGTCTCGACGTCGAAATAATCGAGATTCCGGGGCATTCCTCATGTTCAATCGCCGCGTACGCGCCGGCCGTCAGGGCGCTTTTCCCCTCCGACGGAGGCGGCATTCCGTTCAGGGACGTCATTATACCTTCCGGTAATTCGAATTACACCAGGTTCCAGCAGAGCCTGGAAAAAATGCGACCGTTGCCCGTCGATTTTTTCTGTGCAGATCACGGTGGATTTGTGACGGGCGACGAGGCCCGCTGTTTCATCGAGGACGCCATCGAAGCCGCGCGAGAGTTTCGAGTCCTCATGGAACGGGTGTACAGGCGCACCGGATCGGTGGATGCGACGGTAAAACGTCTCGTTTCCCTCGCTCTCGCCGCACGGCCCGATTACTTCCTGCCCGCCGAAATTATGGAGAGCGTTTACACGCAGATGGTCCGGCACGTGGCATCGGCGGCGACAGGGAACAACGAACAAAACTAATGTGAGGAGAGTGTATAAATAAACCGTGAAATTTTCCGAATTCAATATTCATGAAAACATTCTGAAAGGCATCGAGGACGCCGGTTTTACCGACTGCACGAAAGTCCAGGAAATGACCCTGACGGAAACACTCGGCGGGCGCGATGTGGCTGTTCAGTCGCAAACGGGGACGGGGAAAACGGCCGCCTTTTTAATAACAATATTTCAGCTTTTCTTCGAGGAATGGACGCCGTTCAGAAAAAAAGCGCTGATCGTCGTTCCCACCCGCGAACTGGCCGTCCAGATCGAAAAGGAAGCGCGCCTGCTCGGATCACACCTGGACATTGCCATGGGAAGCATCTACGGTGGTGTCGGGTACGCCGAACAGGAGGCGCTCCTGGAAAAAGACGCCGACATTATTATCGGAACACCCGGCAGGCTTCTTGATTTCAGCCAGTCGGGAAAGTTAAAACTCAAGGATCGGGGTTTCCTGATCATTGACGAGGCGGACCGGCTGTTCGACATGGGCTTTCTGCCCGACCTGCGGCGGATGTTCCGAAAAATGCCCCCGCCGGACCGCAGGATGACCATGCTCTTCAGTGCCACGCTCGACGCCGCGGCCCGTGAACTTGCCTGGGAGCATATGAACGACCCGGTGGAGATCCAGGCGACACCGGACCGGATGCTGGTGGAAGACGTGACGCAGGAACTCTACCACGTGGGTATAACTGAGAAGATGGAACTGCTTTTGGGAATCCTGAAGAAGGAAGATCCCCGGAACGTGCTTATTTTTACCAACACGAAGCACGACGCCTACGAGGTTTCGAAGCGGCTCGAATACAACGAATACCGCAGTACCTACATGATCGGCGATCTGCCCCAGAGCAAACGTCTCAAGATAATCGGCAATCTCAAGTCGGGGAAAGTCCGCTACCTGGTTGCCACGGACGTCGCCGCCCGGGGGCTTCACGTGGACGACCTAGAGATGGTCGTCAATTACGATATTCCACAGGATTTCGAAAATTACGTGCATCGGATCGGGCGGACGGCGCGGGCCGGAAGGTCGGGTAAAGCGGTGTCGCTGGCCTGCGAAAAGTATGTATACGGCCTGGAAGCTATAGAAAAATATATCGGTATGAGCATTCCCGTGATCTGGCCGGAAGAGGAGCTCTTCGTTCCCGATGCCAGTGCGGGCAAAAGGTTCAGAATGACTGACAGGGAACGCGAGCCGAAACTGAAAGCCCGTGGCGATGAACGGGAAAAACCGTTGAGGCGCAGAAAGAAACAGGTGAAAGGTGACCAGGAACGGACGGAGGGAGAGAAGAAGCGCCGTCGAGAAACCCCCGTACCGTCCGAGTCGAAAAAGCCGCCGCGTGAGCGAACCAGGAAACCGCCGACCCGAATGAAAACCAGGGAAGAGCGGATTGCTTATTATCGTGAAAAATACGGAGAAGATTTCACCGTTCCCGCCGAAACGGTAAAAACAGGTCCCGCGGCGGCGGAACATGCGGTCGGGCATCACAAGCTCGAGGAAAAGCGTAAAAAAAGCGAAGAACCTTCCTTCCTTTCGAAAGTCAGGCGTTTTTTCGGAACGGAATCCGGAGGAAAGCGAACGAAAAAGAAATAAATCCCGAAGGTATCGAGTACAGAAAAAGACCCGCGAACAGCCGGTGCGATCCGGTTCTCCGCGGGTCCTGTTGCTTCTGCTTCCGTCGGCCGGTTTCTACAGAAAACGATCGATCTTGGCCGATTTTTTGAGGCCGTTCACGTATTCTTCGACGCCTTTGTTGTTTTTCTGGTTCTTCAAGTGTTTATCGATGGTATCTTTCGCCTCGTCGAACGGCACCACCCGTTCATCTTTCCTGTCAGTCACCCGTATGATGTGATAACCGAACGAGGTTTCGATCACCGGGCTTGTTTCGTCCGGCTTCATCGAAAAGGCGGTATCCTCAAAAGTTTTGTCCATGCTGCCCCTGGCGAAAAATCCCAGGTCGCCGCCCTGTTCGCTGCTGGGACACTGGGAGACCTCGCGGGCCACTGTCTCAAAGTCATCGCCGTCTTTCAGACGTTTCCCGGCGGCGTCGATTTTCGCCCGCGTCTCTTTCTTGTCGGCCTTGGAAGCGTCTTCCGGGACGGCGACAAAAATGTGGCTCGCCTTCACCTGTTCGGGTTCCTCGAAATAACCGGGGTTTTCCTCGTAGAAGGTTTCACTTTCCTCGTCGGACACGGAAATATTACTGAGCACCTCCTGCTCAAGGAGGTTTTTCACGGCCAGACTTCTCTTGATCTGCGATTTCAGTTCCGCCTGCGTGACGCCCATCTTTGCCATCGTATCCCGGTAGGTGTCTTCATCGGGGAACCGTTCCTTCAGCCCCTGCAGTTCCTGGTCTATCGCCTCGGAGGAAACGGGAATATTCCTCTTGACGCTTTCCTGGCAGAGCAACTCGAAGTTAATGAGTCGTTCCAGTACCTCATGTTTCAGGCCTTCCATCTGGGGCTCGGCCACCTGTTCTCCCCTCATGGCCGAAAGTTCTTTGATCTTGCGGACTTCTTTCTCGAGCGTGTCCAGTGGAATCATTGTACCGTTTACAAGGGCAGCCGGTTTGTCGGCCATTTTTTTCTGTGAAGCTTCCTGAGCGGTAGCAGCGTGCGGCAGGAGCCACAACATCAGGAAAACCGATACCCACAGGATTTTCATGTTAACGCGCATACTTTCACTCCGTTTTTATGGATTTGAAAAAGAGTTCCTGAAACAGTCCGTGTCGGAAACGATGCGCTGACCGTCGGTGGCGACGCGCAGATGATAGGCAACCCTTAATCAGTTATCGTACCGTCCATATCACAAATAAATGAAATTAAAAATATTTTTTAAAAACCGCCGGGTGATGCGGTATAGTTCCGTTAAGTATGATGCCGGCGGTGGAATCGGCAATGCTGTGCCGGAATAACATGGAGATACGAAATTCACGAAGGTACATTCACGAAAGGGGTAGTTCATGAAATATTCGACGGCGCGACAGGGAAGGATATTTGTTATCAGGCTCGAAGACGGCGACATTGTTCATGAAGAGATCGAGAAACTCGCGCGGTCCGAGGGGATCAGTGCGGGAGCCCTGATCATTCTCGGCGGCGCCGACGAGGGGAGCAGACTTGTCTCCGGGCCCCGGGAAAGCCGGTCAAAACCCGTCGTTCCCCTGGAAGCGGTTCTCGACAATGTCCACGAAGTGGCGGGTACGGGGACTCTTTTCCCTGACGAGGACGGGAATCCCGCTCTTCACATGCACATGGCTTTCGGCAGGCTTGGTGAGCCGAATCGAACCGGCTGTATCAGGACGGGCGTCCGCGTGTGGCATGTCATGGAAGCTGTTCTCGTGGAATTGCTCGACTCGACGGCGGTCCGTCGGCTGGACGACGCGACGGGGTTTGCGCTTCTTGATCCCTGAGCGGGGGATTGACGGAGGTTACCGGCCGGCTGCCGGCCTGGAATCATTGTTCCAGAAGGGCGACATGGCTCGCAGCGTCGTTATGATGTCCACAAGTTTGTCCACGACGAAGTCGATTTCTGCTTCCTCACTGTATATGCTGAGGCTGAATCGTATCGAACCATGGGCCATGGTGAAAGGAACCCCCATGGCAAGCATGACGTGCGACGGCTGCAGAGAACCCGAGGTGCAGGCGGAACCGGACGACGCGCAGATACCGTATTCGTTCATCATGAGGAGAATACTTTCCCCCTCGACATATTCAAAGCTGATGTTCGCCGTGTTGGGCAGGCGGTTTTCGGTGTCGCCATTGATCTTCACATGCGGAATACGCGCCGTGATTTCCTGTTCCAGCTTGTCGCGCAGTCTCCGGACGCGGCCGTTCATGTCGGGCAAATGCTCCAGGGCAAGTTCGCAGGCCTTTCCCAGTCCGGCTATGTAGGGAACATTTTCCGTGCCGGCGCGGCGTTCCGACTCCTGGTGTCCTCCGATGAGAAAGGGGGCGAACCTGGTTCCTTTTCGCACGTAGAGAACGCCGATACCCTTGGGGGCGTGCAGCTTGTGTCCCGAAAGGGACAACATGTCAACACCAGATGAGTCCGCGTCCATGGGGACTTTGCCCACTGCCTGGACGGCGTCGGTATGAACGGGAATTCCCCGCTCGCGGGCGATGCCGGCTGCTTCCTCTACTGGGAAGATAACGCCCGTTTCATTATTAGCCCACATGAGCGTTACCAGTGCCGTATCATCGGTGAGGCTTTCCCGGTAGGCGTCCATGTCGAGACGGCCTTTTGAATCGACGGGCACTTCCGTGACGCGATAGTCGTTCCGCGCGAGGAACAGGCAGAGTTCCCGCACGGCGGGGTGTTCTACCCGGCTCGTGACAATATGCCGTTTGTCGGGATTGACCGCCAGGGCCGACCGGATCGCCGTATTATCGCTTTCGGTGCCGCAACTGGTGAAAATAATTTCATCGGGCGACGCGCCGATGAGCCGGGCCGCGTGCCCGCGGGCCTCCTCGACGACGGGAGCGACCCGTCCGCCGAAGGAATGCATGCTTGAAGGGTTACCGTAATCCCCGGTGAGGTACGGCATCATGGCGTCGAGAACTTCCGGCGCGATCCGGGTGGTGGCGTTGTTGTCCAAATACACGACATTCATTCCGTCACCTCGTTTTCGGAACGCACCCGGTCGATGATGCCTCGAATGATTTCATGGCAGGTCCCGCACCCGCCGCCGGCCTTGGTGAAATTGGTGACTTCCTCCACGGTCGTGAGATTGTTTTCGCTGACCGCCTGTTCAATCTCCCGCCCGGTGACATTGAAACATTCACAGACAAGAGCAGCAGTTTCAGCCGGCGCCCCCCGGTAGTTGGCGATGGCGGCTTCCAGGGCCTGACGTCCCATGACAGAACAGTGCATCTTGGCGTCGGGCAATCCGCCCAGGTATGCGGCGATATCCCGGTTCGTAATTTTCTCCGCTTCCTCGACGGTCAATCCCTTCACCATCTCCGTGAGAGCCGACGCGGAAGCAATGGCGCTGGCGCATCCGAATGTCTTGAAACGCGCGTCCCCGATTCTTCCCGTTTCGTCGAGCTTGAAGGTGAACCTGAGGGCGTCTCCACAAGCCATGGACCCTACCTCCGCCATGCCGTCCGGATTTTCCAGATCGCCCACGTTACGGGGATGAAGAAAATGATCCCTTACTTTGTCTGTATAGTCCCACATGATTCAATCTCCTTCGGCATCAGCTAGAAAATCGGTCGCCGACATTGTGCATGACAATTTATTTATTATAATAATCCCGGTTTGTTGCCCGGTCAACCATGCTTGTCTCTTTCCCGGTACGTTTCGGCGGACAAACAGGCAAAACTTGTATCGGTACGCGTTGATTGTTGTCAAGGCAAAAGTCGATTCCGGTCGACCGAAAGAGAGGAAACGCGAAGAGAATCCCATGTTTCCCACGCCGGCCACCTTTAAAAGGAATGCTTTTTGCTTTAATAAAGCAGTGCGGCAGTTGCTTTCAGTACATGATGCCGTTATAAAAAAGTATAGGTGAATCAAGCCGCCGGAATGGCCGGGCCGGACCGCCGCCTTTCGGGAAGGAGTTGGAAAGAATGAATCAGCGAAATGCCGGAGAGAAGCCGGAGAAAAGGATCGACGCGCTGGAGCAAAAAGTATGGAAACTTGAGCGCTTGAACCGTGATCTGCACTACCGGCTCAGGTTCGAAGGTCTCATCACCGCCATATCGGGCAAGTTTATCAATCTTTCCTCCGATTCGATCGACGCGGGTGTCGACGAAGCCCTTCGCGAGGTGGGCGAGATGACATCCGTGGAGCGCACCTATATTTTCAGATACGATCCGGAAGCGGGAACGGTAAGCAACACGCACGAGTGGTGCGCCCGGGGCGTGGAACCCTTTCATGACCGCCTGCAGAATATTCCTCTCGAGTGGGGTTCCTGGCTTGCCGGGAAAATCGGCGCAGGCGACGTCGTCAACATACCCCGGGTGCGGGATCTGCCCCCGGAAGCGGCAATGCTGAAAGCGCTCAATGTCGAGCAGGGAACAAACTCCCTGATCCTGGTTCCGCTTGCTTACGGGGGAACGATTACGGGATTGTTCGGTCTCGATTCCAGGAACGAGAACCGGACCTGGACCGACGAGGTGACCGCCCTGCTGAAAATACTGGGGGAAATATTTTCAAGCGCAATGGAGCGGAAACGAGTGGAGGAGGCGCTGCGTCGCAGCGAGGAGAAATACCGCACCGTTCTTGAAACGATAGAAGAGGCGTACTGGGAAGTCGATCTGAAAGGGGATCTCGCTTTTTTCAATCCGTCCCTGGTCGGACTGATCGGGTACCAGGAAGACGAGCTTCGCGGAATGAATTACCGTGATTACACGGCGCCGGAAGACCTAGACAGGATATCCCGTTCTTTCAACGCCGTTTATCGGACGGGCAGAGGCGTCAGGCTCGACAACTATGTTTTCGTCGCGAACGGAGGGCGGCGCAGGGCTGTGGAGATGTCGACGTACCCGATTCGCGACGTTGAAGGAAATATTATCGGTTTTCGCGGTGTCTCCCGGGACGTGACGGAACGGAAACAGGCCGAACAGGCGCTTCATGAAAGCGAGGCGCGTTACCGCGCCGTGCTGGAGGCGAATCCCGATCCCCTCGTTGTCTTCGACAGAGAAGGACGCGTTGTGTATTCCAATCCTGCTTTCAGCGAGGTCTTCGGCTGGAGTGCCGAGGAGCTGGAGGGGCGGGTCATGGAGAAATTTATTCCCGATGACCATCTGGATGAAGGCCGCCGCATGGCGGAACAAATGATATCCGGCGAACGTTTTTCAGGGATAGAAACGGAACGGTTCACCCGGTCGGGCGAGCGTATACCCGTCGGCATCAGCGGCTCAGGGTATCGCGACGCGAGAGGGACGTTCATGGGAGGAATCGTGACGTTGCGGGATATTCGTGAGAAAAAAAGAATGGAAGAACAGCTGCTCAATATACATAAACTGGAATCAATCGGCACGCTGGCCGGCGGTATCGCCCACGATTTCAACAACCTGCTCATGGCCGTTCAGGGAAATGTTTCGCTGGCGCTTTACAACTTTGACGAAGAACATCCGCATTACCGCCTTTTCAGGAATATCGAAAAAAGTGTTAAGAGCGGTTCCCGACTTACGTCGCAACTGCTCGGATTCGCCAGGAAAGGTCGCTACGAGGTCAAACCGGTTGATTTGAACCGCCTGGTGGACGACGTGGCGAAAACCTTCGGCCGGACCCGAAAAGACATCATCATTCACAGCGATTCCGCGGGGGATCTGAGCGCCGTCGAAGCGGACGAGGGTCAACTCGAGCAGATGCTGCTCAATATTTTCATGAACGCGGGGGAAGCCATGCCGTCGGGCGGCGACCTGTTCCTGGCAACGAAAAACATGGTGCTTGAGAAACCTGACACGAACTTTGTGGAACTGGAGCCGGGCCGGTACGTGCAACTCTCGGTGAGGGACACGGGTGTCGGCATGGACAGGGAGACCATGGACCACGTGTTCGAACCCTTTTTCACCACCCGCGAGATGGGGCATGGAACCGGGCTCGGAATGGCATCAGTTTACGGCATCGTAAAAGGGCACGGCGGTCACATAGAAGTGCGTTCATCGGTGGGAGGCGGAACCGCCTTCGATATATATCTGCCTGCCTCTGATACGCCATTGCAGGCGGAGGGCGCCGAGCAGCAGGACGTCGTGAAACCCGGAAAAGAAACGATTCTGCTGGTTGACGATGAGGACATGGTGCTCACCGTCGGCGGGCAGATGCTTGAAAGACTGGGGTACGACGTTCTGAAGTCTTCCTGCGGCGCCGACGCCATGGCGCTCTGTGAAAGCCACCGTGAAAGGATCGATCTTGTTGTTCTTGACATGGTCATGCCCGGCATGAGCGGCGGGCAGGTGTTCGATCATCTCAGGGAAAAATATCCGGGGATCCGTGTGCTGCTCTCGAGTGGCTACAGTCTCGAGGGACAGGCCCGTGAAATAATGGATCGCGGTTGTGACGGGTTTATTCAGAAACCATTCACTATTCAGGAACTTGCCACGAGGATCAGGGAGATCCTGGACTGAAGGTTCCGCCTTGTTATTCGCCGGCGAAGAGATCGGCGTCGACGACAATGCCGCGCCGCATGAGCAGCGAGCCATCGAGCCGGTAGAGGGCGATGCGTGCCTTGCGGTACCCGATGATAGCATCGACCTCGTCGAGACGGCTTTCCAGAAGGTCGCGCTGGGCCAGTGCCACAGCCAGAGATGTTCCCCGTCCCACGTCGAATTTCACTTTTTCCGACCGAACAACCTCTTCCTGGAGCCTGCGCCGTTCGGCGGAGGCCTCGATCTGTGCCCGGGCACGGCAGGCTTCCACGTGGGCGCCGAGAATATCCTCCACGATAAGCTGAGCCATGTTGTCCAGGCTTGCCACGGCCTGGCCCCTGCCGGCAAGGGCGCGGCGTTCGGCGGCGCGGGCAGCACGGTTTTTCAGCGACCATTCAAAGCTCACGCCGCCCGCCACCCTGTATCCCGGTCCGGTTATGTCGGAGAATGATCCGCCGAAACTGTCGGCGTATCCAGTCTTGCCCAGGGTGATAAAAAGATCGAGTCGGGGCAGCAATCCGTCGCGGGTCTGTATGACTTCGAGATCGCCCTGTTCTATTCTGAGTTCGGCTTCAGCCAGTTCCGGGCGAAGGCTCAGTCCGAGGGCCACGTGATCGCCCGGGGGATCGAGCTCGATATCGGGTTCCTTGGGGCAGTCCCGCGGTTCGAGCTCCAGCAGCCAGGCGTCGGACGAGCCCGGGTTGATCAGGCGCAGCAGGGACAATCTGTTTTTCTCGCGCCTGCTGTGTGCGTTGATTAATCCCTGCCTTCGGGAGGCCAGTTCGGCCTGCGCCGCCGCAAGCTCCGTTTCAGCGACGGTGCCCACGGCTATGCGCCGTTCGATATCCTCAACCTGCTGCCTGGCGATCCTGAGCGCCTCCCGGAAAATCAATACCTGCCGCTCGGCGAGGAGGAGGTCCCAGTAGGTGGTTTCGGTTTCCGCGACCAGCGCTTCCGTGAACCCTCGCACCTCGTGAATGGAAATCATGGTGTCCAGTTCAGCCTGCCGGATTCCGGCCAGGTTTACCTTTCTGCCGGCGCCCCTGAGCAGGGCCTGCGTCAGGGACAACTCCACTCCGGCCGCCTGTCGATCGAGAACCGTTCCCGAATCGGATCGGGACTGGCGCACCGACAGGTCCACGGAAGTTCCCGTTGAAAGACGCCGGCCGATGCCCGCGCGGTACGTTTCCGATTCACTGCGCAGGCCGACGGGTTTGCCCGTCACCAGGTTGTTTCGCTCGATTTTTTCTCTGGACAGGGACGTTTCGGCAAAAAGCGAGGCGTCGAAAACCGCCCGTTCCTGCTCCTCGAAGGTGCCTGCAATGATGGGAGAAAAAAGCTGCACCGCCAGCGACCTGTTGTTTCGAAGCGCGAAGACGACGGCATCCTCAACGGAAATGGACAGTTGCCCGTCCTCGGGCTTGGGGAGATCTTCCGATATTCTCTCCGGACGAGGCCTGAGCCGATCGACCCGTGGTTCCTCGACGTTGTTGATTTTTCCCCCGAGCGGACTTTCGGTGAAGGTTTCCCACACCGTCGAAGAGGCGGCCGTCCCCGGCAGCGCGAGAATCATACTTGCGACGATTGCGAACAGGCGAAACCGCGGTTTCATTGTTTCAATCTCCCCGTCGATTCGTTCACCGCGACGTCATGACCGCGGTAAAAAACCGAATATATAAGAGGAATAAGAATAAGAGTGATGAAAGCCGAACTCATCAATCCACCGATCACGACGCGCGCCATGGGCGCCTGCTGTTCGCTTCCTTCGCCGATGCCGAGCGCCAGGGGGGTAAGAGCCAGCATGGTTGTAAAGGACGTCATCAGAATAGGCCGAAGGCGGCGGGTCCCCGCCTCGACGGCCGCGAGGCGGGCGTCAATACGCTGGTCGCGGCGGATTCGTCCCGCCTGGTCGACGATAAGAATGGCGTTGTTTACTACGATACCCACCAGCATGATGCCGCCGATGTAGGACTGGGCGTTGAGCGTGGTTCCCGTGGCAAGCAGCATAATAACGACGCCGATAAGGGCCATGGGCACGGAAAACATGACGATGATAGGGTCTCGCAGGGACTCGTAAAGACAGGCCATGACCATGTAAACCAGGATAACGGCGAGGACAAGTCCCCAGGCCAGCTCGCCGAAGGCCCGTTGTTGTTCCTCGTAATCGGCGCCGAAGGTGATATCGATTTCCCGCGGTGTGGGAATGGAGGCGAGACGCTGCCGGACATCGGCCACCACTGATCCCAGGTCGCGGCCGCTTATGTTCGCCTGAACGCGGCTCACCCGCTGCTGGTCCAGTCGCTCAATAGTCTGGGGACCTTCGGCGCGCTCGACGTCCACCACGTTTCTGAGGGATATGAATTCGTTGCGGTCGTTCATGACGCCCACGTTGAGGATGTCGTCGAAATCAAGCTGCTCGGCGTCCTTCAGCCGCACGAATATGCGGTACTCAGAACTCCCGTCGCGGAATTCTCCCGCCGTGGACCCGGCGATGGCCGTCTCGATCGTCCGGGCGATGCGGGATACGGAAAGACCGAGATCGGCGGCCCTGATTCGGTCGATGCGGAGCAGCTCCAGCGGCACGGAGCCTTCCCGGCTGAGGAGGAGATCGGTAATTCCTTCCACGTCCTTGACGGCGTCACGCACTTCCCGGGCGACGCGGTCAAGCAGGTCCAGGTCGAAACCGCGCACGTCGATGCTCAGCCGTTCATCATCTCCGGCGGAGGCGAGGCGGAGAACAAAGAGGCCGCCGCTTGCCCGGGTGCGGATGCGCGCCCCGGGAATGTCCTTCAGCAGGCGCCTCAGCTCGTCGGCTATCTGTTCACTCGAGCGGGAACGCTCCGTCATGGGCGCCAGAGAGAGGCGGATGTCGGCGCCCATGGCTTCACCGCTTCGGTACGAAGTGCCTCCGACGGTAACGCTGACGGCCGTTGATTCGGGAACAGCGGGCAACACGATGTTTTCGACCTGGCGTACCGTTTCATCAAGCAGGGCGAGACGGGTTCCCGCTTCCATTTCGATGGAAACTCTGACCTCTCCCTCGTCGGCCGTGGGCATGAATTCTGATCCTACGGCTGAAAGAAGCGCGAGAGACAGCAGAAACAGGGCGAAAAAACCGAATATAACCGGTCCCCGCGCAGACATGGCCATTTCAAGTATCTTCCTGTAGCGGCGGTCCATGGCATCGAAGAGCTCACCACTCAGGGCGGTAAGCCGTGCCATGGTTCCGTTGCCGGGGCCGCGTTTTTCAGAAGGCGGTCTTACCCAGCGAGCCGCCAGCGTCGGCGTCAGCGTCAGGGCCGCGACGAGCGAGGCCAGCAGGGCGAATCCCACCACCCAGGCGAGCTGGCGGAAAAGGATTCCCGCCAGCTCCCGGGCGAACAACATGGGCAGAAAAATCGCCAGTGTTGTCAGAGTACCCGCCGTAACAGCCGCGGCCACCTCGCCGGTTCCGCGGACCGCGGCGTCCTTCAGCGTAATTCGTTCGCGTTCGCGGATACGGGAAATATTTTCCAGAACCACGATGGAGCTGTCCACCATCATGCCCACGCCCAGTGCGAGTCCTCCCAGGGTCATCAGGTTCAGTGTGAAGCCGCCGAAGTAAATTAACCCGAATGTCGCTATCACGGAGACAGGAATGGCCGTGGCGGCCACCAGGGTCGATGAGAAGCTTCGCAGAAAAAAGAGCAGTACCAGAATCGACAGGGAACCGCCTAAGAGAATGGAGCGGCCTACGTTGTTGATGGCAAGCTGGATATACTGTGAGGCGTCCCTGACGGTAAAAATGGTGACCTGGGGAAAGTCGCGTTTGAGGTTTTCTATTTCCCGGTATACCGCTCGAGCCACCGCGACGGTGTTGGCGTCGGGCTGCTTGCGGACGGCGAGGCGGACGCCGGGCTGGTCATTAATACGGATGAGGCTTGTGACGCGTCGATGAGTGTCGAGAACCTCCGCGACCTGATCAAGTGTTATGGGAGCGCCGTCGCGCACGGCCATGACCGTGGACGCCAGTTCTTCCAGGGACGTGAACTGGCCCGGCGTCCGGAGCGTGACATCGAAGCGGCCCCGTTCGATGTCGCCGGCGGGCACAGTGATGTTGGCGTCCTTTATGGACTGACGGATGCCGTCAAGCGAAAGTCCCAGCGCACGCACCTTGTCGAGATCGAGATTCACCTGGATTTCCCGCTCAAGGCCGCCCCAGATGTCGACGGCGGCGACGCCGGGCACCCGCTCGATGCGGTAGCTCATGCGTTCGTCGATGAGATTGCGCAATTCCAGTGGGTCCATGGGGCTCGAAACGCCGAGCATGAGGATCGGCATCGCCGAAATATCGAATTTCCGCACCTGGGGCCGGGTGACATCCTCGGGAAGTATGTGAATAATCCGGTCCAGGCGGTCCCGAATATCGTTCGCCGCGACGTCGATGTCGGTGTCCCACGTGAAGGAGACCCGCACGTTGCTTATTCCTTCCGAGGAATACGAGTTGATTTGTTCCACGCCCGCCACCGCCGCCACTGACTGTTCCACCGGTCGGGTGATCAATTCTTCCATTTCTTCGGGGCTGGCGTTTTCGTAGGTGGCGATAATGGACAGGGTGGGGTAGGTGACTTCCGGCATGAGATCGATGGGAAGCCGCGACAGGGATACTATGCCGATTGATACGGCGATGAGCGTGGCCATGATGGTGAAAACGGGCCGTCTAACGGTAAAACGGGCTGGATTCATTGAGACGGTCCTCCGCCCGGCATGTCGGAATACGGGGCGGAGCCCTGTTTCTTCCCGTCCGCTTCGAGCCCGGCGGGAACCAGTATGGGGGCTCCGTCACTCAGCAGATGCTGCCCAAGCGTCACCACGAACCCGTCAAGCGGCGGGCGTCGTATTTCCACCAGGTCGCGCGTTTCCACTCCCGTTTCGACCAACACGTAACGGGCTGTGCCGGTCTCGAGATCAACAGTGTAGAGAGCGCGTCGACCGGGACGTTCAACGAGTGCCGTGCGGGGAACGATACAGGCGTCGTCGCTGCGATCCATTTCTGTTTCAAGGCGGACGAACATGCCCGGCTTGAGTATCATGTCCGGGTTGTCAACCGCGATTTCCATACGGGCCTGGCGCGACGCCTCGCTCACCACCGGGGCGAGGCGTACAAGACGGCCTGAGAAGGCGCGTTCGGGAATGGCGTCTGCGGTTACTTCCACGTGCCGGCCAACGGACAGATGCGGGTAATCGCGTTCTGAAACGTAGGCGACGGCGATGAGCGTGTCGATTCTGACGATGGAAACGATCGGTGTATTGGCGGACAGGTAGGTCCCTTCGTCTGTATAGCGTTCACCAACGACGCGGGTGTGGTCGTTATCCTGCCAGTCCGCCCTGATGACCGTGTAGGACAGCATGAGCTCCGCGCCCATGAGCGCGGCCTGTTTCTGGGCCACCTGGGCGGAGGCGACGCGGACCCGCGCCTGCTGGGCCTGGTATTCGGCCCTGGCGCTGTCAAGCTCGGCTTCAGAGGCCACCCGCTGTTTGCGGAGTTGTTCCGCCCGCTCGTATTCGCGGCGCCTGATCGCGAGGCTGCTTTCAGCCTCGGCCAGGTTGGCCCGGGCAACCTCGAGTTCGGCCTTCGCCTGCTCCACTTCGAAACGGTACTTGTCATCGTCGAGAAGGGCCAACACCTGTCCCTGTCGAACCGTGTCTCCCAGGTCAACCTTCAGATCGTCGAGACGGCCTGCTATCTGTGTTGACAGGTCGAACTGCGCTCCCGGCTGCAAGGTCCCCGTAAACGTCTGCATTCGAACGAGTCGGCCCCGTTCGACGGGAGCGATTTCCACCGCCACGGGCGCCGCCGTTCCCTTCGCCGTGCCTCCCTGCGTGACCGTGTCGCGGTCCCTTCCGACGAAGAGCCACCAGGCGACAGCAATGAAAAGAAGCGTAATCCCTGCGTAATACCAGATATTTCTCTTTTTCACCGGCAAAAGCTCCTGATGACGTTGTCCGCTCCCCGGGTCGACGGGGCCGGTACGTTAATCCTGTGACATACAATTAATTCGGCGGATTCGTCTTCGTAAAACCCTTTCACGGTTCCCCATGGTAAGGCATAAGGTAACTCAGCATAATGCATGCGTGATCGTTCCGCAAGAGAAAGAGATATGGAAAGAGACAGTGAGAAAAGGACGATGACTCGAATTTTGAGAATATAACGTGAACGGTGAAAATGGCGGCGGGAAAACCGCCGGGCGGTTCTTTCCCCGGTGATCCTGATATGTGCGGCTCATTCGTCCGGGTTTATATTTTTCAGCACGTCCCGGACTTTCTGCGACAGTTGCGCCAGCTGGAAGGGTTTCTGCAGAAAGCCGGCGCAGCCCCGGTCCATGATTGTTTTGGCCTCCCCGTTGAGACTGTAGCCGCTGGACAGGATGATCCGGGCCCCGGAATCGATCGCCCGCAGCCGGTCGAAGGTCTCGCTTCCCGAGAGACCGGGCATGATCATGTCCAGGATCACCAGGTCGATCTCACGACCCTTTTCTTCGTAGAGCGCCACCGCCTCGCGGCCGCCGGTAGCGGTATACACCCGGTACCCCAGCGACTGGAGCAGTTCCCGGCTTACCTCCAGCACCATCGCTTCATCGTCGACCAGCAGGATCGTCCCGTCGCCCCGGTGAATCACCGCCGCCGACGGATCATCCGATTCGTCGGCAACCGCCTTCTCCGAGGCCGGCAGGTACAACGAAAAGGTCGTCCCCCGTCCCGGCTCACTGTACACGTTGATCATTCCCCGGTGACCACGGATAATCCCGTATACCGTAGCCAGCCCCAGGCCTGTCCCCCGTCCCATGCCCTTCGTGGAAAAAAAGGGGTCGAAGATCCGCTCCCGGGTCCGCTCGTCCATTCCCACCCCCGTGTCCGTGACGGACGCTTTCACGTACCGCCCCGGCGCCAGGTCGATGGCCCGGACCCGCATCTCGTCCAGGATGACGTTCTCCGTATCCAGGTACAGGTCGCCGCCGCCCGACATGGCCTGCCAGGCGTTCACGAACAGGTTCATGAACACCTGCTCCATCTGGGTCCGGTCTACCTCGACCGTCCACAGGTCCGGCGCGAAGCGGCGGTGAAGGGTCACTTCCTTCTTCGTCCGGCCGAACATGCCCGCCGTCTGCTCGATGATCTCGGTGAGCGAGACGGGCTTCACCTCATACCGGCCGCCCCGGGCGAATCCCAGCAACTGCCCCGTCAGCGCCGCGCCGCCCGCTACCTGCTCCTCGATGTAACGAAGCCGGTCGTGGTGCGGATGGGACGGCTCCAGGTCGAGCAGCATCAGCGACGTGTAGCCCTGAATCC
>OMKS01002111.1_pt1 | contig 16996 bp, 17 predicted proteins | sample 1674721 | NCBI WGS metagenome assembly OMKS01 (sample SAMN06264996, study PRJEB25208) | sediment metagenome | isolation source: hot spring sediment | place: USA: California | collected 2014-09-02
AAAGTAGTTTAAAATTTGGGGTTAAAAGTCGAAAGAAAGAAGGCAGGAAAAATGACAAACCAGTCTTTCTTAAATTATTTATCTTTTCTGAAATGAATTTACCCGATTTGCTCCAGAACATCCACCAGGTGCTTCCAGAATTTTTCGGTGGTATGAATATCCAGCCTTTCGTCGGGCGAATGGGCGCCTTTTATGGTAGGGCCAAACGAAACCATATCAAGGGTTGGATATTTTTCCAGAAAGAGGCCACATTCCAGCCCGGCGTGTATGGACCTGACTGCAGGTTCGGCGCCAAACAGTTTTTTGTAGGATTTTACCGTTGTTTCCAGAATTTTTGAAGCCGGATTGGGTGTCCAGCCGGGATAGCCGTCGGAATGGGTAACATCGGCGCCGGCCAGTTCAAACACCGACCGCACCATTTCGGAAGCAAAGTATTTCCGGCTTTCCAGTTCGCTGCGCTGGCTGGTGGTAACGCTAATTTTGTCTCCCTCTTCAAACTTAACCGATGCCAGGTTGGTTGAAGTTTCAACCATGCCTTCCATACGTGTGCTCATTTCGAGAATACCATGGGGACAGGCATATAAAGAATTCAGCAGATTTTGCTCTGTTTCCGGGTCGATGACAAATTCGGGCGTTGCCGTTTTTTCTGCTTTCAATGCCAGTTTGGGTTCGTTCAGCTCAAATTCAAATTGCAGTTGCGAGCTGAACTTTTTAAATGCCTTCATCAGTTTATCTGTTTCATTTTCAGGAATAACCAAAACAGCCGATGCCTCCCGGGCAATGGCATTGCGCAGATTTCCTCCATTGAGCGTGGCCAGCTTTGCCGAAAATTCGCGCGTGGCTTTCCAAAGAAACCGGTTCAGAATTTTGATGGCATTTCCCCTGTTTTTATGGATGTCGTCTCCGGAATGACCTCCCTGCAATCCTGATACGGAAAGCCTTACAGCAGCGAAATTTTCAGGAACTGCTTCTTTTTTAAATGCGAAAGAAACCAGTGTGTCGATGCCTCCCGCGCAACCGATAAAAATTTCACCTTCGTCTTCCGAGTCGAGGTTCAGCAAAACAGAACCGGTCATAAACCCCGGTTGAAGTGCAAAAGCGCCGGTAAGCCCGGTTTCTTCATCTACGGTAATTAAACATTCAAGCGGGCCGTGTTTTATTTCGGTGGAAGTAAGCACAGCCATTTGGGCGGCAATACCAATGCCGCAGTCGGCTCCCAAAGTGGTGCCATTGGCCTTTATCCAGCCATCAACAATGAACGGTTCAATGGGGTCGTTGTCGAAATCGAACGTTTTATCGCTGTTTTTTTCGCAAACCATGTCCATGTGGGTTTGCAAAATCACTGTAGGGCTGTTTTCCCTTCCGGGAGCTGCCGGTTTCGATATCAATACATTCCCGGCTTCGTCGGTCTTTGCCGGCAGGTTGTGCTTTTCAGCAAAATCGAGTAAAAAGTTTCTTATTTTTTCTTCTTTTTTCGATGGCCTCGGCACCTGGCATATATCTTCAAAATAGTTAAAAAGTGGCTGTGGATTAATGTTTCCCAGAGTTTTCATGTGCAATTCAGTTTAATAGTGAGATGTAAATATGGCAAAAACTTCTGAAATGAATTTATTTCAGATATAAATTACTGTCGCCGTAGCTTAAAAACCGGAAGTTGTTGTTCAGCGCAAAATCATACACTTCTTTCCAGTCATCACCCAAAAAAGCGCTGATGAGAAGCAGCAACGTACTTTGCGGTTGATGGAAATTGGTAATCATTCCCTCAATGAGTTTAAATGCATATCCGGGCAATATAATTATCTGGGTTGAAAACTGAAGCGTTTGCTGACCGGTGTTTTCGAGATATTCATGGATATTTTCCAGGGCTTTCTCCGTGGTGATTAACGCTTCGTTTTCATACGGTTCCCACTGACCGATTTCCATTTTTTCAGAATCAGCCGGATTTTTTTCCAGTTTCAGGCCAAGCCAGTACAAACTTTCAAGCGAACGTACCGAGGTTGTTCCCACAGCAATGATTTTTCGCGTGTTGGAAATAAGTTCTTCAATGAAGGATTTGGGAATGACCACTTTCTCGTGGTGCATGGTGTGCCCGGCTATGGTTTCCGATTTTACCGGCTGAAAAGTACCGGCTCCCACATGCAGTGTAATTTCACGCAAAGCGATTTCTTTTTCAGCCAGTTTTCGCATTACTTTTTTGGTAAAATGTAAACCGGCAGTAGGCGCTGCTACCGAACCACTGGTTTTGGCATAAATGGTTTGGTAAGTTATTTCATCAATGTCTTCGGTTTCCCTGTTCAGGTAAGGTGGAATAGGTAAAATGCCTGAGTTTTCTATGATTTCGGAAAATGTAAAAGGCTGGTTCCAGCTAAAACCAATAAAAAAAGCATTTTTCTTCTGGCTTATTTTCTCGGCGCTCAGTTCAACCGTTTTGCCGTTTATTTCAATATTCAGCTTTAACGTTCCCTCTTTCCATTTTTTTGCATTGCCCACCATGCATTTCCAAATTACTTTGCCGGTTTGCTGAAATGCCAGTTGATGGTCTTCGGGCTGAACCGGCTCAAGGCAGAAAATTTCAATTTTGGCACCGCTTTCTTTCCTGAAAATGAGGCGGGCATGAATAACGCGGGTGTTGTTAAAAACCAGCAATGCGCCGGAAGGAAGAAAACGGGAGATGTTCCGGAACTTGTCATTTTTAATTTTTCCGTTTTCCCAAACCAGCAGTTTGGAGTAGTCGCGTTTTGATAACGGATATTTGGCTATACGCTCGTCGGGCAGGTGATAGCTGAAATCACTGATTTTTATTTTGCTGAAATCTTTCAAATCTTCCGGTTTAAATTATCCGGCAAAAATAATTCAAAAAATGGATGCATAAAAAATTGTACTTTTGCAGGAAACGAAAGAAAAGATGATAAAAGTTGGTGACAGGGTAAAGTTTTTGAACGATGTGGGCGGTGGAAAAGTCACTCGCTATGTTGGAAAAAATATGGTGAATGTTGAAAATGAAGATGGGTTTGAAGTACCTTATCCGGTTTCAATGCTGATTAATGTGGACGATCCGGCATTAAATAAAAAGGATAATGTTGTTGAAAAAGAGATGGTTAAGGAAAGAGAAGAACTTCCTGAGGAGGTGATAGAAACCACAGGCGAAATCATTCCCGGGAAAAATGCCCCCGATTTTTACTTCTGCATTGTGCCTGCCGATGCCAAAAATCCACTGGCCGGCGATATTGATCTGTTTTTAATGAACGACAGCAATTTTACGGTGCTATACCATTATGCTCATTACATAAATGGGGAATATAAAACCGTGAAACACGGAACGGTTCATCCAAACACCGAAGAAGAGCTGGAAACCATTGGGTTGAACGATTTAAGTGATTTGCCTGAATACTTTTTCAATCTCATTTATTTTCGAAAAGATGATAAATCCTGGTATCCGGCTATTTCAAAGAAATTCAAACTCAATCCGGTGAAGTTTTACAAGGAAAAAAGCTTTCATTCCAATGCATTTTTCGAGGAGAATGCCATGATTTTTCAAATTTCGGAGAATGTGTTGAATACGGAGCTGGATAAGCTTACCGAGGATGATTTTAGAAAAGTGGTGAAGGCAAAGGAAAAAAAAGCGCCCGAATCAAAACCGGTAAAAAAACAGCACCTCGATACACTGGAGGTGGATCTGCACATTCACGAGCTGGTTGATAACGCAAACGGACTGAGCAACAAAGAGATTCTGGACATTCAGGTAGAGAAGGTGGAAAGGGAAATGCGCAGTGCCATTGAATCGCGGGCAAAACGAGTCGTTTTTATACATGGAGTGGGGCAGGGTGTGTTGAAACAGGAAATGGCCAAATTGTTAAAGTCGAAATTCCCAAAATATGTGTATCAGGACGCTTCGTTTAAGGAATATGGTTACGGCGCTACTATGGTAATGATAAGGAGGAAATAGTTCAGAGTTCAGAGTTCAGAGTTCAGAGTTCAAAGTTCAGAGTTCAGAGTTCAAAGTTCAAAGTTCAGAGTTCAAAGTTCAAAGTTCAGAGTTCAAAGTTCAAAGTTGAAAGTTTAATGTTGAAAAGTTGATATAAATGACACCTTCAAAAAAAGAATTTGGTAAAAGGCTGATTAAGCTGAAAAAAGAGCACGAAAAACTGCTGGGCAAAAAAAACAAGCCGGTTGAAAAAAACTATAACGGAATTTATTACCGTTACAAAAGGCCCATTTTAACCGGAAATCATGCACCGCTGGAGTGGCGGTACGATATGAATTATAAAACCAATCCATTTTTAATGCAACGGATTGGCATCAATGCCACATTCAATAGCGGGGCTATTTATTTCGATGGCCGGTATTTACTTGCTGTTCGGGTTGAAGGTTGGGATCGCAAATCCTTTTTTGCCATTGCCGAAAGTCCCAACGGAATTGACAACTGGCGGTTTTGGGAACGCCCGGTTACCATGCCCGAAACAGATGAGCCCGACACCAATGTGTACGACATGCGACTGGTTCAGCACGAAGACGGCTGGATTTACGGTATTTTTTGCGCCGAGCGGAAAGACCCGGCTGCGCCAAAGGGAGATACCTCTATGGCCACAGCAAGCGGCGGCATTGCCCGAACCAAGGACCTGATGAATTGGGAACGGCTTCCCGATTTCATTTCCCACCACGGTCAGCAGCGAAACCTGGTTTTGCATCCGGAGTTTGTAAACGGGAAATACGCTTTTTACACCCGTCCGCAGGATGGATTTATCGAGGTTGGAGGCGGTGGCGGCATCGGCTGGGCGTTGGTTGACGACATTACCAGAGCTGAAGCGCCGCACGAAGAAATCATCGACCAAAAAGTTTATCATACTATAAAGGAACTGAAAAACGGACAGGGGCCGGCGCCGCTGAAAACCAAAAAAGGCTGGCTGCATTTGGCGCATGGCGTGCGTGCCTGCGCTGCCGGTTTGCGGTATGTGCTGTATCTGTTTATGACCGATTTGGAGGATCCATCGAAAGTGATTGCCCGTCCGGGTGGATATTTCATGGCACCGGAGGGCGAGGAGCGAATCGGGGATGTGTCAAATGTGCTCTTCGCTAACGGCTGGATTCGGAATGAAAAGGATGAGGTATTTATTTATTACGGTTCGTCTGACACGCGGATGCATGTGGCCACATCAACCATTGACAGATTGGTTGACTACTGCCTGAACACTCCGGATGACGGGCTGCGATCAGCCGAAAGTGTGAAGAAAATAAACCAACTGATTGACAATAATCTGAAACATTAAGTTATGAAACAAAAATACAACTGGGCCATTTTGGGTTGCGGACATATCGCCAAAAAATTCAGTAGTGATTTAAAGCTGTTGTCCAATGCCAACCTCTACGCGGCCGCATCGCGCGATTTGAAAAAGGCAACTGATTTTGCCGCGGAATTCGGTTTTGAAAAAGCGTATGGCAGTTACGAAGAGATGGTTGCCGACCCTAATGTGGATGCGGTTTACGTGGCCACTCCCCACTCTCACCATCACGAACATTCCCTGCTTTGCCTGAAACATGAAAAAGCTGTTTTGTGCGAAAAGGCGTTTGCCATGAACAAAAATGAGGTAGAAGAAATGGTTGCCTGCGCAAGACACAACAATACGTTTTTGATGGAGGCATTCTGGACTATGTTTCAACCCAGTTTTAGGAAAGCCATGGAAATTATGAAATCGGGCGAATTGGGCAAACTTAAAATTGTTCGTTCCGACTTTGCTTTTAATGCACCCTTCAACGAAAATCGCAGGTTGTATAATGTGAAATTGGGCGGTAGTTCGCTGCTCGATATTGGAATATATCCGGTGTTTGCCGCGTTAACTTCGCTGGGAAAACCGGAAATCATCAAAACATTCGCCGATTTTGCTTCAACGGGTTCAGAGGAATCCATCAGCATGATTTTCAAATACAAAAACGGTGAAATGGCCAGCCTCACATCCAGTTTTGCCGGATTTTCGCCCACCCAAACTGAATATTGGTTTGAAAAAGGCTATATGGTGTTGAATCCGAAATGGCACGCTCCAACCAACATTACATTATGGAAAGATGGCGGTGAAATGCAAACATTTCCTTCGGAACATAAGGAAGGATTCGGCTATCAGTACGAAGCTGCCCATGTGATGGAATGCCTCGATGCCGGGAAAATAGAAAGCGACATGATGCCTTGGCAGATGAGTCTGGATTTAATGGAAACCCTGGACAGGATTCGTATTGACGCCGGAATATTTTTTCCCGATCACGACAAAAACTTGTTTTTTTGATTTGCAATGAATTTCCAAAAATTAAAAAAAGAGTTTGAAAACGAACTCACTGACAATATCCTGAATTATTGGGCAAAAGAGGTGTATGATCCGAAACGAAGAACATTTTTTGGACGTATTACCAACAATGGCCAAAAGTTCCCGGATGCGCCACTTTCGGCAGTTTTTGTCACCCGCATTATGTGGACTTTTTCGGCAGCCTACCGTTTTTATCCTACGGCTGTTTACAAAAAAATGGCCGATGAAGCATTCCGGATTTTGCAGATTTCTTTCTGGGACCATGAAAACGGAGGTATTTACTGGAGTATTCTGCCCAATGGAAAACCTGTGGACACTAAAAAACAGTTTTATGCCGAGGCATTTTTTATTTATGCACTGTCGGAGTATTACCTCGCTTTTCAGGATGAACGGGCCAAACAACTGGCTGAATCCATGTTTATGCTGATGGAAAAATATGCTTTCGATCCGGAATTTGGCGGTTACATCGAGGCCAAAACCGCCGACTGGCAGTACACCGACGATCAACGACTGAGTCCGAAGGAATTAAACGTAAAAAAGTCGATGAACACGCATTTGCACATTCTGGAAGCTTACACCAATTTGTACCGCATCTGGGAAACCGGTGAAACGGAGAAGCAGTTACGTCACCTTATCCGGCTTTTCCTCGATAAAATTATCAGTCACGAAACGTTTCATTTTCACCTGTTTTTCGATGCCGATTGGACCGTTCGTTCTGAAATAGATTCCTACGGACATGATATTGAAGGAAGCTGGCTGCTGTGTGAAGCAGCCGAGGTTTTGGGAGATAGAGTCCTTTTGGAGGAAGTGGAACATGTTGCCCTGAAAATGGCCGACGTAACACGCGACGAAGGTTTTGCCGATCATGGTGGAATGTACTACGAAAAAGAAGGCGACCATTTAATGGAACAGTTCGACTGGTGGCCGCAGGCAGAGTCAGTTGTGGGATTTTTTAACGCCTGGCAGTTGACGAAAAAGGAAGAGTACCTTAGTCTGGCAAACAGAAGTTGGGATTTCATTCAGAAATACATCATCGACAAAAAGAACGGAGAATGGTTCTGGGGCGTTTCAAAAGAATTAAAACCGCTTCCAAACGACAAGGTAAACGGCTGGAAAGCGCCTTACCACAATGGCCGGATGTGTATGGAAATAATGTGGCGGATTGGTCAGGTTTAAACAAAGACAAAACCTGCCGCAGAAATAATAGTAATAAAGAATACGATATGAGAAATTTTTGGGTTATTTTGGCAGTTATTACTGCATTTTCAGGAATTAACACAGGATGTAAAACAACACAAACTGCAGTGAATACTTCTACAATAAGTGAACTCGATCTTGACCGGTATCTCGGAAAATGGTACGAAATTGCCCGATTCGACCATTCGTTTGAACGTGGCTTGGTAGGTGTAACAGCTACCTACTCTTACCGCGATGATGGGAAAATAAAGGTACTAAATGCCGGGTACAAAAACAGCCTCGACGGGAAATACAGTGAGGCCGTTGGAAAAGCAAAACAACCCAAACCCGACAAAGAACCCGGCAAGCTAAAGGTTGCTTTTTTCTGGATTTTTTATGCCGATTATTTAATCCTTGAGCTGGAGGAAGAATACCAGTGGGCTTTAATTGGCAGTTCGTCCGACAAATACCTCTGGATTTTAAGCCGGACCCCCCAACTTGAACAGGAAACATTGAATTATATTCTGAAAAAGGCCGGTGAAAGAGGCTACGATACCGACAAACTGATTTGGGTGGAGCAGAAAAAATAATTTCCAACTTTAAATTTCGGTTAACAAACGCACATTTTTAATGAAGAAATTTTTCTTTAAATGAATTGTTTCTACTTTTGGAGTGGATTTGAAAGAATAAAAACAAAATTCACTTAAAATGAACGAAACAAGGAAATACAAAACGAAAAAACAGGTACCGGAGCCAACGCTCAAAAGGTTACCCGGTTATTTGTACTTCCTTGAGCAGGTGAAAGAAGAGGGGATCATCAACATATCGGCGCCTACCATTGGAAAGGAGCTTGAATTGGATCCCACCCAGGTGGTAAAAGATTTGGCTGTTACCGGCGTAAAAGGAAAACCCCGCGTAGGCTACAATACGTATGAATTGATTCACGCCCTGGAGGATTTTCTGGGATTCAACAAAATAAATGAAGCTTTTCTGGTAGGTGCAGGGAACCTCGGTTCGGCGCTGATGGCCTATCAGGAACATCAGTCGCTGGGATTAAAAATACTGGCCGCTTTCGATGTAGATACCAACAAAATAGGTCAAACCATCGGAGGAATTCACATTCTGGAATACAACAAGTTATTCCATCTTTCAGGGAGGTTAAATGTGAAGATTGGAATTCTGACCACACCCAACCACGTGGCGCAGGAAGTGGCAGAAGACCTTGTAAATTGTGGAGTTAAAGCCATCTGGAATTTTACCTCAGCTAAGTTAAATTTATCAGAAGAAGTAATTATTCAAAATACCTCGATGAGTTCTTATGCTGCCGTTTTACTGCGGCGATTAAGCGATTCAGGTTTATAACCATTAAAAACCGAAAAAATGAAAACAATAAAAAAAATGTTTAACTGTTTAGAAAACTATATAAAGAAAAATTTCTTTAATTTATCAAAAACTGATATTTCTCAGGATTGCGAAAAAATGTTTGGAATGGATATTCTTAACGAAAACGAAATGGAAGAGAACCCCATTCCTGTAGAAGAATATGTAACCAATTATAAAAGTACCACGCGCTGGCAAACATTGTAATTTTTCCTGATTAATTTTATCACCGTTAAATTTTTATTTGATAATTAGCTCAGGTTGTCTTAAATTGTAAAAAAAATCAACAACCTGATGTCGTTAGTTAAACCAAATTGCCGGACCGTTTTTATTGCCATGTTGTTTCTGCCAGTTAGTTTTTTTTCCCGGGCAGGAGATACTGGTTTTAATGATGGTAAAAAAACGGTTCAAATCATTGATTCCCTTTTCGCGTTATCCGTCTCAAACATCAGCATTAACAACGAAATTGCACTTTTGTATGCTGAAAAGGGAAAAGAACTTTTGTATGAAATTGAGTATACTCAAGGTGAGCAAAAATACTTCCTGATAAAAGCCCAAATTGCTTATTATGATGACCGTTACTTGGATGCTCTTGCATACCTCGATTCCCTGGGAAGGATTCTCTCTCCGGATATTATTACACCTGATTTGGGTAATTATTATTCACAAAAAGCATTGGTAAACACTTACCTCGGATACCATGAGATAGCCATCGAAATGAACCTGAAAGCCATTTCGGTTTATGAAGAACTTTCCGATTTTTCAGGCATATCTAACAGTTACAACTGTATCGGTAAAATTTATTTGAACCAGGGCAATATGGAATTGGCAGAAAGATATTTCAATCGTGCGCTTAGTATGAATCAAAAAACTTCTGATAAAAAGGCCCTTGGTATAATTCTGATAAACAAAGGAAACTTAAAGATTGCGCAAGACAGCCTGGACGCGGCCATGGAATTATTCTCGAATGCGTATGATTTGTATCTTGAATTGGGCGACCTGAGAAGAATTGCTCTTTCGCTTTACAATATTGCCAAAATTCAGTCGGAAGAAGGTAAATACTCTGATGCAATTTCCAGTCTGGATGAGTCGCTGAATATTTATAGAAAGTTGAATGAAAAATACGGGCAGGCCATGGTATTAAACCAGAAAAGTTTGGTTTACCGGAAATCTGGGGTTTATAATTTTGCTATACAATATGGTGAAGAAGCATATTCTATTTTAACACAAATAAACAGTCTGTCTTTACAAACCGAAGTGCTTTTACAGCTTTTCAAAGCATACAAAGCCATTGGGGATTATTCAAAAGCGCTTTATTTTTTTGAAACCTACCACGCTACCAAAACAGAACTGGAGTCGAAAAACAGCGCCAAACGTATTGCTGAAATTGAATATCAGGCGCAACTTACGGCCAACGAAAAAAACATTCAGCTTCTCAATCAGCGAAACCGGGCCAAAACGTTGCAGGTATATATTCTCATTGCATTATTCGGAATTATCCTTCTTTCAACTTTCGGTTTTATTTTGGTTTTAAGGTTGAAAAATAAAAATCTGTGGCAAAAGCAGGAAATCCTCAAAAAAAAGAATCACCTGATTGATTTGGAAAATAAGATGTTTGAAAAAGATAAGAAGATGCTTGAAAACGACCTCGAGTTGAAGAACAAGGAGTTGGCAAGCCGTGCGCTGGCATTAATCCAGCTTAATGAAACCCTGAAAAACATCAGTGTAAAAATGAATGAATTTTCATCGGACTCCCATAGCGAAAAAAAACAAATAAAAGCAATTTTACATGACATTCAACTGGTTACGCACAATAATATCTGGGAAGAATTCGACCTTGCTTTTAGCAATGTGCATAACCGATTTTACGAAAAATTATTCGAAATCTGTCCCAACCTTTCGGCCACTGAAATAAAAATTGCTGCGTTGCTAAAACTGAATCTTTCCACTAAAGAAATTGCAGCAATCTCTTTTAAATCGGAAAGTTCTATTAAAACCACCCGGCACAGGTTGCGGCAAAAACTCAACATTGGCGAAAGCGACAACCTCGTTGCATTTTTGCTGAAACTGTAATTTATTCCTGAATAATCCGGGCAAAAAATTCTTTTGCAACTTTTTGTAACCTCCTCCAACACCCTTTGTAACCCTTTTTATTGAGACGGTTTCATTGGCTTACCTTAAACTTGTCTGTCGAATTTTTTAACGATGAGCAAGAAGAGGAAAAGGATAAAGAAGAAGGAAGAGGATGAAGAACTTTTGGAAAAGCTCGATTCTCAGAATAAAGCCTTGCAAAAGATTTTAAAGGTGCTGAGGAGCAATAACGACACAAAAAAATCAATCAGCGGCAAGTAATATAATTTCAAACAATAAAAAATTACCTTATGAGAATTCTGTCTATGCCAATCATTTTTTTATGTTTTATGTGGGTTCTTGTGCCAAAATCTCAGGCACAGGAGAAAATGTTTGTTACCCTGCAGAATGGAACTATACTACAATTTCCTATAGAAGAGATTGAGTCTCTAACTTTTGATATCCAGACCAACCTAATGCAACAGAATGAAATTTTAGCAAAGTTTCTCGAAGCCAAAGCTTATCCAAACCCTGCCAGCGAGCTTGTGAATATCAGTTATAAGCTGGGTGGAGAGGGAAAAGTATTTCTTGAAATTTTTAGTTCTTATGGTAGTAAAATAAATGAATTCAGTCCCGGTTTTCTGCCACCAGGAGAATACAATTACCAGTGGAATACAGAAGAAAATCCTCCGGGGATGTACATTTTAAGAATTCTTCAGAACAATGCCCTGGTAACCGAAAAAATTATTATTAACCGTTAAAATATAAGTACTATGAAAAGTTTGACTTTTACCCTGATTTTAATTTGGGCTCTTGCATTTACTGCTGCAGCTCAGAATCTCTACATTCACAAAACCGACGGAGAGGTGATAGATGTTCCTTTAAGCAGCATCGAAAAAATCACCTTCACTGGCGACAGTGAAAATACCATTTCCGATGTGGATGGAAATACCTATGCTATTGTATTGATAGGTACCCAATGGTGGATGGCAGAGAACCTGAAAACCACCAAATACAATGACGGAACGTCGATACCATTAAAGACAGATGATGACAGTTGGAAAACTACAAATCAGGATTCTCCTGCTTACTGTTGGTATGATAACAATATTTCCAATAAGAATCCCTACGGAGCACTCTACAATTTTTATGCATTGAATCCAGAGACAAACGGGGAGAAAAATGTTTGTCCTTCCGGATGGAGGGTGCCAACAAATGAAGACTGGACAACACTAACCAACCATTTGGGAGGCTTGAGTGAGGCTGGTGGAAAAATGAAAGCTACCGGTACGGAGTTTTGGCAAACACCAAATACAGGAGCTACAAACGAGTCTGGTTTTACCGGTTTACCCGGAGGAAGCAGGGTCAATGGAGATTTCAGCGAAATGGGAACGCGTGGCCGCTGGTGGGCATTTTCTATACATCAAACGTATGGTTCCGTCTATTTCTGGCAAGTAAGTAATGCCAATAAATCTATTTCAAACCATCACCTTTCACAAAATAATGGTTTCTCCATAAGGTGCATTAAAGAGTAGAAACTCGTTGATGTAACATTTACCACTATTCAATATGGTGTTTTAGTCCAAAAATTGAATAAAAAAGCCAGAAAATGAAAAAAAATCAAGAGCAAATTAGTCCTGTAAAAGTTAATAATGAGCTGGATATTACCTTGTGTGATATGAAGAAATTTCTCTTTGTAATAATCGGTATGGCAATATTGTCCATTACAGCATCTTGCGGCCAGGGAGATCGTAGTTCCGTTCAAAATCAGGATGGAATACCAGCCACAGGGCAGAGTTTTTCGTCCGATATGATCGTTACCCTGTCTTCGGGTCAGGTAATGTTTAAAGGAGAAATATTTGTAACTCCCCAGGCCACCCGTATGGACTGGAAACAAGGTTCATCCAATCTCTCTTCCATCAGACTTGAACAGGAAAATACCGAATACTTGTACAACCACGATAAGAAGGTGTATTACGAAATGGATTTGAACGAGGATGAAGAAGTGTCCAACTTTCTGAAATCTGTAAACGACTATGAAGAAATCGAAGAGCTTGGACGTGAAAAAGTTGGCGGATTGAATTGTAAAAAGAAAAAAGTCAAAAGCTCATTTCAGGTGATGGGCATGAACGTTACCAGCGAGATGCTAATCTGGCAGGCCGATGGCATTGATATCCCCATTCGTTCGGAAGGAGAAGAAGGAACGGTAACCGAATTGAAAAACATCAGTAAAAAACCACCATCACCGAAGCATTTTCAGCCATTAAAAGGATATAAACGCGTAAACAACATGATGGAAGTGATGGAATTTGGGGGAATGGATTTCGATATGGGGGAATTGGATTATTCAGAAAAAAGAAGGGGAGAAGGCCATGCTCCAGACGGAAAGAACCTAAATCGGTCAGGAAATGTGGAAGTGATTGACCTGGACCAGATTTATGAAAACGCAACCAGTATGCTTAAGCCGGTATTTACGGACAAGGATGAGTATGAAGAAATGAAAGAAATGCTGGCTGTGGCAGTGGATGAAGCAAAGGAGATGGATTTTTCCGAAGGTTCCGCTGAAATGATGTGGTCGGTTATTCCTCAGCGAAAGGGCGATATCGTTGAAAGCGAGTTCAGGGTAAGAAATATGTATGGGGCACAATTACAAACAAGTTCAACCATGGAGGATGTTTGCAGCTTTTATGAAAAGGAACTGAAATCGAAAGGCTGGAAAGTTGAGTATAATGCAGTTTTCGATGGAGAAGGTGTATTGCGGTTCCAAAACAGCGAGTATTCCTTCACCATAAGTTCAGGCGATATTGAAAACAATAAGAGGCTGAAAAATTATACGCTGCAACTCAGCCCGGATTTTTAATCTTTCTAATAAAAAAACCGTTATGAATAAGCATTTATCTTTTTTAAAAACACATGTTTTTCAGGTGAAAAGCAGTATAAAACATGCTTTTATTTTCATGCTTTTTGCCGGCTTTTGCTTTAATACCCAGGCGCAGGTAATCGAAATTACCGGCCGGGTAACCTCCAAAACCGATGGCAAACCTCTACCACGGGTACAGGTATTGGTGAAAGGCACCGATGCATCTGTCACAACCGATGCAAGGGGCGACTATACCATTAGGGCAAATGCCAGTGGAACCCTCGTTTTTTCAAATGCCGGAATGAAAACCTGGGAAGAACCTGTGAGAAACCGCCAAAACATTAATGTAGCCATGGAACCCGTGAAAATTGAAGCAAAAATCGATCAGGCTGTGGTGGTTATTCCCGGGAATGTTCCCTGGAAAAATACCGGAATCGTTTTACAACCCAACGATAAAATTGAATTGAAAGCCACCGGACAGGTTTGCTTCTCAGGGGATGATCCCGATTCTTGTGTTGATCCGGAAGGATGGCCAAGGAAACACTATTGGCAAGATTGGCCGGGTGATTGGGGATATTGTGATGATCCTGTCGGAGGAGAATATAGTGGACACGAAGGACATGCAGGATTGATTGCCAAAGTGGGTTCCGATATCTTTTTTGTGGGAAAAGGAAAAACCATTGGCGGCAAAAAAGGAGCGTTAAGCATGGGTATAAACGATTGTACCTTCACTGGAGACTACTCCAATTCGGGCCAGTTTTCGGTGGTGATAAAGGTTACAAGAGGGGCTCCGTAATCTAATAATCAACTAACAAAAAGGAATACTAATATGAGCAAACAGGTTAACAGTAGTAGAATTGCTGAGATACAGGCAAACAGTAAAAAAGGGTATACCTGCATCCTGATTTTTATTTCCAGCTTTATCTGCTTTGCAGCTCTAGCCCAAAACCAGTCATCTTCAGAGCAAGTAAAAATCGATGTCACTGTTGGAAACTCATTCTATATTGATATAACTGTTGGGGATTTCTATATTGATGTTGGTGTCGGGGACTCTTTTTATGATATCGGCGTAACTGACCTTTTTAATCAATTGGGAGTAAGTATTGGCGCTCAACCGGAATCAGAAACGGGTGTTAAATTTGACAAAGGATATATCCCTGCTCAACTGAAGGATGTACAACCAGAACAGCGTTTTGCGGGGTTTATAAAAGATGCCGGAAAACTTGAAAAAACATGCGGCATTCAGGGAGTAAAAAATGGCAGCCGGGTGGAAATTCTTTGCAATGAAAAAGGAAAATTCCGTTTAACCTTCCCTGACCAGTTGACACGAAGTAAACCTGCTGACGGGAAATAGAATCATTTATAGTTGCTGTCGCGTTAGGTGGGTGTTTGTTTTCACCGGAACCCAATCTATTGAAGGCCAGTTTTGCGGTGGTAATAAAAGTTTCGGGAGGGGCTTCGTAAATGTTAATTAAAGGTGTCATTTTATGATATAAAAAACAACTGAAACATTAAATACTAATTTGGAGGTACAAAAATGAAAAACACAAAAGTATCACTAACAGGCACACTGTTTTTGCTTTGCATTTGCGCAACAGCGGTTTTTGCACAGCTTCCTGACCCGGGCGATATTCCGCCCTATAATCTCGAAAATGAAAATCAGATTACAAAAATGCTTGAAAAGGGTGAAAAAGTGGTTACAACCCTGAAAAAGGCAGAGATTGTAAAAAATGATCTTCTGAAAAAGTATGGCCAAAAAGTTATTACAGTAAATGGCGAAAAGGTAATAACTACCCAAAAACCGGTTCCAAAAAATGAACTTGAACTGTTAAAACCCATGCTACCCGTATTGAAGCCCGACCATATCAGCAAAGTAATTGCAGAGCTTCAAAGTCTGGAGAAGAACCTGGTTAACCACCTCAACAAGGGGCCGGTAAATATGAGCGATCAATTGCAAAAGCAGTTAACACCCCAAAAAGCTCAACAAACGCTTACCCGTGTTCGGGAACAATACAGCTATGTGTCAAGCAAAGACCCGGACAGTTTTTATAATACTTTTGAGAGCATAGGTGAAAACAGGTAGCAGACGAAAATACAGTGCATACTCACAATTGAAACTCATGAAAATGAAAAAAAAATCCAATTCTTTTAAATACTTGTTTTTAACGCTGATAATGCTGTTGGCATTTTCAATTAGTTGTTCAAGTGGTGGCAACAAAAAAGAAAGCAATGATGAACCCACCTTTGAAAGCAACGATGTCAGGAAAAAAGTCAGTCAAAAAGACATCAAAAAAGTTGGCGTTGTAACCAATCCTGTCACTGGCAGGACCTGGATGGACCGAAACCTTGGAGCCAGCCGTGTGGCTACCAGCAGCACCGATGCCGAAGCTTATGGTGACCTCTATCAGTGGGGCCGTGCCACCGATGGGCACCAAAAACGAAACTCACCAACTACCGCAACACAAAGCAGCACAGATAATCCGGGTCATGGCGACTTTATAATTTTTGCCAACCCTTTTGGCGTTTTTGATTGGCGCAGCCCTCAAAACGACGATTTGTGGCAGGGTGTTAACGGAACCAACAATCCCTGTCCCGCGGGATTCAGAATGCCCACCGATGAAGAATGGAAGCAGGAGATAGCCACCTGGAACAGCAAAAATGCAGAAGGGGCTTTTGCCTCACCGCTTAAATTACCCATGGGCGGGTACCGTGTTCCTACCGATGGCGAGCTTGCCGTTGTTGGTACGGTTGGCTACTATTGGAGCAGCTCGGTCTGTGGGTCTAATACTCATGACGGAGCTGATTCTCGTCGTTTGTCCATTGTTCATCATAGTGCCCGTACCGGCCCTGCCACCAGAAACCATGGCTTATCCGTGCGATGCATTAAGGATTAGGTACACACTGAGGTTGAACGAGATTCAAAGGCTTATCATTGACCGGGTAGCGCCGGAGTAATTATTCAAAATAACTTTCGACAATTAATCCATGTTTTACTGCGGCTAGCGCGGCTTCGTGGGTATTTTTTACTTCATAATAATTTGTGTTTACTTCTTCCAGTTTTTTTTCAACGTTTTCATTTCCATCAATAAAGGTGCGTTTCCTTATTTTTCGGATAAAAATGGTTTCGATTCTCCGGGGAAATTCAAATGCCAGGCGGGAATAGATTTCCGGGTCGTGCTGGCCACTGTCGCCAATAAGAATGAATTTTTGCTTCGGA
>OMKS01002113.1_pt1 | contig 16990 bp, 18 predicted proteins | sample 1674721 | NCBI WGS metagenome assembly OMKS01 (sample SAMN06264996, study PRJEB25208) | sediment metagenome | isolation source: hot spring sediment | place: USA: California | collected 2014-09-02
ATTCCGGCTGGAATGCCGGGGTGCGAGGGCCGGACGGGATGCGTGGCGAAGACACATTCCGTCCGGGCATGAATGGCCGGAGAGAACGTACTTTCCACTTGACAAAAACGCGTTATTTTCCATACTAAGAAACTCGTTTTAACATCTTTTACTGCTCCGCCAACTCCGCGTATTTTCCGATTCCAACACAGACATCGTTAGCGCTTTTTCAGAAACAGTGACCTGCCGTCGTGACGAGACACGCAAGCGCGTGCCCTGTTCTCGGTGTCGTCATGATGACAGACGCGGCAATACGAAGAAAGTCGGAAGCATAGAAGAAGGGGGCGACCTATGAGAGTTGTAAAAACACTGTTGGTGATAATGGCTGCATTCGCCTGCATCGGCTGGCCGTCGGCGGGCGCCGCGGAAGAAGTGGTGATCGGGTATACCGGGCCGTTGAGCGGACCTGCAGCAGGGTATGCAAAGGACAACTTCACCGGCGCGGATCTGGCAATCCGGGAAATCAATGCCGACGGAGGCATAAAGGTAGCGGGAAAGAATTATACCTTCAGATTTGAATGTCTTGACGACCAGATGTCTCCCGAAGCGGCCGTCGCCAACGCCCGCAAGCTCGTGTCAAGGTACAACGCGCCGGTGGTATTCAATTCCCTGGCTCATTGCATCGGTCCGTTGTTGAAGGTGAACCTGGAGCCAGGAAACGAATTTCTTATCATGGGGTATTCGAGTATTCACAGTTTGCATAATTTCGGGAACCCGCTTTTTATAAATCCCACGCCGAACTTTATTGCGTACATTATCGCCTATTGTGACATCGTCTGGCAGAAGGGTTTCCGCCGGGGGGCCATGGTAGTCGTCAACACGGCCTACGGGGATGCCTGGCGCGGTCAGTTCAGGAGTCACTGGGAGAGACGGGGGGGGGTTATAACCGCCGATCATGCGGTTCCTTATACGGGAAACCCGGACGACTACCGGAAGGAGTTGGAAGATGCTATAGCGGCGGACCCGGATTTCATTCTCATCGGCGGCGCATCGGTGCCGACGGCACTCGTCGCCAAACTGGCACGGGAGATTGGTTACGACGGAGCTTTCCTGCTGAGTGACCAGGCTCGCATGGACGCCATGGCACGATTCCTGGATCACCGGGAAATTCGTTATCATAACGGTACCGACGTGCTGAACAGCGTGATCGGCGTTGCCAATATAGCCGACCTGCCGCTGCCGTATTCCACTACTTTTGCAGAGAAGTACACGAGTATATTCAAGAGGCCTCCCGCATGGGAAACGGCGCTGAATTACACTGCCATGAAAATTATAGCCAGGGCCATGGTCAGGGCCGGAACAGTTTCCGACCCTTTCGCCATCCGGGCGGCCATTCCTGAACTGCTCGGGGAGAAACCCATACTGGGAGACAAATCGCCCAACGAGGTGTTCGGTATTGAAGATAACGGCATTTTAAAAAGTGCCGGTGTCTTACAGACCGTTGAGGACGGCCGGGTCAGCAGGGTGGATCACATTTTCTCTTTTCCAAAAAGCGAGGAGGAATTCTACGAGGCACTCAATCAGAGCAAAGCCATAGAGCCGGAAAACATCCGCTGGTTCCCCCTGCGGTAGATTTCATTTTCGGCTTGACATGACGCGGCATCTGCTATAGAAATCCGCTTTTATTGCGGCTTATTCCATATTGAAAGGAAGGTTCTGAGTTGGCAAACCATAAGTCAGCGGAAAAACGGTACCGCCAGAGCGAGCGGCGAAGGCAGAGAAATGTTGCGACGAAATCCCATGTCAGGACGCGGGTTAAAACGGTGCTTGCGTCGGTGACGTCGAAGGACGAAGATAAATCCCGGGAAGAACTGTTGAAGGCTGTCAAGGTTATCGACAAGGCTGCTGGCAAGGGCGTGTTGCACAAGAACACGGCAAGCCGGAAAATTTCAAGGCTGACCAGAAAAGTCAATGCCCTTTCGGGCAGCGCCGGTTAAAAACCGGACATCATATCCCGGTAGGCCTTTTCGGCCAAATCCTCGGCACATTTTCTCAGGGCGTCCTTCCTGCTTCTTTCGGTGGCGCTCGCGTCGTCGGTGACGCGATAGGTTTCCGTTCCCGAGTAATTCCTGCGCGACCACAGGATCTCTCCTGTGCTGTCCTGAAACGTTATATCAAGGCTCATGCTGACCCTGTCTTCCACGGCGCTCTCGGCTACTCTGTAAGTGGCTCGAGACGTTCGAATAGCGTTCACAGTCCCCGAAATCTCGGCGTCGCACGTGTCGGAACTTCCGGCGACGCTGAACCGTCCACCATATCTGAGCTGTTCCACGAAGGCGTTTCTTACATAATTTTCAATCAGCGGTTCCGATGTCGAATTTTTGAAGGGTGCCACGTAGACGTCCCGTATCGACGGATCGACCGCGTCTCCCATTCCGGCGAAGTGATACCCGCAGGACACGGGCAGGAGACAAAGAATACACAGCAGCATGTTTCGTATCATGGCAAATGTTCCCTTCCAGCCGCCTTATTTGACGACGATGTTTACCAGTTTTCCCGGCACCGTCACAACCTTGACCACGTTCTTGCCCTCGATGTGCTTTTGCGCTTTTTCGTCTTCCAGGGCCAGGCGACGCATCTCGTCTTCCGCCGCGCCGGCGGCTACCTGGATCCTGCTGCGCACCTTTCCGTTCACCTGAATAACGATGGTGATTTCATCTTCGCGGGCGACCTCCTCGTTATAGGAGGGCCACTCCGCTTCAGCAAGAGTTTCCCTGCCACCCATCATCTGCCAGAGTTCTTCCGTCATGTGAGGGATGACGGGGTTGAGAAGCGCGATTATAACCTCCAGCGCCGTGCGGATCACCGACAGGGACTCGCGGTCGTCCCGGCCGGGACGGTGTACCTGGTAAAGCGTGTTAACGAGTTCCATGACGGCGCTTATGGCCGTGTTGAAGTGAAACCTTTCCTCGATATCGATGGTCACTTTCCTGATGGTCTGGTGGTATTTTTTGCGCAGATCCTTCATCTCCCGGTCGGCCGGTTCGCGGCTTTCGTCGAAGGGAGGTACGTCCTCGATATCATCAATGTAATCCTGCACGATGCGCCATACCCGACTGAGAAATCGGAACGACCCATCGACGCCCTGGTCGCTCCACTCGAGATCCTTCTCCGGCGGCGATGCGAAAAGACAAAACATGCGCGCCGTATCGGCGCCGTATTCCTCGATGAGATGTCCCGGGTCAACAACGTTTTTGAGTGATTTCGACATTTTTTCAGTTTTTCCGATAATGACGCGCTCGCCGCAGTGCGCGCAGACGCCGTCCTGTACTTCCTCGGGGTAGAGAAAGCCGTGCCGGGGGCAGCGGCTTGTTTCCTTGCAGACCATCCCCTGGGTCAGCAGGTTGGTGAACGGCTCATCGACGCCGATCACTCCGAAGTCACGCAGCATTTTCGTGTAAAACCGCGCGTAGAGCAGGTGAAGAATAGCGTGTTCGATCCCGCCGATGTACTGGTCGACGGGCATCCAGTAGTCAACCTTTTGTTTGTCAAGGCCGGGCGCCTCGTCGTGGTGAGGCGAGCAATACCTGTCGAAATACCACGACGATTCAACGAAGGTATCCATGGTGTCCGTTTCCCGTTTTGCCGGACCGCCGCAGGATGGACACAGGCAATCCACGAAAGATGACACCCGCTCAAGGGGTGATCCTCCTTCACCAGCGAGTTCGACATCCATGGGCAATACGACCGGCAGGTCGGATTCGGGCACGGGCACGGCGCCGCATTTCGGACAATTGATAATGGGAATGGGCGCCCCCCAGTACCGTTGCCGCGAAATGCCCCAATCCCGCAGGCGGTACTCGATGGTTTTTCTGCCGCGCCCTATGGATTCGAGGTGCTCGGCGATGTCCTCCAGGGCCTGAAGATTTTTTCGGCCGTTGAACGGCCCGGAATTGACCAGGATTCCCTCTTCGACGTAGGCTTCGGTCATCGTTTTTTCATCCATTGGATTGTCGGGATTCTGGATGACAACTACCATGGGCAGATCATATTTTTTCGCGAATTCGAAGTCGCGCTGATCGTGTGTCGGCACGGCCATGACGCAGCCCGTGCCGTAATCGGCGAGGACGAAATTCGCCGCGTAAATGGGCATTTGTTGCTCGGTTACAGGATTGAGACAATAGGCGCCCAGGAAAACACCTTCCTTTTCATAATAGTCGGAGGTGCGCTTCATCTTATCCTGCTTGCGTACCTTTTCCACGAAGGATCGTACTTCCTGCTCGCGGGAGGTTCCCTCGACCAGTTTCATGGTCAGCGGATGCTCGGCGGCGACCAGCATGAACGTCGCGCCGTATATAGTATCCTGACGCGTGGTGAAGACCCTGATAGGCTCGGAACCGTCAGCCATGGGAAAGACAAGTTCGCAACCGTAGCTCTTGCCGATCCAGTTTTTCTGCATTGTCATGACCCGTTCGGGCCACCCCGGTAATTTGTCGCAGTAGTCGAGCAGTTCCTCCACATACGCGGTAATGCGGAAAAACCACTGATCGAGATGCTTTTCCGTCACTTCCGTGCCGCAGCGCCAGCACAGCCCGGCCTCGACCTGCTCGTTCGCGAGAACCGTTTGGCAATGTGGACACCAGTTAACAGAGCCCGTTTTCTTGTAGGCCAGACCTTTTTCATACATCCAGAGGAAGAAGAGTTGCTCCCAGCGGTAGTACGCGGGTTCGCAGGTCGAAACTTCACGGTCCCAGTCGTAACTGAATCCCATCCGTTTCAGCTGTTCCTTCATGACTTCGATATTCTGGTTGGTCCATACGGAAGGATGAATGTGATGCTCGATGGCCGCGTTTTCCGCGGGCATGCCGAAGGAATCCCATCCCATGGGATGCAGAACGTTATAGCCGCGCATCTTCTTGTACCGGGCGACCACGTCGCCGATGGTGTAATTTCTGACGTGGCCCATATGAATCTTTCCGGAAGGGTAGGGAAACATTTCGAGGAGATAGTACTTTTCCTGCTGCGGATCCTCTGATACCGCGAACGTCCGTTTTTCTTCCCACAGGCGTTGCCATTTTTCTTCGATGCGATGAGGATTATATTTTGTCTTCACGATCTGCTCCATTCCAGATTCTGGTATGCTTGCTGTAAAACGCCGCTTTCCTACCACACTTTACGGTAACAATCAAAGCCGGGATACGGGCCGGACAATGACACATGGCAGGGTGTTGCCGGCTTTCATCCGAAGTAATCCAGTTTCACCGTCAGTATTTTTTCGATCTGGGGAATTGCCGAGCGCATGGTCACGAGAATGACATGGTCGCCCGGCAGGATGACCGTGTCTCCCGTGGGAATGATGACCTGCTCGTTCCTGAGGATGGCTCCGATGATGGTTCCCTTCGGGAATTTTATGGTTGCGAGAGGATGTCCCGTTATTTCCGACGTTTCGAGCGCGATGAACTCCACGGCCTCCGCCTTTTCATCGCTCAAGGGCGTGGAGGAAATAATCTTTCCCTTCCGTATAAAATGAAGAATCTTTCCGATAGTCGCCTGGCGGGGATTCATAACGCCGTCGATGCCGATCATGGGAATCAGGTGCGTGTAATCGATCTTGTTGATAAGGCACAGGGCTCGCTTCGCGCCCAGTTGTTTGGCCAGCAGGGCGCCGAGAATGTTGGCTTCCTCGTCGCTTGTGACCGCTACGAAGTAATCGGCATCCTGGATATTTTCCTCCCGCAGCAGCCCCTGGCTGGTTCCGTCGCCGTGCAGGCAGATGGTTCTGTCCAGGCGGCTTGAAAGCATTTCGCACCGGTCCTGTCTTTTTTCTATAATTTTCGTGCTCATGCCCTTTTCTTCAAGTGCTTCCGCCAGCATCAGGGCTGTCGTACCGCCGCCCATGACGAAAACCCGTTCGGCCCGTTCCGTTTCTTTACCAAAAAATTTGAGAAGCTTCTGCACCTGCGACGATTCGATGAAGACGTAGATGTAATCCTTGGCCCGAATCACCGTGGATCCTGCGGGAGCCAGGAGTTCGTTCGCGCGGATAATGGACGCGATGAGGGCGTCGCCTTCGTAAACAGCGCTGAATTCTTCGAGGTTTTTACCCACCATCAGGCAGGATCGGTCCACGGAAAAAGCGACCAGTTTGATGCGGCCGCCGGCGAAATCCATTACCTCCGACGCTCCCGCGTATTCCATGAGGCTGATAGCTCTCTTGACGGCTTCCCGCTCGGGATTGATGCACAGGTCGATATTCAGGTAATTTTTGTCGAAAAGATTGGGCGCCTTGTCAAGATCGGGCGCCCTGATTCGCGCTATCTTGACGGGGACATTCGACTGGGTGGCGGCAAGCAGACAGGCGACGATGTTGGTTTCGTCGCTGTCGGTAACGGCGACCAGCATTTCCGCCTGCTCGAGTTTCGCCCTTTTCAGTATGCGGGGGCTGCTGCCGCTGCCATGAATAATCTGTACATCGAGATTTTCGGAGACATCTTTCAGGCGCTCCCCGTCCCTGTCGATAAGGATGATGTCGTTTCCCTCTTTCGACAGAATATCGGCGATATTGTAACCGACTTCACCGGCTCCTATAACGATAGCTTTCATGACTGTTTTCCTTTGCCGCCGCCGCGGCTTCAGGTCGCGGAAAAAGTGTCGTCACGGCGCTGCAATCCGTCGATTGCCGATCGGACGCCTCTTTCCACGTCCCGCAGCAGATGATACGATTCCACGATGTAAATCGACGGCCACTGTTCAGACAGTCGTCCCGACGCGCCGAGCGCGTCCAGCATTCCCGAAAGGAGTGATTCCGCCAGATCGGCCGTCGAAAGTTCTTCGCGGGCAGCTCCGGGAACGGAAGCGGCGAACTCATTGCAACCGGCCGCAGTGAACGAGTTTACAATCGCCGCGCCGGCCTGGTACAGGTTATTCGGAGCCAGATCTCCCGCCGTGCCGAGGCCGACAATCAAAACTTTCGGAGAAGGGAACGCACGCCGGTCCGGCGCAAGCAGGACGGTTTCCCCCTCCTTGCCGGTGATGCGTCCCGACGCCATCGAGCGCGATATCATGCCGTTCAGCCGCCAGTCAACCATGCCCGTGTATCCCCGGGGCGGACGTTCATCCGAGAAAAGGCCCAGCGCGAGACCTTCCTGCCACAATTCCTGAACGGGCGTCGATGTCAGGTTAATCTTCATGTCCTGTCTGCATGCGGGAATAAAAAGCGTCGAGAATGCCGTTGACGAAAGACCCGGAATTTTCGGAGCCGAAGGTTTTGCCGAGGTCTATGGCTTCGTTAAGGGTCGCCTTGGGCGGTATCTCCTCCAGGTAGAGCAGTTCGAAGACCGCCATGCGCAGAATGTTCTTGTCGACGCGAGCCATGCGTTCGAGGGACCAGTGATCGGAACAGTCGCGAATGGCCGTGTCGATCGCTTCGAGGTGTTCCGTTGTTCCCAGGATCAACATCGCGGCGAATTCACGCGCGTTCTCCGGCGCATCAAAATGCGACCAGAAAAGATCCAGGGCTTCGTGGGGATCGATGCCCGTCATGTCTATCTGGAAAAGAACCTGCAGGGCGATTTCCCGCGCCCTTCTTCGATGACCCATTAAGTCCTCGCTCGGTGATAGCTATAGCGCGCCCAGGAGATTTGCCATTTCAATCGCTGACAGAGCCGCGTCCCAACCCTTGTTGCCGGCTTTGGTTCCCGCACGCTCGATCGCCTGTTCAATCGTATCCGCCGTAAGAACGCCGAAGGCGATGGGAACCTCCGTTTCCAGTGACACGTGCGCTATTCCCTTGGTCACCTCGGCGCTGATGTATTCAAAATGCGGTGTCGCGCCTCGAATGACAGCGCCGAGACAGATGACGGCGTCGAATTTTCCGCTTTGCGCCAGTTTCTTTGCCACGAGCGGTATCTCAAAAGCGCCGGGGACCTTGACGAGAGAGATGTCTTCTTCTTCGGCGCCGGCCCGTTTCAGGGCGTCAAGCGCCCCGTCGACAAGCCGGGCGCAGATGAAATCGTTGAAACGGCTCGCGACAAGACCGAATTTTTTCCCTCTGGCTTCAAGTTTTCCTTCGATGGTACCGACCATGATGCCGTCCTCCTCCGGTGTATGCAGATTCTCGTGATTGTCTTTCGGGACATCCCTGTTGCGGGACGCGATCATGACTCAAGCAAGTGTCCCATTCTCGTTTTCTTTGTTTCCAGGTAGCGCCTGTTATTTTCATTCGGCGTGATAATGATGGGAACACGTTCCACCACCTCGACGTCGTAGCCTTCGAGACCTATGATTTTCTTCGGATTGTTGGTGAGTATGCGCATCTTTCGCACGCCCAGGTCGACCAGGATCTGCGCGCCGATGCCGTAATCCCGCAGGTCGTCCTTGAAGCCGAGATGGCGGTTCGCGTCGACCGTGTCCAGGCCCTGTTCCTGAAGACTATAGGCCCGGATTTTATTGGTCAGCCCGATTCCACGGCCTTCCTGGTGCATGTACACGATGACGCCCTTACCCTCCTGGTCGATCATTTCCATGGCACGGTGAAGCTGGTCGCCGCAATCGCACCGGAGCGAACCGAAAAGGTCGCCCGTGATGCACTCCGAATGAACCCGTACGAGCACCGCTTCATCCGGTTCGATCTCGCCCTTGACGAGGGCGATATGCTTCATATCGTCGACGTCGTTTTCGTAGACGATGATTTTAAAATCTCCGCCGTACACTGTCGGAAGGTTGGCTTCGGCGGCGCGCCTGATCAGGCGTTCGTGCTGCATACGGAAATTGATGATGTCGGCCACGGTAATAATCTTGAGGCCGTGTTCCTCCGCGAAAATTTCCAGGTCGGGCATGCGGGCCATGGTTCCGTCGTCTTTCATGATTTCGCATATAACACCCGCCGGCTTGAGTTTCGCCATACGGGCGAGGTCGGAGGATCCTTCCGTCTGCCCGGTCCGGACAAGCACGCCGCCTCGGCGGGCGCGTATGGGAAACACATGCCCCGGGCTGACCAGGTCGTCAGGTCCGGCGCCGTCGGCAATGGCCGTCTGGATGGTCACGGCCCGATCGCGGGCCGATATGCCCGTGGTGACATTTTCGCGGGCCTCAACCGATACGGTGAAGGCAGTTTCGAAGCGGGCCTTGTTGTTGCTGACCATGGGAGTGAGATTCAGCCTGTCGGCGATTTCCTCCGCGAGCGAAAGACAGATGAGACCGCGTCCGTATTTTGCCATGAAATTGATTGCTTCCGGCGTCACGTGTTCAGCCGCCATGCACAGATCGCCTTCGTTCTCACGATCTTCGTCGTCCACAAGGATAACCATCTTTCCCTGTTTTATATCTTCTATTCCTTCCTTGACGCTGCTTACCATGCTGTTGTACCTCGGTTATCGTAATAATCGGGGGCCTGCGCCCCCGGGCTTTTATAAAAAGCCCTTGTCCGCGAGAAAATCCATGTCGATGCCGCCGCCGGGGGTGACGAGCTTCTCCACGTATTTGCCTATTATATCCGTTTCTATGTTGACCCGGTCGCCCGCCTTTTTGAATCCCAGCGTTGTTTCTTCGGCTGTATGCGGAATGATGGTAACATAGAACCTGCTTTTTTCACATCTGTTCACCGTCAGGCTGATGCCGTCGACCGTGACGGAACCCTTCTCAACGATGTATTTGTCAAAGCGTGAATCCACGTCGAACCCGAATACCAGGGACTGTGACCGGGGAGTTCGCTCCCGAATGGTCCCGACGCAATCCACGTGACCCAGCACCAGGTGCCCGCCGAGAAACGAGGTCGGCCGAAGCGCCCGTTCCAGGTTGACCCTGTCGCCCTGCCGCAGTGCCCCCATCGTCGTCTTTGAGAGCGTTTCGGCGGATACGTCCACGGTGAACCCGTCGGCGTCGAGACTTGTGACCGTCAGGCAGGCGCCGCTGACGGATATGCTGTCGCCCTCTTTCGTGTCGTCCAGGCTCATCGCTGTGCCGAAACGCATCACCGCGTCCGCTCCGCGGTGCGACACCGACTGAAGCATGCCGAATCCTTCAACTATGCCCGTGAACATGAATGCCTCGTTATGTGCGTTTGCTCCGGGACCGCCGGGTTTCCTTGGTTTTTAAAACATCTTTGAGTTCTTCCATGAAGTCGTTCACATCCTTGAATTGCCGGTACACCGACGCGAAACGCACGTAAGCGACACCGTCCAGACGGTGAAGTTCCTCCATGATCTTTTCCCCGATGACTGAACTGGGGATTTCTTTTAATTGCGATTCCTGGCAGAACTCCTCCACGCGGTCGACGACCGCTTCGATGGAGTCCATGCTGATTGCCCGTTTCTCACAGGCCTTTTTCAGTCCCGAGAGAATTTTCACCCGGTCGAAGGGTTCCCGCCGGCCGTCTTTCTTGATGACTACGGGAATGACGTCTTCCACGTATTCGTACGTGGTGAAGCGCCGTGAACAGGCCAGGCATTCCCGCCGTCGGCGGATCGAGTTCCCGTCTTTGCTGAGGCGGGAATCGATGACCTTGTTTTCGCTGTTGGAGCAGAAAGGACATTTCATAAGCATGTTACCTTGATGCTCGCCTCGTCCAGCATTTCCCGCGACAGTTCGTCGGGATAGCCGTCCCGGTAAAAAATTGTCGTGATGCCCGCGTTGATGAGCATTTTTGAGCAGATGATGCATGGGTGATTGGTACAGTACAGGGTGGCGCCCCGAGTGCTGACGCCGTGCAGGGCGGCCTGGATGATGGCATTCTGTTCGGCATGCAGTCCCCGGCACAATTCGTGACGCTCTCCCGAAGGGATGTGCAGTTGTTCCCGAAGGCACCCGCGTTCGATACAGTGCGTGATGCCCGAAGGAGCGCCGTTGTAGCCCGTGGTCAGAATCCGCCGATCCCGGACGAGTACCGCGCCGACCCGCCGTCTGAGGCAGGTCGACCGCATGGATACCAGCTCCGCTATGTCCATGAAATAACGGTTCCAACTGGGACGTTCAGCCGCCGCCTCTCGTTGTGATTTCATTGAATTTCCCGCGGGCCGCGGTTATCCCGTGCCCGTAGTCCTTTCGCTGTTAGAGCGCAAGCCTCGCATTGTACAGCGGGAAGGCCTCGCAGAGAGCCGTCACCTCGTTCCGCACTTTCGCGATGACCGTTTCGTTTTCCACGTCATCGATAATGGAAGCGATCATGCGCGCGATTACTTTCATTTCCTCTTCTTTCATGCCCCGTGTGGTGATCGCCGGCGTACCAAGCCGTATGCCACTCGTCACCTGGGGTCCGCGCGTGTCAAAGGGAATGCCGTTTTTGTTGGTTGTGATGCCGGCCCGGTCTAATGCAATTTCCACGTCCCGGCCCGTTACCCCCTTGTCGGTCAGGTCGACCAGCATGAGGTGGTTATCGGTTCCTCCTGATACGAGACGGATTCCTCGTTCCATAAGTTCTTCGGCCATGGCCCGCGCATTGGCAACGATCTGTTGCTGGTACTGCTTGAATTCCGGCTGCAGCGCCTCTTTGAAGGCCACCGCCTTGGCGGCGATGATGTGCATCAGCGGCCCGCCCTGACTGCCCGGGAAAACACGGCTGTTCAGGGTTTTCGCATATTCCTCCCGGCACATGACCATGCCGCCTCTTGGCCCACGCAGGGTTTTGTGAGTAGTCGTGGTAACGAATTCGCAGGTCGGCACCGGCGACGGGTGCAAGCCGGTCGCTACCAGGCCCGCTATGTGGGCGATATCGGCCATGATAACGGCGCCGACTTCATCGGCGACTGTCCGGAACGCCTCGAAATCAATGGTGCGCGGATAGGCGCTCGCGCCCACGATGATCATCTTCGGGCGGTGCTTCTTCGCCTGTTCTTCCACTTCGTTGAAGTCTATGGTTTCCTTTTCCCGGTCCACTCCGTAGGAGACCACGTTATAAAAGCGGCCCGAAAAATTGACCGGACTGCCGTGCGAGAGGTGACCTCCGTGCGACAGGTTCATGCCCATGACGGTATCGCCCGGTTTCAGCGTTACGAAATACACCGCCATGTTGGCCTGTGTGCCCGAGTGGGGCTGCACGTTGACATGATCGGCGCCGAAAAGCTCCTTCGCCCGCTCGATGGCGAGCGTTTCGGCGATATCGACAAACTCGCACCCTCCATAATATCGTTTACCGGGATAGCCCTCGGCGTACTTGTTGGTCATGATCGATCCCTGGGCTTCCAGGACGGCTTCACTGACAAAATTTTCAGAAGCGATCAGCTCGATTTTCCCCGCCTGCCGCTGTGTTTCTTCTTGTATGGCATCGGCGATTTCAGGATCGATGTTTCGTAAAAAAGACATTCTGTTTATCCTCCTCGTTTTCAGCGCTCAGGGCAACATACTCTTCTACCGGTTTGTTCCTGAAAGTTCAAGTTTGAAATAAAATTAAGCCTCTTGATCGTCCGGGGCACATGTGAGCAGCGGCCCCGGGAGCATCTCCCGGGGCCGCCAGCCCGCCTTTCGTTATTTGGGGAGAGGCGCGTTCGACGGCGGCTTGAGCAACTCGATTTTTCGAAGCCTCGGTACGTGTCGTCCACCTTCGAAATCCGTCGTGAGCCAGATGTCGACGATTTCCTTTGCCGTTTCCACGTCCGTTTTTCGTCCTGCCAGGACAAGCACGTTTGCGTCGTTATGCTCCCTGCTTAATCTCGCCATCTCGGGATCAAGACAGAGAGCCGCGCGTATACCGTGATAGCGGTTCGCCGTAATGGACATGCCGATACCGGAACCACAAATCAATATACCGCGGTCCGCGGTGCCGGACAGAACATTTTCCACCACGTCCCCTACAAAATCAGGATAATCGACGGATTCGAGGCTGTCAGTTCCCGCGTCGAACAACCGGTGGCCGTTGCCGGCAAGCCAGGTTTTTAATTCTTCTTTCAGGGTGAAGCCGCCGTGATCGGCTCCCATGGCGATATTCACGAGTACCTCCCGGAATCAAATTTTTTCAGCACGATGACTGAGTTGACGCCGCCGAAACCGAACGAATTCGACATGGCGACGTAAAGGTTCCTTTGCACCGGCCGGTGAGGCGTGAAATCGAGATCGCATTGGGGATCGGGATTGTCGAGATTGATAGTGGGGGGGACCGTGTTTTCGTTAAGAGCCTTGACGGTCAGCACTGCCTCGATGCCGCCCGCAGCGCCGAGCATGTGGCCCGTCATAGACTTGGTGGAACTCACCGCCAGCGATTGGACATGATCGCCGAAAACCGTCTTTATGGCCTGCGTTTCGTAGATATCGTTGAGCTGCGTCGATGTGCCGTGAGCGTTAATGTAGTCGACATCGGCCGGCGAAAGACCGGCGTCCCGCAAGGCGAGATCCATGCAACGAGCAGCCCCCGGATGGCCGGGCGGCGGCGCCGCGATGTGATACGCGTCGCAGGTTGACGCGGTGCCGATGATTTCAGCGAGAACAGTTGCTCCTCGTTCGAGTGCCGTTGTAAGTTCTTCGAGCACCATGACGGCGGCCCCTTCACCGATAATGAAGCCGTCCCGTTCGGCGTCGAAAGGCCTGCTCGCCCGTTCCGGTTCGTCGTTCCGTGTCGACAGGGCCCTCATGGCGTTGAATCCAGCAACGGCCAACGGACTGACAGCGGCGTCGGTGCCTCCCGTGAGCATCGCGTCGGCGTATCCGTCCGCGATAAGCCTTGCCGCATCGCTGATGGCGTTGTTGCCGGCGGCGCAGGCGGTAACGACGCAGCTTATGGGGCCCCTGGCGCCGAGGTGTATAGCCACGTTGCCCGGCGCCAGATTCGCCAGGACAGCCGGAATAGCCGTGGGCGACATGCGCCGCGGCCCCGCCTTCATGATATTTTCTTTTTCCCGTTCGATCGTCTGGAGACCGCCGATCGCGGAACCCATGAGTACCCCGATACGATCGGCGTTGGTTTCGTCGATGACCAGGCCGGCATCGTCAACGGCCATGCGGGCGGCGGCCAGGGCGAAAATAATAAAATCATCCAGACGGCGGAGTTCCTTCGCGCCGATAAAGGCGAGCGGATCAAAACCCTTGACCTCACCGGCTATGGTGGTGGAAAAACCTGTCGCATCGAACTTCGTGATCGGACCTATGCCCGATCTGCCCGCCAGGACGCCCGCCCAGGTGTCCGCCACGGAATTCCCCAAAGGATTGACTGTTCCCAGTCCCGTGACGACGACTCTTCTGCGCGCGCGATCCATCATAAATCAGGCAACCCGCTGTTTCAGATATTCGACCACGTCCCGAACGTACCGGATCTTTTCGAGATCCTCGTCGGCGATTTCGATCCCGAAAATATCTTCCATTGCCATCACCATTTCAACGATGTCCAGGGAATCGGCCCCGAGATCGTCGATAAAGGCGGCGTCGAGACGGTACTCTTCCTCGGTGATGTTAAGTTGATTGATGACGGCTTCTTTTACTTTTTCCTCGATAATCGCGATGTCAACGGCCATTCGTTTCCTCCTGTTTGTAATAACGCCGCGCGATGCGCGCCGGTTTTTCGTTACATGTATAATCCGCCGTTCACGCGGATGACCTGTCCTGTGATATATTCCGCGTCCGGCGATACGAGAAACGCCACGGCCGCGGCCACGTCTCCGGGATTTCCCATGCGCCCCAGCGGAACCTGCTCGAGAATACGTCGACGGTTTTTTCCGTCCAGTTCCGTGGTCATGTCCGTTTCAATGAATCCCGGCGCGACGGCGTTGACACAGATGTTGCGTGATCCCACTTCCTTCGCCAGTGACCGCGTGAATCCCAGTACGCCCGCCTTCGAAGCCCCGTAACAGGCCTGCCCCGCGTTACCTCCCTCGGCGACGACGGACACCATGTTGACGATGCGCCCCCATCGCCGTCGAAGCATGCCGCGGAGAACGGCGCGGCAGCAATTGAAGGTTCCCTTGAGATTGGTGTTCATGAGCGCATCCCAGTCCGCTTCACCGGTACGAAGGACCAGGGCGTTCATGGTCATGCCGGCGTTGTTTACCAGTATGTCGAGGCTGGACTGTTCCTTTAAAATTTTTGTCGTCGCATGGCGGACGCTTTCCGTCTGCGCGACATCGAAAGGCGCCGGGGCGCCGCGTCCGCCGATCCGCTCGACGGCTTCAAGAGTTTCACGGGCGGCTTCCTCGTTGCTGAGATAATTAACGTACACAAAGGCGCCCATGGCGGCCAGCCGTATCGCCACAGCCCGGCCGATGCCGCGGGACGCTCCCGTAACGAGGGCGACTCGATTATCCAGAATACCCGGTTCCTTCATATTGCTAACTTCCCGGCCGATCCGGATCAGAGGCCGGCCAGGGTTTCCTCCAGGGACCGACGGTCCTCGATATTGAACAGCCGGATTCCCGGCACGATACGCTTGATGAGGCCGGAAAGCGTCTTTTTCGGTCCCAGCTCGACAATCGTCGTCACGCCCGCCCCCTCCATTCGTTCTATGGTTTCCTGCCACCTGACGGGATCGGTAAGCTGACGGACCAGGAGGGAGCGGGTGCTTTCCCGGTTGTGAGTCAGTGTCGGATCACAGTTCGGAATAACCGGAATGGTGCAATTTTCAAACGATACGGTGGAAAGCGTGTCGTCGAGACGGCGGGACGCCTCATCGAGCAGCCCGCAGTGGCAGGGAACGCTTACGGATAACCTGCGGCCCCGGCCTCCCTCGGCCTGCGCCCGTCTGATCACGTCATCTACGGCGGCGGTGGTCCCCGATACAACAAGCTGGCTCGGCCCGTTGAAATTTGCCGCCGCGACGATTTCTCCGTCCCGGTTCGACTCGCGGCAGATCCTGTCCAGGGTGGAGCCATCCAGGTTCATGATCGCGGCCATGGCGCCACTTCCTTCGGGTACTGCCTCGTGCATGTAGGTCGCTCGGGCCTTGACGAGACGCAGCATATCCGGAAACGGAAAAGCACCCGCCGCCGTAAGGGCGGCATATTCACCCAGGCTGTGTCCGGCTGCGGCGATGGGGCTTACGGAACTGTATCGCTCGAAAACCCTGAAGGCGGCCATGTCCACGGTAAAGACCGCTGTCTGGGTGTTGATGGTGCTGTCGAGTTCTTCCGGGGTTCCGTCGAAACACAACGCTGCCATGTCCCGGCCGAGGGCCTCCGATGCTTGCTCGAAAGTTTGCCTCGCCTCGTCGAAGGCGGCGTACAGGTCCTTTCCCATTCCCGGGTACTGCGATCCCTGCCCGGGAAACACCAAGGCACAGTCAGCTGTCATAGTCGGTCAGGTCTCCGTTCCATGGATCGGTGTCGCATGGACGCCGATCGGCAAAAGCCGCCCGCTATTCCACCGATATGACGTCTCTGCCCTTGTAGGTTCCGCAGTTGGGACATACCCGATGGGGCAGTTTCGGTTCTCCACACTGGGGACACACAGATGCCGCCGGCGCCGTAAGGGCGTCGTGGGACCGTCGTTTGTTCCGTCTCGCTTTTGAATGTCTTTTTACTGGATTTGCCATGTTTTCAGGACCCCTTTTTTGCTACCTTGAAATTTTTTAACACCGTGAAAGGCGAATTTTTTGTTTCTTCCGTCGAGTGACCGCAATCACCCTTGTTCAGGTTTTGCCCGCACACGGGGCAGAGCCCTTTGCAGTTCTCGCTGCAAACCGCGCTGATTGGAAACTGCAGCAGGACCTGTTCGAGGATGATCGGTTCCAGCTCGATAAGGTCATCCCGGTAAATCCCTGTTTCCAGGTCCCCTTCCGCCAGTTCAATGTCGCTGTCCTGCTCGTACCCCGTCTGCGCGGGCGTCATCGCGTAGAAGAAGGCGCCCTTCAATGACAGGGAAAACAGTTCCAGGCACCTCGTGCAGGCGGTGGAGCAGTGAATCTCGACGCTGCCCCTGATGGACACCCGTTTTCCCGACCGGTCGGCCCGGCAATGAAACAGGATTTCATCCACGCGAAATCGACGTGCCGTTTCCTGCGGCGCCCGGCTCTCAAACCACGATTCGTCTCTCGTGCAGTCAATCGAGAGTCCCTCCGGGGGAATTTCAGAAACGATTATACTCATGACCTCTACCGGAA
>OMKS01002115.1_pt1 | contig 16977 bp, 18 predicted proteins | sample 1674721 | NCBI WGS metagenome assembly OMKS01 (sample SAMN06264996, study PRJEB25208) | sediment metagenome | isolation source: hot spring sediment | place: USA: California | collected 2014-09-02
ACTATCCTCTTCGTCGGCAGCGTCAGATGTGTATAAGAGACAGCCAGTACAATAATCCCGGAAACAATTACTGAAAAAAGCTTGAAGATTGCATCAATCTGCTCCATCCCAAAAGCCAGCCTTGCGAATTCGCCAAACAGGTTAAGAAAGGAATTAATTACTATTCTTCCGCTTAATTGAGCTTTTCCAGCCTCAATTAAATTCAGGTAGCTTTCGGGATAGCTTAAGTGAGGAACAGAAAAGGTAAGGATTGAAACTGCAGCAATATAGGCAGCAATAACAAAGGCATACAGCAACCAAAGGTTATTCTCTTTATTTTTCATTTCTTTTTGCTTTTACGAATTTAAGGCTTGACTTATCCTTAAGTATAGCTTGCTCCTGAATTATCCTGAATCGAGATGAATCCCAATCAGGATTCTCCTTGGACTGAATAATAAAAGAAACCTCAGGTATGCCTGCTCTCGAACAGGCAGAAAGAAGCTTGTTAACTGTTTCACTGGCAGGCTCTCTTTTTTCGCTAGCGGCAGCAATGAAAACGGCTTTTTTTATATCCTTAGCCATAATCTTTAAATCTAGTTCATCTAAAGTGCTTTTAATCAAGCTGATTTTTTTGGAAATGCCTGCTATCTTGGCATTCTTTCTAAGTGCATCAAGATTTGCAAAACTTGAATCTGCTGCATATATGCCCTTTATTTCCTTTTCTTTTTTGTCTGCATCTTCTAAAGTTCCGCTTATGTCGTTATCCAGCGAAAATGACAAAGAGAATTCTTTCTGGTTGCATTTTCTGACTGGCCTTCTGGAAAGCCAGTGGTAAGCTTCAAGAATCACGGTCCCATCCTTTGCAGTTGGGTCAATAATGCCGTTAATGCTTTTCATTCCGGAGAAAATTAAAAATGCACAGGCAACAGGCGGGCTTACAGAAACCTTATTCACAAAAACCCTGTAAGGCCTCTTTGACAAATCATAACAGAAAAGGCTTAGCCCAAGCAGGTTTTTATTTTTTAGGGCGGCAAGCGTAAAATTCAAGTCAGGGTTTCTGAAGCTTAGCTTTAATCCGGCGATTCTTTCAATATCTGCACCAATTTTATTTGAAAGCTGGAAGGAGTTTAAGTTGCAAAGCGCATTCTTAGATATACTTGATGTAACTGAAAAGCTTTTTGCCTGTTTTTTGAATTTGAGGCTTTCTTTCTTTAACAGCTTTAGCGGTTTTTCGTCCAGAGGCACAGCAGACTCAAAAACAACCATGCATAAGTCAGAAATAGTCTGGGAGCAGTAAGCAATCTCAACAGCCTTATCCAGCTCGGCTTCAAAAAAAAGCATGTTCTCGCAGGCTTCTGGCTTAATCTCAAATCTTTTAGCCAGCTCAGCAGAACAGAACGCCACAATGCTTTTTTCGCATACCGCAAAGAATTTCATTCTTTTCAGTCAAGGATTTTGGAGAAGGAAGCTACTTCGTCATGCTCATCAAGCCGGATAATCCTTACTCCCTGAGAGCTTCGCCCGTAGATGGGAATGTCTGAAGCATTTGTTCTTATAATAATCCCTTTTGCTGTTATTACAAGGATTTCCTCATCTCCTATTACATTCAGGCAGTCAACAGCATCTCCGTTCTTTTCCGTAAGGAGAATATTTCTGACGCCTTTTCCCCCTCTTCGGGTCAGCCTATACTTGGAAACCTCTGTCCTTTTGCCATAGCCTTTCGATGAGATGGTGACTATCTGCTCCTCAGGAGAGCATACAGCCATTGAAATTACGTGGTCCCCTTCCTCAAGCCTTATTCCCCTGACTCCAGCAGAATTCCTTCCCATTGCCCGGACATCTTTGCTGATAAAATGCACAGCCACCCCTTTTTTTGTGAATATCATAATATCTGAGTCGTGCCTGCAGTTTTTAACTGAAATCAGTTCATCCTGATTGTCCAGCTTTATTGCTATTATCCCCTTTTTCCTTGGGTTTGAGTAATACTTTGTTGCTGTTTTCTTTACAGTGCCTTTCTTTGTTGAGAAGATAAGAAAATCGTCATCCAGGTTTCTTAAAGGCATAACTGCTGATATCTTTTCATCTTTCCCAATATCTATCATGCTTGCAATGGGCCTTCCTTTTGATGTTCTTGAGCTCTCGGGCACCATGTAAGTCTTAAGCCAGTTGACTGTGCCTTTGCTTGTAAAAACAAGCAGGTAGTCTTTTGATGATGCAACAAAGATGTCCTTTACAATGTCTTCTTCATTTATCTTGGCGCCTACAAGCCCCCTTCCGCCTCTTCTCTGCAGCCGGTAATTCTCAAGCGAGGTTCTTTTAATGTAATTGTCTTCGCTTATAATTACAGCCCACGGCTTATCTTCAATAAGGTCTTCTTCTTCAATTTCTTCAATGCCTCCATCAAAAATTGCTGTTCTTCTTTTGTCTCCATACTTTTTCTCGATTTCTTCGGTTTCTTCTTTTACTATTCCAAGCACCTTGCTTCTGGATGCAAGAATCTCCTTGTATTCCTTGACCTTTTTCTCAAGCTCTGATATCTCGCTTTCAATCTTTTCTGTTTCAAGCCGGGTAAGCCTCTGGAGCTTCATATCAAGAATAGCTCCCGCTTGTATTTCCGATAATGAATATTCAGATATAAGAGAAGCTTTCGCCATCTCTGCATTATCGCTGGCTTTGATGGTCTTGATTACCTCATCAATGTGCTTAAGTGCAATAATCAATCCTTTTAGAATATGAATCCTGCTTTGTGCCTTGCTGAGCTCGAACTGGGTTCTTTTCTCGATAATCTCGCACCTGTGCTCAATAAACTTTTCAATCATCTGCTTGATGTTTACCACAACAGGCTTTTGCCCGTCAAGCACAAGCAGCTGGATTCCCATAGAGGTCTGCAGCATCGTGTGCTTGTAAAGCTGGTTCATTACAAGCTGTTCCTTTGCATCGTTCTTAAGCTCGAGAACAATCCTTATGCCTTCCTTGTTAGACTCGTCCTTTATGCTTGAGATGCCCCTTATCACTTCCCGCTTAACCTGGTCAGCAATGCCCTCAATAAGCGTTGTCTTATTAACCATATACGGAATCTCGGTTATGATAAGCTTTCTTTTGCTGCCTTTATCATCAAGGTCAATTTTCGACCTGATTACCGCTTTCCCCTTGCCAGTGTGTAAATAGTCTAAAATTCCTTTTCTTCCAATAATCTCTGCCCCTGTGGGGAAATCAGGCCCTTTAATTATGTTAGTAATCTCATTTATAGTAGCGTTTGGGTTGTCTATCAGAAAACCAATTGCTTTGGAAATTTCTGTAAGGTTGTGAGGCGGAATGCTTGTTGCCATCCCAACAGCAATACCGGAAGACCCGTTAACAAGAAGATTAGGAAACTTGCTTGGCAAAACAACCGGCTCTTTAAGGCTTTCATCAAAGTTGTTAGTAAAACCAACCGTTTCTTTTTCAAGGTCCTCAAGCATTTCTTCGGCAATCCTGGAAAGCTTTGCTTCAGTATACCTCATGGCAGCAGCAGAGTCTCCATCAATGCTTCCAAAATTTCCTTGTCCATTTATTAGGGGATACCTAAGGGAGAAAGGCTGAGACATCCTTACAAGAGCATCGTAAACAGCAGAGTCTCCATGCGGGTGATACTTGCCAAGGCAGTCTCCGACAATCCTTGCAGACTTCTTGAAAGGCTTGTTATGGAAAAGAGAAAGCTCATACATGGAAAACAAAACCCGCCTGTGAACAGGCTTCAGCCCGTCTTTTACATTTGGCAGAGCTCTTCCGATTATCACAGACATTGCATAATCAATGTAAGACTCTTTCAGTTCCTGCTCAATCGGCTTTTCAATCTTTTTTTCCATTATGAATAGCTTCTCCTTTATGTTTTAAGCTTTAAAAATCAAAAAGGGTGTCAGATTACTCTTCTTCCTCAAAATCCTCTTCAACAATCTTATCCAGCTTCGCGTTGAACTCTTCCTCAGTTATTATCTGCTTTTCTATAAGAAGGTCTATCAGCGCGTCTATTTTAAGATGAGCATCGTACACCAAATCCTCGGTAGAAAACTCCTCTTCGTTACCCTCTTCAAAAGATTCTTCTTCTTTTATTTTTTCTTCTGCCATTGTATGTTTTAGCAATTCTTTTCTGTTTTTAAATCTTTGCCCTTTGTTTTGGTTTTTATGCAAAAAAAAAAGTATTATAAATGGCAAAACTCAAGCGTTTTATATGGGAAGAAAGCCATATAGCGAGATCCGGGAGAATATTATAAGAATCCTGTTTGTGATTGGGAAAGGTGATGGCTATCTTATTTCCAAGATTTACGAGAGAGTCTTTCCACATGTTACTATGCGCTCAGTTTACTACCACCTTAACAAAGGCCTAGAGCTCGGCACCTTTAATGTGGAAGAGGTTGCAGAAGAGCAAGGAAGCTTTTCCTGGGGAAGTGTAGCAAGAAAGGTTTATTATTCTCTTTCTCCAGCAAGGGTCGTTCAGCTTGATCCTGCGCTTAGGGAAAAAATACAAAAGGCCCACCTGGCAATCAAAGAAAGTCAACAGAGATCCCTGTATTAAATACCTTTGTTTTCTCTTTAAGTTTCTTAGATACAATCTTTATGTTTTTTGCTTTCGCTACTTTCATCAGATCTGTCTCTATAGACAAAATTAGCTTTTTGTCATAATCATTCTGTGGAGCAACTTCAAGGCTAATCTCTGCTTTAAGGGACTTTCTCTCAAGGTTTTTGATTTTTCTGACTGAAGAGAGAATGTCCACAAGCATCTCGCCGGCATCAAAAGATTCCTTTTCTCCAACGCTGAACCCCTTGGGCCATTCACAGAGGTGTATGCTGTCTTCGTTTTCTTTTTCTTTAAAGTCTGCATGATAAATCTCTTCACAAATGTGGCAGAGGAAAGGGGCTAGCAGCTTTAGCTGTGCAAGCAATGCGTGATAAAGCGTATACTTGACAGAGCCTATTGTATCTTTATCATAGCTGTCAGGGTTGTAAAGCTTGTCTTTGATAATCTCCAGGTAATTGTCGCAGAAGTCGTTCCAGAAAAACTGTTCAGCAAGCGCTTTTGATTTTGAAAACTTATATTCCTCAAAAGCCTCAGTAGCTTCAGTTATAACCCTGCTGAGCTTGAAAAGCAGCCACTTGTCTACTGTTGAAAGCCTTTCTGGCTTGCCTGGCCTTTCTTTTTTATCTAAGTGCATTATGCAGAACCGTGATGCGTTCCATAGCTTATTGATGAGCTTCTTTCCTGTAATCAAATCTTTTTCACTGATTAGTATGTCTTCGCCAAGGCTTTTGCTTGCAGCCCAATACCTAAGGACATCAGATCCGTACTCCTTGATTACGTCTTGTGGCCGCGAGATGTTGCCCTTAGACTTAGACATTTTCTGCCCTTTTGGGTCAAGCACAAACCCGTTTATCATTACATCGCTCCAGGGCAGCTTGCCCTCATGAAGGTAGCTTTTTACAATAGCATTGAAAAGCCAGAAGGAAATGATGTCGTGGCCGTTAGACCTTAAGCTCATCGGAAAAATCCTGCTGAAGAAAGCCTTGTCTTTTTTCCACTTGCTCGCAATAAACACAGTTAAGGCGCTTGTTGCCCAGGTGTCCATTACATCAGTCTCAGGACAAAACTCTTTGGAGCTGCATTCAGGGCACTCCTTTAAGGGAGGAGAGTCAATTGTTGGGTCTACAGGCAGGCTTTCCTTTCTTGCAACAACGATTTCACCGCAGCTCTTGCAGTACCACACTGGGAAGGGCACGCCAAAGAACCTCTGCCTTGAAATACACCAGTCCCACTGCAGGCCATTAACCCAGTTTTCGTACCTAATCCTCATGAAGTCGGGATGCCACCTTAGCTTTTTTCCAAGCTCAATAAACTCATCTTTGAGGTCAAGGTACTTTATGAACCATTGCCTTGAATGAACTATCTCAATCTCTGTGCCGCATCTTTCATGAGTATTGACAAAATGGCCTATGCTCTCTTGCTTTTTAAGCAGCCCTTGTTCTTTTAAGTCGTTTATAATTGCTCTTCTTGCATCCTTTATGTCCATTCCCTCGTATTTGCCGGCAATGCTGCTCATCTTTCCATCTTTGGTAATAGCCTCTTTCAAAGGAAGGTTGTGTGCAAGGAACCATTCAACATCAGTAAGGTCTCCGAAGGTGCAGCACATAACCACTCCAGTGCCTTTGTCCTGCTGAACTTTCTCATCAGTAATAATAGGGACTTCAAAATTAAATATGGGAACAGATGCCTTTTTGCCCAGCAGCGCTTTTGCTCTCTTGTCTTCAGGATGGATAAACACTGCAACACAAGCGGGCAGCATTTCGGGCCTGGTTGTTGAAATAATAAGCTCTTGCTCACCAACCTTGAAAACTATGTCACTGAAATGGCTTTCTTTCTTTTTATCGGTAATCTCGGCCTGTGCAACAGCAGTAGAGCAGGTTGGGCACCAGAGAGTGGGCGCTTCTTTCCTGTATTCTCTTCCTTTTTCATATAATTCAATGAAGGAAAGCTGAGAGACCCTTCTGCTGTTTTCGTCTATTGTTGCATAGTAAATATTCCAGTCGCATGACAAGCCAAGAGAAACCCAGTCCTGCCTGAGCCTTTCTTCTGCGTCTTTTGTCTCCTGCAGGCAAAGCTGAATAAAGGCAAGCCTTGACATGCTTTTTGCATGCTTTCCTGTCTTCTTCTCAACAAACCTTTCAGTAGGCAAGCCGTTGTCATCAAAGCCAAACGGGTAAAAGAGGCTAAAACCCCTCATTCTTTTGAATCTGGCAATAAAATCCATTTGTGCATAGGCAAAAGCATGGCCTATATGCATCTCCCCGGAAACAGTAGGAGGAGGAGTGTCTATTGAGAAAACCTGCTTTTTCTTGTTATTCTCATCAAAGCGAAAGGTTTCCCTTTTAATCCAATACTCCTGCCACTTGCTCTCAGCAGTGCTGAAATTATACTTATTCTGGCCTTGTTTTTTATCTGACATTTTTTAATCACTCCGGAAAAGATACAAACTTATTTAAATTTTCGTGAAAATAGAATACTTTATGCTTAATTTTAAAATTTTCGGTAGAAAGGAGCTTCCAAGCCTAGATGAGGACATTGACCTTGAAGAGCTTAATGAGCCAGAGGAAAAGGATATTATTGAGCACCTCAAGCAGGAGCTGGAAAACCTTAAGCATGAAAAGAAAGAGCAGCCAAAGAAAGAGGAAGTGCAGAATAAGGAAGTTCCTGATTTCCGAAGGCTTTCGGAGGTTATTGATTTTCTTCAGAATACCAACGATGCTTCTTTCAGGGCTCATGAGGCCGTTTTCAGGAACGCCATAGTGGTCTTTCTTGATTCTGCAGTTCCAGAGAGTGCGCTTTCTTTTGAGGTGTCTCTTTTAAAGGACAGGCAGGCAATCCTAGATAAGCTTAAAGGCGCTAGCGATATATATGGTGATATCTCTTTAGGTAAGGGCAATAAGCCTCCTGCCCAGGTTGAGGAAGAGCCAGCGAAAAAAGAAGATAAAACGCCGGCAAAAAAGCATCAAAAGAAGAGTCCTGAGCCAGAGAAAAAGCCAGCTCCAAAAAGCGAATCCGGCTCTTTTGATTGGGCAAACAAGGCATTAAAGCCTGTTCCAGAGCATCATCACCTTAAAATAGGAGATGCCTCTTTGTCAACCTTTGAGGATTTTTGTTCACTAATTAATTCTCTTCCAGAGCACGATTTTAATATTCTTGTGCTTCCTTTGCCGAGAAGAAACGGCATTGCCAGCTGGCTTGAGCATGTTATAGGCTTTAAGGAATTATCAAGAAAGCTAATGAACTGCTTTTCGAGAAAGGATATTGTTGAGCTCGTTAATGAATCTTTTGATATGGTTAAGGAAAAGGCAAGCGTAAGCTCAAAAGAAACAGAGCCTGCTCAGGAAAAGGAATTGAGTGAAGAACTTCCTCAGAAGCCAAAAAAGGATGTGAAAATTAGCAGCGAAGCCAGTGCAGAAAGCAGGCCTGCCCAGGAAGAACCAGTTAATAAAGAAGATGAAAAAAAAGATGAGCCCACAATAGAAAGCGTGAGCATAAAAGAGCCTAACATTCAGGAGGGCAATACTGAAAGAGATGAAAAGGCTTTGCCAGAAAAAGAAGCCCCAAAAAAGAAAAGGCTTGGCTTCTTCAACGGAAAGCCCAGCTCTTCAGAAAAAGCTAAGCCAGACCAAAAGATGCCGCCCCTGCCTCTTCCGGAAAGCCTCTCTGGTCTTTATGAAACCCTTAGCAAGTCAGAAGAAAGCGATTTTTTAGACAGGAGGCTCGAGTATCTGTCTGTAATTGCTGTAAACAAGGTTGATAAGAAAGCATTCTGGCTTTTTGAAAATGCTTTTGGAAAGGCAAGATTTCTGGAGCTGCTTGAAAAAATGCTTTACAGCATGCCAGACTTTGATAAAGAGATTAAGGATGTCCCGGAAGATTTCTCAATTAAGAATAAAACAATCTTTTCCAGCCCTGCTAAGAAAAAAGAGCCTTTGGCTGATAGTGCTGATGAAAAGGAACAGGACAAGCCTTCCCTTCAGGAAAACCAGCCCTCGCAGAGTCCAGAAAACCCGCCAGCAAAAAAGAAAACCTGGGCTTTGTTTAACAGGGCTAAAGCAAGGGATAAGGCAATTTCATCTAAGTCATCTAAAAGAGCAGAAGGTATTCAGGAAGAAGAAAATTCTTTTTTTAATGATGCTGCAAAGCTTAAGCAGGAGTTAAGAGACATAAAATATGAATCCATTGTGGACCTGCCGCCTCCAGAAAGGGTTGGTGTATCCGAGAAAAAGGACAGGATGATAGAGCTAATTAAGCCAGACCTGCATAATGATGAGCTTTTTCAAAACCCTGCAGGTTCTGAGCTCTTTGATGACCCTGAAAGCCTTGAGCATTCTGTTAGTGCAGGTAAAGGGACTAAACCTGATAAAGAGCAGAGTCCAGATGAAGACCTGATTATGAATGAGCAGCTAAGCCTGCTTGAAAAGGAACTTGAGCTGATTAGAAAAAAGCGCGAGATTCTAAAGCATAAATCCGAGAAGGAAAAAGACTCTTTAGAAAGGATTTCCCACAGCATTAAGAGGCAGGAAGAGGTTCTGGAAAGCCTTGCTGAGGTTGCCAAGTATTCTGTGCCGGAAAAATCAGAAGAATCATTAGATAAGGCAAAACAGCCTGTGCAGATTCCGCATGAGGAAATTTCTGGAGAATCAAGAGACTCAGAGATTGAGAAGCTTATTAATGAGGCAATTCCTCAGGAAAAAGAAAGCGTTGGCTTTAAGCCTGATGAAAAGAAGAAGGATGTTCTTTTAGACGAGATTGATAGCCTGGTTAAAGAGCCAGTATCGCGTGAAAAGCCAGAGCCAGCTCCAAAAGAAAGCTTTGCTGAGAAAGAGCGGCAGCAGCTGTTTGATGAGGTAGATAAGCTGCTTGACAGCTCTTCAGAACACCCAGGGCTAATCCCTGCAGCACCAGCCCAGCAAGCAGAAAAAGCCCAAACTGCAAAAAAGGCAAAAAAAGCAGTAAAGCCGGCTCTGCCCAGGGAAGAAGAGGAGAAGCCAGGAGAGAAAGCTAAAAAGAAGCAGGAAGTCCAGCAGGAGCTTGAGTTGTCTTTGAAAACCCCTGAAGAAGCCAAAGCAGAAACCTCCAAGCCAGAAGCCGAGAGAAACCCTAAAGACCTTTCTGTAGAGGATGTAATAGAAACCATAACTACTTATCTTTCTTCTGACAAACTTGATGAGGTTTCTGACTTGATTAAAAAGGCAAAGAAGCTTGTTAAGTCAAAGTCAAAGAAAGACAAGAAAGAAATGCTAAGCCAGATTAATGCAACAATAGAAGCAAGGAAACAGTTGGTTTCCTAGCACTTATTATTTCTTTAGGTATTTTAGCATTCGCTCTCTCATTTCCCTGTTTCTCTTGTTTTCCATAAGGCCCATCACAAGGCAGGCAATAAGCACTAAAGCAGAGACTACCGCTATAACCGCTTGTGAAAAGGGGTGTAATTTCTTGACCAAAAGCTCATAAGAAAGTATAGTAAAAGAAGCCTGCGGCAACAGCGAAAATCAGCCCGATAATCAGCCCAACGTTGAAATTGTTCCTGCTTTCTGCAAGGTTTAGCTGCTCTTCAATCTCAGACTGCTTAATCTCTTTTTCAATAGACTTAAGCTCTTTTAGCTCATCATTCTTTTTAGCCATAGGCTTGTTCTGGGCTTATGCGTTTATTAATGTTTCTTAAATCTTTTTTTAAAAAGGCTTACGCTTCCCTGTAACTCTTATAGAGCAGAAACCCGCTTAATGCAATGAACAAGGCAATGCAGATGAGTATGGTAGTGATAATTCCCAAGTACTGGTTTGCAAACCCGTCAAAGCTTGCATGCTTAATCCATATGCCCCCATAAGCCCACACAAATACCAGGCCGTAGGCGATGTCTTTTGCCTTGAGCATCTGTGCCAAGCCAATGATTGTTCCTGTGATTATAACAAGGCTTGTCCATGCCTGCTCTGAGATGAAAAAGCCAGTCCATCCAATGCTCACAAGAAAAACAGTTACGTTTGCAATTGTTGCAACAATTATCCAGCCGAAATACACGCTGAACGGCAGTTTCATAAGCCATTTTGCTTTTTCAGAAAGCTTTTCTTCGGTTAATGCCTGCGAGATTCTGATGAGGTAATATAACAGGGCAATAATTATAAGCAATGAAAGCCAGATTGCTTGATAGTGCCAGGCAAATATCCAGAGGATGTTGGCAATAGACGTGATGATAAAGTAAATTCCAATCTTTTTGTTAAGCTCTTCTTTTACTTTCTCAAAAACCCCGAACTGGTAAAGCACATAGATGCCCAAGAGCAGGTAAATCAGGCCCCAGATCGAGAATGCTACTCCGGCAGGAGCGAAAAGGTTTGGGTATGAGTCAGATACCTCGCCAAGAGTTATCCCGTTTATGGGGAGAGTTGTGGCTAGCGTGTTTACAAGCACCATGGCAAAAAAAGCAACTGCAACGAGAATTTTAGTGGTTGTTGGTTTCATCAGGTTTAGAAACGAATAAAGGTTTATATAATTTTTCTAATTTAAAGAAACTTTTATGTTCTAAAAAGTTTGCTCTTGATTATGACTGGAAAAAAAGCAGAAGACAGGACACTTGCAATCATAACTCATGTTATCGGGATTTTCGCTTTAATCATCGGGGCTGCCCTTATTTTTATTCTTACAAAAGACAGGTCAGTTAAGAAGCACGCAAAAAACGCGCTGGACGGGTAGGTTTCGCTTACTATCTATTTTGCACTGATTTTCGTAGCTTCGCTGCTTTACACTTTGATATTTAGCTTTGCCCTGCGCATTGCTATCGTGTTTCCTTTTACAATACTTGCTGCTTTGTTTGCTGTGCTGAACATTGTATTCTGCATGGTTGCTGCGTTTAAGGCAAGTGAAGGCAAGCACTGGAGATATCCACTCTCGCTTCGCCATTATAGATGAGGGCAGTGATAAGGATGTCAGCGAAGTGAAAAGAGAGTTCAAAAAGGCATTTAAATAGATTAAGAAGTGATGCTTATTCAAAAGCTTTTTAAAAAAAGGGATTTCCCGCCTGACTTATGCTATGGCAGGATTTTGTGGTTGCGGCTGCTAACTTTCTTTTTACCTTATCTCTGGTCAGCCAGGTCTGGCACGGCTTTAAGGCAAAGAAAGGATTTATCCTGCTGAGGACTTCGGGGCTGACTGTGATTGGGCTGTATGCGATCGCGCTTTGCTTCTTAACATTATCCTTGTTTTTCTCAGCAGCAGTCACAGCGTTGAACGGCACTCTCTGGCTTTGCATTTTCATCCAGAGGCTGGTTTATCGGAAGGCGTAGGTTTTTATATTTGAATTCTTACTCTAGTCAAAGAATGAAGCCCAAAAAAACTCTTTATTCTGACCAGGCTGATGTGTGGAGCAAGGCAAAGAGGCATATAGAGTCTGTTTTGGCAGATTGTAACTGTGTGAGCGAAGCGTATGTCTGGGCATCTCTTGCAGAAGGCAAGTTCGGATTGTATGAGAAGCCGTACCGGAATCAGGCAGGCTCGGACATAGATTTAGTGGTTGTTTTAAAGGAGCACAGCAAGCCTCCGGAAAACTGGAAATTTACAAAAGTGAGGAAAGCCTGGTTTGACCTTTATGAGCTCGGCACTTTTGAGTATAAAGGGAACAGCCACCAGATAGATGCCCTGGTTGTGGACCCTTCCAGGCACGACGTGGACAGGATGAGAAAAGCCCTGGAAGACAGGTCCAAGAGGATAAAATGATTACACTGCCGAGAAACGATTTAAAAAAACAGGAAGTTCTGCAAAAAATAGCCAGGAAATTCAAGAAAGGCAGGGAATACCCTGAGCAGGAAGTCAATGAGATTATCAAGTCTTCTGATGTCGATGATTATGTTTTAGTAAGAAGAGAATTGGTGAATTTCAATTATCTCGGCAGGGATTCTCACAAAGGAATTTACTGGCTGAAGAAAGACGCTTTATCTGAAGAAGAACTGAAAAGCATTGAAGCAAGCCAGGATAAGATGAGGAAAAGGGGCTTGTGTTAGGGTTAGGGTGTTTGGGCTTTTTTTTAAATAAGAATGGTAATGTATTAAGAACAAAAAAAGTAATAAAACTTCCATAAATAATTTTTTTCCCTCCTCATCCAAAAACCCGCAAAAACAGCAACTTAAATAAACCTCCTTTGCTGTGCTTTGTATCATGGAGGACGACCAGGACATTCTCAGGAAGCTAAAAGACCGGCTAAGCAAGGTTATAAGTGTAAACCCTTTCGCAGGGAAGATAAACCTCGTAGAGGTGATAAGCAAGCCAATCACAGAGATAAAGCAGGCTTTCAGGCCAGAAACAATAACCTCCGGAGATGCTTACGCAGAGGAGGATGCTGCTCTAAACCTAAAAAAAAGCTACCAGAAAGAGCTTAACAAAACATGGGAAAGCATTGCTAATGTTGTCTACCAGATTCAGTTAGGGGCAAAGGAACTCGAAACCTGCTTTAAAACAGCCAAAAAGCTTTTGGAGGATGTAAAAGAAAAGGAAGCAGGGTTAGCTGCGCTTTATCACGAATTAGCCAATGATATCAGAAAAAAGACTGACACTAGAGAGATGCAGCCAGAGATAATGATTCAATATGTGAAACATCACCAGGAGCTGGCATCAGACCCGAGCCTGTCAGGGCTAATTAAGTCCATTAGCGAGAAGCAGGAAGAGCTAAAGCAGGCAAAAAAGCAGTATGATTCTGCCCTGTCAAAATACAGCCACTGCCTTTCCGTTCAGGATAAGCAGGTTCAGAAAGCAGAGCAAAAGTTTGCATCCTACTATGATATATTTAATGATGGAAGGCAGGAGCTTGAAAACTGCAGTTACAAGAAAACAATCTCTTACAAGCTATCTTCAGAAAAAGACAAGGTAGAGCTTAAGCTTGAAACCCGAAACCATAAGACAAAAGAGCTGAGACTCGAGCTGGATTTTCTTAAGACGGAATTGGATAGGCATAATGCTTTGCTTTCCCAGATAACTGGGTTTTCCTCTTAATATTTAACTAATTCTTCTCTTGCTACCGGGCCCCACACGTAGAAATTGCTCAATGGCTGTGAGAACCTTGCTTTAGGAAACCTGTCTGAAATCCCTTCAATAAGTTCCTGCGGGAGGTGATTATTCTTTCCATATGCTACCATCATAAGCAGGCCTTTCTCTTCATGGAAATAGCACCCAGCCTGGTTGCTTTCTGTGCCCTTTCGTGCAGTAATTGAAAAAACAGCACAAGCCCTTTGCCCAAGGAAGTTCTTGAGGAATTTGCTGAAGATGTGGAAGCTGAGAAAAAACCGGAAAAAATAAAGCAAAGAGATAGGCGCCCTTCTTTTGATGAATGGGCTCCCGTAACAGCCCTTGGCAAAAAAGTTAAGAATAGAGAGATTACAGATATCGATGATATACTTTCTAAAGGCCTAAGGATACTTGAGCCTGAGATTGTGGAAATGCTGCTTCCAGATTTGGATTCAGAATTGCTGCTTACCGGGCAGGCTAAAGGAAAGTTCGGCGGTGGAAAAAGAAGGGTTTTCAAGCAGACTCAGAAAAAGACTGCTGAGGGAAACAAGCCAAGGTTTGCTACTGTTGCAGTTGTTGGTGACAATGACGGGCACGTTGGGATTGGCTTTGGAAAGTCAAAGGATACTGTTCCAGCAAGGGAAAAGGCAACAAAACAGGCTAAGCTTAATGTTATTAAAATCAAAAGAGGCTGTGGCTCCTGGGAATGCGGCTGTAAGGAGCCTCACTCTATTCCTTTCAGGGTTTTTGGCAAGAGCAGTTCAGTAGAGGTTACTCTTCTGCCAGCACCTAAGGGAAACGGCATTGTTGCTGAGAAAGAGGTAAAGAAAGTCCTGGAGAAAGCAGGCATTAAAGACATCTGGGTAAATGCAGAAGGCTTGGCAAGAAACAAGTTTAATCTTGTAAAAGCTGTGGAAAAATCGCTTTACCAGTTATCTGCAATTAAAATTAATGATGAAAGCTATTTAAGCTCACTTGGAATAATTGATGGCTCTATCCCAAAGAAGAAGGCAGAGCCGGAAGAGCTAGAACTGAAGGCTGAATAAAATGGAAAAGGTAGCAGTTGTTTTAATCAGGTCGAGGATAGGAACTGACATAAGAATAAAAGATGCCCTTGACAGGCTTAGCCTTAGGAAGAAGATGGTTTGTTCTGTTTTTGATAAAAGCCCTTCCCTTATGGGAATGCTTGAAAGGGTAAAAGACTATGCGACATACGGCGAAATCAGCGATGAAACTTTTAAGCTTCTGTCAGAAAAGAGAAAAGACAGAAAGGCTGGCTCAGGCAGCAAGAGCTCTGTTTTCTTTCTTGCTCCCCCTAAAGGCGGTTTTGAGAGAAAAGGAATTAAGGTTCCATTTAGCAACGGAGGAGTTCTTGGCTACAGAAAGGAGAAGATGAATGACTTAATCTTAAAGATGATTTGATGATTGTTAAGGTGTTTCAGATGGTTGTTAATAAAAAGAAAAAGGCTGTAAGGCAGAGGGGAAACAGGTGGAGCGGCTCAGGCCACAGGCATGCCCGCAGGGCAGGCCATAGAGGAGGCAGAGGCATGGCAGGCACAGGTAAGAAGGCAGACCAGAGAAAGCCAAGCATCTGGAAGGACAAGAAGTACTTTTCGGGCAGAAAATTCAGGCCTCCAAAGCAGAACAAGTACAAAGCGATAAATGTCTTCCAGCTTGAGGCTCTCGCGCTTTCTTCAGGCAGTGAATTGAAGAAAGGCCAAAGCATTACTGTTGACTTATCAGAAAAAGGCTACCAGAAGCTCCTTGGAAAAGGCATAGTTACTGCAGCCTTTAAGGTTAAGGTTGCTTCAGCAACAGAAAAGGCAGTTGCCAAGATTAAGGCTGCTGGCGGGGATGTTGAGTTGCTGCCAGAAAAAAATTCAAGCAAAAAGAGCAGGCCTCTGGCAAAAAAGCCAAATGATGCAGAAAACCAGGCTCAGGCCCAGCAGAATCCACCTGAAGGGCCTGAAACTGACGATTCAGGTTCAGCTTAATGCTTATTTGTTTTCTTATTCATTCATTTCTTAATCTTTCTCGGATTCAGATTCCTCTTTTTGGCCCTCTAAGTCTTCTTCTTTTATTGTTCTAAGCGCGTTGTCTCCTTTTCGCCTGTAGTACTCCTCATAAATCCCTTCACACCTGTTTAGAAAGAAGCATCCCTCACACTTTTTGGTGTGCACCTTGCCGCTTGAGTAATATTCTTTGTTACCCTCAGGATGATGCAAGTCAGAAATCATAGGCATAATCTCTTTTAGCGGAATGTGCCCTGAAAAGGTGCAAATAGGAAAATTCTCAAAATTTAATCCCTTATAGCCAAGATAATTCGCTAATTTTACTGCAGAAACAGCATAAGGAATTATCTCATGGTAATCTGCAAAAAGCTCTTCAAAATTCTCTCTGAAGAAGCCTACGATGTTGGCGAAGCTGAACTGAACAGATTTTGCGTTTAATGAATAAAGGTAAGCAAGAATGCTTTCCATTTCCCTATAGTTTAACCTGGACAGCACACAGTTTATGCAGAGAGTCTTCCCCTCGCTTTTTGCAATGTTAAGTAGAGCCCTGCTTGCCTCAGCAAATGCGCCTTTAACTCCTGAAATCTTGTCAAAGACAAGCGGATTTGCAGAGAAGAAGGATACGATATAAACATCAATGTATCCGTTAACCTTATCAAAGTACTCTTTATCTCCAAGCCTTCTTGCATTTGTTGTAATGTTTATTGTTTCAAAGCCTAATTCCCTGCCTCTTTTCAAAGCAGCGATAAGATGTGGCGATATTGTTGGCTCTCCGCCAGTAATCAGCAGCCTTTTAGTTCCGTCTCTCTTTTCTTTTTCAATTGCTGAGATTATCTCAGCTGGCTCCAGCTCTTTATGTGCCCTAACTTTTAAGGAATCTGCGCAGAAATTGCAAAGGCTATTGCATTTATTGTTTATCTTGAAAATGAAGTATTCTTTTGGCATGACTCTTAGTTGTTATCTTTAATTTAAAAACTTTCCTTATTCTTCCTACAGCAAAATATTTAAACATCTTTTATTTTCTGATTGTAATGGCATCAGATAAGTTTGGAAGCATCCTTGTTACTCCTAAGTGTTCAAATAACTGTGTTTTCTGCAGAGAGGCAGTTTTCACAAAGCCAGAGGACTTAACATTAGAAGATGAGAAAAAGCTTCTGAAGGATGCAGAATACTTTATCAAGCAGGGTTTCAAAAGAGTTGATATATCCGGATCTGAGCCGTTGAAATACTCTAAAATAATTGAATTCCTGACCTGGCTTTCAAAGCATTTCGATTTGATTACAGTGCTGGACCCGGGAAATAAGCTATCCGATAAGGAGTTTGCGAAAAAATTTGTAAAGACAGGGGTTTCTGGAATTCTAATCCCAATTTATGGCTCTCGTGCCGAGGTACATGATTTGGTTGTTGGCAACAAAGGGGCTTTTAATCAGGCTGTC
>OMKS01002116.1_pt1 | contig 16975 bp, 15 predicted proteins | sample 1674721 | NCBI WGS metagenome assembly OMKS01 (sample SAMN06264996, study PRJEB25208) | sediment metagenome | isolation source: hot spring sediment | place: USA: California | collected 2014-09-02
CAGAAAGAACACATCAATGCGAAATATCACAGAGCGCCGACGGCGCTTTTTTTGTTGCGCGGGAATCGGGGGCGCCGAGCACGCTCGAGCATACACCCTCCGCGCACTGTCATTCCGAGCACAGCGAGGAATCTCATGGCATCGAGAGATTTCTCCTCGACCTTCGGCCTCGTCGAAATGACAGGTTCTCGAAATACATTGTTTCAAAAAACTTGTTGAAAAACTGTGAGGAAAATGTCTTGACTTTTATCGGATATTTGATAATTTATTTACAACAGAGAATTGAACTATGAAAAAAATTCTGATTGCCATCATAATCCTATCCGCGGCCCTCTACGCCGAACCTACAATCGATTCCGTATGGTTCTCGCAGGACACTATCTGCGACGGGCAAAATCTCGTTGAAATTTGCTATATTCTTTCCGGCGGGACTGCGCAGGTCTCCGCGCTTATGTCCGCCGACTCCGGCGAGACGTGGACTGTGCCGATGGACTCGCTCATCGGGGCGGAGACGTCCCTCGGGTTCGACATTGTGCCGGGGACGCACTGCTTCACATGGGTGATGAGCCATGATTTGCCGGACACGCACGGCACAGACTGGATCGTTCGCGTCGAGGTGGTGGACATTCTCGATACATTCTTGGTAATCGACTCGATTTGGGTTCCCGAGGAGAGAGCGCACTACGGCTGGGGGCTGGCTTTCGGCCTCGGCGTGTATTGGTTCTACGATTTCACGACCGGCTATGTTTATTATTCCAACGGCATTAACCCCACAACTCACCCTCCGCGCGACTCGGTCTATATCGGTGATTCGCTCAACATGGACATAGATTTTTATAATTATTCAATCTATTTCGCCCGCGGCGGGTCTAACCCCACGCATATCTACCGAAAAGCCCTCTTCACCGGCGATGAACAATTTATCGCGGAAGTCCCCATGCACGGCTCGGCGGTTCAAGGCGTTCAGGTGATAAGGGACACGCTGTATGCCGCGTATTATGACAATCGCGGCTGGGTTTGGATTGGTGGGAGCCCTGTATTTATTAATAGAATGTATTTACTGGCGTTCGACCTTTCTCAGCCTTTTCCCATAACGGAGTGGGACACCGTCACGAATTATCCTCGCGACTCGTGCCACACTATCGAGGGGATGGCATACGCACACGGCTATCTCTGGGGGAGCAACAACTGGGGAAGAATCGTGCAAATCGATTTCGAGTCGAGAGATTATGTGGGGTGCTATCCCGTGCCCAATGTGGGCAATGGCGCCGAGGGTCTTTGCTGGGACGGCGAATACCTTTGGTATCACAATCGCGAACACGGCGAACTGCATAGCCTCTACCAGATACTCATTCACGACATGACATCGAGCCGAGGATACGCCGGAGGGCTATTGGACTCGCGCGGGCCGATTGTTAATATAATGGGCCCGGATTCCGTCCTCGTTGGGGAGAGCTATAATTTCAGGTGGACTGCGACCGACCCGAGCGGGATTGTTCTGCCCTATGAGGTCGTGACAATCTGTGGCGCGGTGATTGAGACGCTGTTCGTTAGCGATCCCAGATATGTTTATACGATTCCTTCCGGCTGTGATACCGTGCAATTTTCTGTGTCTGCCGTAGATTCATTCTGCAATGAAGGCTCGGACATCCTGTCTGTGCCGGTGGCATCGGCGGGACTTATCGGGCATATCTTCATCCAAGGCGAGGAGGGGATATACAGCCTCCGCGTCATCGATCAAGCCGACGCGATTGCCGCGGGCAACGGCGTCATCATGATTCAAATGCCGGGAGTCATCGGCGCGGCGGAGCTTGTAGATACTACGCACACGAACGCATCCCCAGTTTTCATCAATACGCCCTATGGCATCCGCTCCTGGCGATACGACAGCATCATCACCGATTAGCTTTTACCGCTATATCACGCAACTTACTAACTCAACCACAGCATATAGCAAAGATCTTCCCGAGCGCGAGGGGCGTCGGCCCTTCCTGCGATTTTCCAAATCGCAGGAAGGAGCGAAGTAGTCGGTGGCAAGTCTTACGCATCATGCAACTATCTCGCCCCGACTACTTCGCTGGCCGTTTACGGCCGCCGACGCCCCCGCGCGGACGACAGCGAAAATCGTTATTCGGGTTGGATGAGGTGCATTCGCTCGTTGAAGTAGAGCCTTCGCACGAGGATTACCGAGAACAATGCGGAGAGTGCATTCGTGGCGATGAGGATATACATTATGATGAGCTGATATCGGACGGCTGTGCTCGGCTCGACGCCGCCGATAATCTGGCCGGTCATCATCCCCGGAAGATGCACGAGACCAACGACCATAGTCGTGCTAATGACCTGCAACATGCCTGCTTTCACCGCCGCGCGGACTGCGGGGAGCGTTGCGGTATGAACATCCGAGCCTAAAGAGAGGCCTGCCTCGATTTCGCCCGACCTCGTCTTCATCTCCGAGAACAGGCGGTTTATCGAAAGTGCGGAGGAGGTCATCGCGTTGCCGATAATCATGCCGCCGATGGGAATTAGATATTGCGGATTCCAGAACGGCGACGGACGGACAATCACTACAACGCCGAAAAGTATCGAAACGAGACTCGATATGGAAATCGCCAGAAAGAACCGCGCCGTGAGGCCGCTCATCCGCTTGGTCTGCCGCCGCATCGCGTTGTATGACGCCGTCGCCATCATCAGAAAAAGCCATGCGGACACGAGGAACCACCGGTCGAGCGAGAAAATAAGGTCGAGGATGTAGCCTACGAGAATCAGCTGAACGAAAGCGCGAACCACCGCAACGAGCATGTCCTTCTCGAGGCGAAGTTTAAGGAAAATGCTCACAAACGCCGCGATGAGAACCATCCCCGCCGATGCAATGAGCGCTGTAATCGATAGATGAATTACCTCATTCATCGCAAGCTCCGTTTCGACGGGAAATTTGAATTATCTCCTCGAATTCGCGAGGGGGATTCGCAAAAAACTCCCCTGTCGGCATGACGGCGACGAGCCTGCCGTCGTGAATGAGCGCAAGGCGGTCAACCGCGCCTCGGGCGAGTGCGAGGTCGTGGACAACGAGAATCGAAGTAATCCCCATCTCCAGCGTGAGGCGCTCGACCATGAGGACAATTCTCTCTGCAGACTTGGCATCCAGCGCCGATGTCGGCTCGTCCATCATGAGGATTTTCGGCTCGGTCGAAAGCGCCCTTGCGATGGCGACTCTCTGCATCTGCCCAATCGACAAGGCATCGGCTTTCATGTGAGCAAATTCGGCGGAAAGGCCGACGGCGTCGAGAAGTTCGGCGACCCTCTCTTCGGAAAGAACCTCGCCCGTAAGTTTCGGCCCCCATCGAATATTATCCGAGACCGTCCCATCGAAAAGCGACGGCGACTGCTGAACAAAGCCGATACCGCGACGATAATCGCGCGGGTCTATATCTGTGAGAGGTTCGCCATAAAAGAAAATCTCGCCCTCGTCGAACGGCTCGAGGTCGGCCATCATCCTAAGGAGCGTAGATTTGCCCGAGCCGGACGGCCCCACAAGCGCCAATCTTTCGCCCTCGAAAATATCGAGGCTCACGCCCGAAATAACTCGAACAAATTTCTCATCTATAGAGCGGCGTTTTTTGCGGCCGACATTCGATAGTTTAAGGATTGTCTTGCCGCCCATCGTTAGAACATCAAGGTGAAGAATCTTTCAGGCCTCATGTCTTGAGGCCTGAAGAAGCTCGCGAAAATCACCCAAATATTGTCGAAAATAGTGGGCGTCTTCCCGATAGCAGGCGGCTGAACTTCCACCGAGAAGTAGATAAGCGTAGGGCGCCCCTTGACGGCTGAAAGCGGCACCGGCCCCCAAAAGCGCGAGTCATAGCTATGGTCGCGGTTGTCGCCAACACACATGATATTGCCCTCGGGGATCGTGACCTCTTGGAAATTGTCGGAAACGGAAAAGTAGATAAGTTGCTGAATGCTATACTGCAAGGCTTTTTCGACAATCGGGACGGTTTTTTCGTGCGAGAAATCATCGCCGAAATATATCTCCAGCCCCTGCGCCAAGACGCCTCGGGCATATTGATCCCAAGTTTGAGCTTGCGGGTTAATTCTCGCAATTATCGCTTCGAGGCTGTCGATGTCGAGTGCAACGCCATCCTTGGCGGCCTCGTGGACGGCCACGAAAGCATATAGCGATTTCACAGCGGCCGGCCTGCTATTAATTGCCCCGTTAATTACAGTGAAGACATCACGATTTTCCCATGACCTCTGCCACTCCCTCGGTGAGATGCCAAACACATTCGGCACGGGCGGAAGTGTATTCTCGAAGTGCGCGTGTTTGTCGGGGACTTCCACACCGTCGAGGATTACTCGCCTGTCGCGAATCTCGAAAGTCTGCCCGCCCACAGCGAGGCAACGCTTGACATAATCAATTTTTGGCTCGAGCGGAAACTTGAACACCACAACATCGCCGGGTTGCGGCTCGCCGAAGCGATATGACAGCTTCTCGGCCAGAAGATATTCCCCCGGCAAAATTGTGGGTATCATGCTTCCGGTGGGCACGGCGTGCGCCTCGACCACTAAAGCCCTGAGAAGCAGGACAATTACCACAGTCTCGACAACGGCGCGAATGCCACGCAGTCCGGGATTCGAGGGAAACTTCCCCTTATCGCCGCTCTTGCCGCCCTTCGGCGCACTTTTCGATTTGATAAATTTCATAATCTCGATTCTATTCCTTTGGAGACAATTTTGCAAGCACAATCTTCAAAGCTTTGCACTTGACATGCCATATTTAAAAAGTAAAATTGGTGAAACTATAGGAGGAATTATGAAAAAGAAAGTTTTACTGCTTATCGTCATAAGCGCAATACTTCTCATGGCGGCCACAACGAACGCCGACCGCGGCCACATCTCCGTCACCGCACGCGCCGAGATTTACGACCCGCCCGGCCCTGCGAAAATCGCGCCGATGTTCACAATCGAAGCGCGATACCGCCTCAGCGCATTTATCGCCGCCACCGCGAGCGGCTCGTGGACTCAATACAGCGACAACGACGCGAATATCACTTTCATTCCGGTTTCCGTGGCGGGCGAGGTTCACCCGTTCGGCAAAGGCGTCTTCGATCCTTACGCCGGCATGGGCATTGGGTTTAACTTCCGCCAATTCGAGTATTCCGGTAGCGACGACGAAGCCGAACTCAACCTCGGCCTCGAGTTTCTCGGCGGAGTGACATACAAGCCGAAAAATCAATTCGGCTTCGCGTTCCAGTTTAAATACCGTATCGAAGACATCGCAAATGCAGGCGATACCGGCTCATGGTCGTTCGGCGGCGGCGTGACGGGAAGCTGGGAGAAAGACCTTTAGGCGAATCTGACGGCCTACATCCCCTCGAATTGCGTCTCGTAGAGCGAGCGATATAGCCCGCCCCGCGCTATCAGTTCATCGTGCGACCCCACCTCGGCAATGCGGCCTTTCGCGAGCACGACGATTTTATGCGAGTTGACTATGGTGCTGAGCCTATGCGCGATAACCACCGCCGTCCTGCCCTCCATCAGCCTGTCGATTGCCTCCTGAACAAGGCGCTCGGATTCCGTGTCGAGCGAGCTGGTGGCCTCGTCGAATATCAGTATCTGCGGGTTCTTGAGAATCGCACGGGCAATCGCGAGTCGTTGGCGCTCTCCACCGGAGAGGCGCACGCCACGGTCGCCGATGACCGAGTCGAGTTTGTTAGGCAATCTTTGGATGAAATCCCACGCGTTTGCGGCCTCCGCCGCGGCGATGATTTGCTCCTCCGGCCAGTCCTCCCGTCCATAGGCAATGTTCGCGCGAATCGTATCGTTGAAGAGAATGACCTCCTGCGTGACAATCCCCATTATCGACCTCAGCGACGATATTTTTATATCTCGAATATCGATCGAGTCAATGGTGATTTTGCCCTCGGTGGGGTCATAAAATCGCGGAATTAAATCCACAAGTGTGGATTTGCCGGCACCGGAAGGCCCCACCAGCGCGACAATCTCGCCCTTCTTGATTTCGAGATCGATGTCTTTGAGCGCCCAATCATCGGATGATTCATACATGAACGAAACGCCCTCAAAGCTAATGCCTTCAACGATATTCTCAATGTCCACCGCTGAGGGACTGTCGTATATTATAGGCGGCGTGTCAAGCAACTGGAAAACTCGGCTGGCGGCGGCGAGGCCAGTATTTATACGCGCTATTTGATTGGAGAAAGTCTTAACAGGTTGCATAATCAAAAAAAGCACGATGACATATTGCATGAACGATTCAGGCAGAAGACCCTCTCCATATATAACTTTGCGCCCCGCGAACCACAATATCGCGACCGCCATCGCCGTGGCGATTACCTCATTGAACGGCCCGGCGAGCCGCCTGACGCGTATCATCTTCATCATGTTGCGGAGATATTCATCGGCATATCGCGAGAATTTTTTCAGCTCGAAACGCCCCATGTCGAACGCTTTCACCACGCGAATGCCGGAAATCGTCTCCTGCAAAACGCTGACCGAATCCGCCATAAACTCTTGACTCTTGGTCGTGTATCGCCGCAGATGTTTATTGATGACTCCCATGAGAAAAGCGATTATCGGCAGAAGGACGGTAATTACGAGCGTGAGCCTCCAATCGATGAAAAGCAATATCACATAATAGATTACGAGTGAGAGCGGGTCGCGGATGAGGTCGGCGACGGAGACGGAAATAGAGTCCTGCATGGTCTGGACGTCGGACACAATTCTGCTGATTATTTCGCCGGCGCGTTGTTTATCGAAAAATGCGAGAGATAGCCTGTGAATGTGCTCGAATAAACGCTTTCGATGGTCGTTCATAATGCCCTGCAGGGCCGTGTTCGTGAGAACAGTCTGCCAGTAAAGAAAGAAATTTTTGCAGAACATTATGATAATCAATAATAAACAGAAATTAGCAAGTGTTTTAACCTTGGTCTCTTTATAGACAAACGGCTCTACCTTCTCTTGGAACTTAAACTTCCAGCGCTCGATGAGACTGTCCTCGTTATAGCTCTCCTCGCGCTCTGCGCGCACCGTCTCGATAGTTCCGCTTTCCGGACGAAACAGCGTTTTCATCACCGGCGTCACCATATAGACTAATGCCACGTTGCTCACTGTAAAGAGGAGCATCGCCAGTATGCCCAGTGCCAGCGGGAGCCAATATGGCAGAAGCGATTTGGATAGCCGCAGGAATAACTTCATCAAATATTATCTGTAGCGTTATTTGTTTTATTAGGGATTTCGTGGATTAAATCGTCGAGGCTTGCGCGACGACGCCACAAAAACATTGCGCAACTCTCCGCCGAACCCAAACCGAGCGTTATTGTGAGGAGCGCCAGCGGTATCTGCACGGCAGTCCGAAGGCCATCGGCCATCGCCCCGCCGGAGACTATAATCCCAATCCCGAGGCCGACGAATATCAGCGCGAAGAGCAAATTGAAAACGAAATCCAATGCACCACTCGGCGATTTGCCCTCCGAGACTACGCCGAGATGCCGGCCGTTCCTCCACGCCAAAGACTGGAAGCCCGTGCGCACAAGGCCGAAGTTAATCGCGATTACCGCCAGCCAGATTCCGCCGTGGCAGACGCCCGAGATGCCTCCCCCTGCGAATATCGGCGCGCCGTGAATCGAGAGCATCGCGGCGAAAATGACTACCATAAGCGCGCTCGCCAGCGAGTTCACCCCGCGAAACGCGAGGTCGAAGCGGACGCGCGACAACTCGCTCTCGGTCAGCTTTCTCGTCCTGTAATTTTTATCGTCCATCGTTCTCCGTTAACTTTTAAGTGAAATCTCCGCGAGCGCTTGAATAATGGCCTCGCGCTCTGTCAGCTTGCCAGACTTCATGCCTACATCGATTCGCCCCAGCTCGATTAAAGCATTGCGAATCATCGGGATAGTCCATTTGCCAGCGGCGGTTTTATAGAATTTAAGCTTCCACGCCGGCGCACGGACTTTCGCCAAACCCGCTTCCCCAGATTTGGCGCGGATGAGCTTGAAAAGCTCCAGCTTGAGTATCGCGACGAGCATGATCACCGATTCGCCGAACTCGAGAAGGCTCTCAACCAGCTCGAAGGTCTCCTCGAAATTCCTATTGGTAAAGCTGTCAGCCAAGCGGAAGATGTTCACGCTTCGGGATGTCGCCGTCATCTCGTCGATGCCAGACTTGGTGATGGGCTTGCCTTCGGCGACGAGACCGAGCTTGTCGATTTCGACCGCCAGCGTCTGGATGTTCACACCTGCGCGCTCGACGAGATAATTCACAATGCCCGAAGAAATTTTCACGCCGGCGCGCTCGGCCAATTTGGCCACCCACTGTGTCATTTCGCGGTCATTGGCGATTGTGCATTCAATCGGCTCAAGCAGAGCGACGAGGCGCTTATGAAACGCCACGGTTTTTTTCTGCGGGTTGGCCTCGGCAACGAAGACACAACCCTCCGGGATATTTAGCTCGCCGATGACGTCGTGAAGCGCTTTCCGGCCGTTCTCGACCTCGCGGAGCACGACGAGACGGCGCTCGGCCATCATGGGGATAGCGAGGATGGCATCGGCGAGGGCTTTGGGGTCGCGAAGCTCTTTCGCGCGGAATTCGTGGTAGTTGAACTCGGCGAAGTCCGGCGCGATGACTGTCTCGCGGATGGCGGCGAGAATTTGTCCCTTGATGAACGCCTCATCTCCGAAAACGTAATACCCGCGGGCATCCGGCTTGCTTTTAATTTTCGAGATAATTTTGTCGAAATCGTCGGGTTTCATGGCAATAAAATATGCACCTTCGCGCCCATAGTCAAGGCGATTGGATTATTTGCTTGCCAGATGCAGGCCGATAGCGCCCAACTCTTTTCCCGAAGGCGGTTTATGAGAATTGTCCTTCAAGCATATTCCGCTTCATGCCGGCGACGTGTCTGTGCTTTCGCCTGTTCGCCGAAGCCCTAAAGCTACTGCTTACGCGCTATTCTGGCGAATGCCGAGTGATTATGAATCGACTCCTCGCTCGATGCCCGAACATCGTAGCTCAGGATGTCCCCGCGCGCACCGAGCTTCTCGGCGACGGCTCGGACGACGTCCTCGACGAAACGCGGATTCGCGTATGCCAGATCAGTGACGAACTTCTCGTCCTCGCGCTTGAGCATGGCAAAAAGCGGCGCGCTGGCGGACGACTCTGCGATTTCGACAAGCTCCTCTATCCATACAAAATCGCTCGAAATCACCTCGATAGCAATTTTCGTGCGCTGGCTGTGGGCGCTCGACTCGCAAAGCTCCTTACTGCAAGGGCACAGGGTCGTGACGGGAACTTCGACGCCCAGCATAAAGCGATATTCGCCGTCCTCGATAATGCCGTCAAAAACGGCTGTGTATTGCATGAGCGACGGCGTTTTGCTGACCGGTGCAAGTTTTTCGATGAAGTAAGGAAACTCGAGAGTGATATGTGCTGAGCGCGCGTCGAACTGTGTAATTATTGTATCAAGAATTTCGCGCAACTGAACATAGGTAATCTCGCCGCGAAAGCGGTTGATTATCTCGACGAATCTGCTCATGTGCGTCCCGCGCCATCGCGCGGGTAAATCTACGGACATGCGCACTTTAGCGACTGTGCTTTGTTTGCGGTTGTTCTTATCCAAAACTACGATGGGATACAGAAGCTCCTCGATGCCCACACGGTCGATAGCAATTTCATGCTCGGGCTTGTCAATAGCGACATCGGGAAGCCCAGCTCTGTCAAGTGTTATTTCAGTCTCCTCGCGGAAGAGCCTGAAAATATCGCCGCCAATCCCCTCAATGGCTTTGACGGCCACAACGCGGTATGATGGATTCTCGCTGTGCCGAAATTGCTCCGAGTGGTGGGCACTTTGCGGCGGGTCTTGCTCTGCAGAGTCATCGAGAAGATCGAGTTCGGCCAAGCCATAGTCGGCAATCCTGAGATGCCGTGAGACGGCGCGCCACGCATTGCGAAACTCGTCCGGCTTCGGCTGAAACAGCTTCAAAGTAAGCTTCACCGCATTCCAGAGCTGGCACAAATCTCCATCCGCCGCTTTGAACGCGCGCAAATTGACTCTGACAAGCCCGGAGTCGGGCAGAAGCGCCTCGAAAACTTGACCTTCGATTGGCGCGGCGGCCTCGAACTCGCTCTCCAGCGATGTTTTGGCGTGAAAAATATCTTCAAGCATATGGCACGGCCCCATGAACGCCTGATAGAGCAGTTTGTATAAATCGCGCGGCTCCGACTTGGGGTGATTTCGCATGTATTCATTGACAAATTCGGCGACGTTTTTCTCATCCATCGAAAAGACCTCCGCTCTCCGGAGAAAAGTTGCATTTCATGTGTTTGTATGCGCCACGCGTGGCGCGTCTTCCTCGAGGGGTTCTGTCAATAAAACCGAGTTGCATGAGAAACGGTTCGTATATCGACTCGATTGTTCCCTCGTCCTCGCCCAAAACTGCGGCTATAGTGCCAATTCCAACAGGGCCGCCATCGTATTTTTCGATGATAGTCGATAAAATTCGCCTGTCCATCTCATCGAGACCAAGCTCATCAATCAACAATAAATCGAGGAATGCGTTAGCAATATCTTCCGTGATTATACCAGAACCCTCGACTTGTGCATAATCGCGAACTCGCCGAAGCAATCTGTTCGCGATTCGCGGCGTGCCTCTGCTCCGCCTCGCGATTTCTTGCGCCCCGTGAGAATCGGTCTCGATAGCAAGTATTCGTGCGCTTCGCTGGACGATGCGAAACAGCTCCTCCGGCGGATAGTAATCCATGCGTTCGACTACACCAAAGCGCGAGCGAAGCGGCGCGGTGATAAGCCCCGCGCGTGTTGTCGCGCCGACGAGTGTGAATTTGGGCAATGCGAGTGAGATTGTTCTTGCCGCCGGCCCTTTATCGATGATAATGTCTAAACTGTAATCCTCCATCGCCGAGTAGAGATACTCCTCGACCGCCCTCGGGAGGCGGTGGATTTCGTCGATGAACAGGACGTCTCCGGCGTTTAGGCCGGTCAAAAGGCCGACCAAATCGCCCGGACGCTCGAGCACCGGCCCCGCAGACACGCGGATTCCCACGTCCATCTCGTTCGCGATAATATGCGCGAGTGTAGTTTTGCCAAGGCCGGGCGGGCCATATAATAATGTATGGTCGAGCGCTTCAGAGCGCTGTTTGGCCGCTTTGATATATATAGCGAGCTTGCGCTTTATCGCCTCCTGCCCGACGAATTCCGTTAGGCGCGACGGCCGAAGGGTCTCCTCAAAATCGTTGTCGTCAGCGACATGGTCAGGCCTCAAGTATTCCTGCATAACTTCACTTTCTGATTATACTTAGCGCAGTTTTGATGAGCGCATCCGCGTTTGAATCGCCGACAATCTGGGCGGCATCACGGACTGCCTGACCAGCCTCGGCGCGCGAATATCCCAGCGCGACAAGCGCGTCGATTGCATCGACAGACGCGCCGCCTCTGGGAGATGTTGCGACTTGAATGCCGTCGAGCGCGCCCTCCAGCTCGAAACAGAGTTTCTCGGCGCGCTTCTTGCCAAGCCCCTTGATGGTGGCGAGCATTTTGAAATCGCGATTCGCGACGGCACAGACAAACTCCTCCGCGCCGATGCCGGAGAGAATGCTCATCGCCATTTTCGGGCCGATGCCGGAAACGGAAATCAGTGCATCGTATAGTTGCCGCTCCGGCTCGGTTGCAAAGCCGAAAAGCTCCATCGAATCCTCGCGGTGAAGCAGGCGAGTCAGTATCATCGCCTCTTCGCCGGCTTGGCCTATTTCTTGCGCGGTGTTCGAGGATATTGCAATGTAATATCCCACGCCGGCAACGTCGATGACGACGAAATTCTCGCCGATTTTGGCGATATATCCTCGAATGAAGTCAATCATATTAGCCTACTCTCAAAGCCCTCTGCGCCCAGCAAAATGCCACCGCAATGGCGTCCGTTTGATCGGCAGGGCAGTCCTCCGGCGCGTTCAATAATCTTTTCACCATAAATGCGACCTGCTCTTTGGCGGCGTTGCCGTTGCCAACAACGGCCATTTTGACTTCCCTCGGCGCGAACGTGGCAACATCGACATCGGCGAGCGCCGCGGCCAAAATGGCGGCCGTTCTGGCTTCGCCGAGCTTAATCATGCTCTGGACGTTCTTGCCAAAAAAAGTGTCCTCCACTGCGACTATATCGGGCGCGAAATTCTCGACTAAATCGGCCACAAAGCCATATATTTGAACGAGTTTCGCGATGCGGTCTTTGCCATTAGGGTGAAAAACGCCAGACTCAACCAGCGATATTTTCTTGCCTTCGACTTGAATAAGCCCCCAGCCGGTGTTGACCGTTCCCGGGTCTATTCCGAGGATTCGCATCATAGCGGATTGTTAGTTAGCCTTAAAGTATAATTCTTCAATAATTTGCGCGACTGCGCCCTCCTCGTTCGAGAGCGGGCTGACATAATCGGCAACGGCGAGAATATCATCATGTGCGCTCGCGGGGCAAGCGAAAATGCCCGCCTCATCAACCATGGGCAAATCATTGACATAATCCCCTATGGCGAGGACAGATTCACGTGGAATACCGAGATATTCTCTTAACATTTTGAGCGCCCTACCCTTGCTCGTCCCCCTCGCACGATATTCTATGTAATGCATTGGGAAATAACGAATTGACGGAAACATATAGTGGTCGATGTCGTCGAGGCTGAGCGCAGTCGTTCCTGTGTAGATGCCGTTCACGGCCTCCTGCTCGCCCGCTATGAGTATTGCCGTAGGCGGCTTTCCATCTATTGTAGCTATATCCGCGAAATCCGTCATGTTGACAATCCAAGTGTCCAGCGCAGGGCCGGTCAGCTCATCGACATTGCGCGCGAATGCCGTATCGCAACACACGGAAATCAATGTCGCGCCGCTATCCCACGCACTTTCAATAAGTTGTAGCGAACTTTCGGGCGAAATCGGCTCGTGATAGAGCGGCTTAGCGCCGTCTCTATGGCCTGCGACAATCGAGCCATTGAGGGCGATTATCGGCAGATGTAAATCGAGTTTCAGGATATATTGGCGCGATGCGGAAATCATGCGGCCCGTGGCGAGTGTCACCATCGCGCCGTCGTCTTTCGCCCTGCGGACGGCGGCCTCGACGCTCGGAAGAAGCCTCGTCTTCGAGTCGATGAGCGTCCCGTCGATGTCTATCGCGATGAGGCGGGGTTTGGGCATCGTCAATTCGCCGAGTTGAACGCCTCGATAGTCTCGTCGTCGATATCGAAGTTCGAGAAGACGTTCTGGACATCGTCGTGGTCTTCCAGCGCTTCCATGATTTTGAGCATCTTCTCGGCATCCTTGCCCTCGACCTTGACGAAATTCTGCGGAAGCTGTGTCAGCTCGGAGGTCTCGATTGTGATGCCTGCAGATTCGAGAGCCTTTTTCGTCGAATCGAGTTCGGTGGCCGCCGTGTATATTTCCCAGCTCTCGCCGCCGTCTTGGACGTCCTCCGCGCCCGCTAATAGTGCTTTCTCGAAGATTTCCTCCTCCGAAAGCCCCTCTTTCGGGATAGTGATATATCCCCTGCGGTCGAACATCCAGCCCACGCAACCCGTTTCGCCGAGGTTGCCGCCGTTTTTGTCGAGGAGGTGGCGGATTTCGGCGACTGTCCGGCGCTTGTTGTCGGTCATCGTCTCGATGAGAATCGCGACGCCGCCGGGGCCGTATCCTTCGTAGCTGATTTCCTCATAGACCACGCCCGGAAGCTCGCCGGTGCCTTTCTTTACGGCGTTTTCGATGTTATTCTTGGGCATGTTTGCGGCTTTGGCTGTCTCGATTGCCGTGCGAAGTCTCGCGTTGCCGTCGGGGTCGCCGCCGCCTTCGCGCGCCGCCACGGTGATTTCCTTGATGATTTTCGTGAAAATCTTGCCGCGCTTGGCATCGAGTGCCGCCTTCTTGCGTTTAATCGACGCCCATTTGGAGTGTCCACTCATTCTCTCTCCCTTTGTAGATACTTCATATTTATATTAGACTACGAAATTTTTTCTTTTTTCGCAATAAAAAACGACAAAAAACTGCGCGGCGAAGGGGTGGCGTTAGAGGTGGATTGAAAACCCTATCGAAAAACCGTCGCAAAAACGGGTTGTGAATTGTATCAAGAAAAACGATTGACTTTCGCCGCTTCTACAAATAAATTCCCCTCATGTTCGGCGACTCGAAACATATCGATACGGACTTCCTCGTGCTCGGCTCGGGCGTTGCGGGGCTTTCCTTCGCGCTCAAGGCTTCGAGGCTCGGCAAAGTCGTCGTAGCCACCAAGGGCGGAATAAGCGAGGGCGCAACTTCGCTCGCGCAGGGAGGAGTCGCGGCGGTGCAGTCGCCGGAGGATTCTATCGATGCGCACATCGAGGACACCCTCCGCGCCGGAAGAGACCTCGTGCATGTGGATGTCGTCCGGCGCGTCGTCGAGTTCGGCGCTCAGGCGGCAAGTGAACTTATCGAACTTGGCGTCCCGCTGGACAGGCGCGGCGAAACCCTCGAGCTTGGCCTCGAGGGCGGCCACTCCCACAAACGCATTCTCCACGTTGCCGATGCCACCGGCAAAGCAATCGAAGAGGCATTCATCGAGGCCGCCAAGAACCGAAACATCACGTTCATCACAAACCATTGCGCCATAGACCTTCTCACGCAACACCACCTGCCCGCGTCGCATCCCATGCAAAATCAGCCCACGCAGTGCTGGGGCGCATATATACTCGACGAAAATCTCGGCATCGTCCGAACCGTGCGCGCGAAAGCGACGCTCTTGGCGACAGGCGGCGGCGGGAGGCTCTATCAGCACACGACCAACCCGCCGGTATCCACCGCGGATGGCGTGGCTATGGCATTTCGCGCGGGCGCGACGGTCGCCAATCTCGAGTTTTTCCAGTTCCACCCGACCATGTTCTACAACCCCGGCGGCGATAGCTTCCTCATATCCGAGGCGGTGCGCGGCGAGGGCGGAATGCTCCGCAACCGCAATGGCGAGCGTTTCATGGAGGGCGTTGACGAGCGCATGGAACTCGCCCCCCGCGATGTCGTCGCGAGGGCGATAGATACTCATCTCAAGCGCACCGGCGATGTCTGCGTCTTTCTCGACCTCACGCACAAAGACGGCAATTTCATCGAAGAAAGATTCCCGAACATCTTCCGCCACTGCCTCGAAAACGGCATCGACATACGCAAGGAGTGGATTCCCGTGGTTCCGGGGGCGCATTACATGTGCGGCGGCGTCAAGGTTGACTCATCGGCGCGCACGGGCATTGTCAACTTGCTGGCCGCCGGCGAGGTGGCCTTCTCGGGGATGCACGGCGCTAACCGCCTCGCCTCCAACAGCCTGCTCGAGTCGCTGGCATACGCGCACTTTGCATCGGAAACAGCGAGAGAGAGCATCCGGCTCGAACAGAACATCCCCGAACTTCCCGACTGGGACGACTCGGGAGTGTTCGACCGCCACGAATGGGTGATAATCCGCCATCTGCGCGAGGAGATTACACGCCTCATGTGGGACTATGTCGGCATCGTCCGCTCCGATGACCGCCTCGAGGCCGCGCGGAGACTTCTTCACTACTTCATGCGCGAGGTGGATTTGTTCTACCGCGCAAACCCCGTCCGGAGGGACTTAGTCGAACTTCGCAACCTCGCCCTCACAGCGACTCTCGTGGTAAAATCGGCGCTAATGCGCAAAGAGAGCAGAGGACTTCACTTCAACATCGACCATCCCGACTCCGAAGCAAAATTTCTGCTCGACACCGAACTTCGCAACGAGGAAGTCGAGACAGACACTCATCTTTTAGGTTCGCAATAGGGCAACGCACACTTTGTCAGCGCGCCACAATGCACATGCTTTGTGGTCTCGGCTCCGCTCGAAGGCTCTTGCTGGGCAATTATACCCGATAAACATTGGAATATTGGCAATATCACCCGTGTATAATTTGCATAAAACATAAGTCATTGATATACAATGAGTTATTTTCTGGCATCAAATCTGCAATTTATGTTTTAATGCCAACAATAAGTGAGCATCTTTGTAGATGTCCGCTGTAAATTTGTCGAGCTGTTGTTCGCCATCTTTGAGAGGAGGAACTGAAATGAAAAAAATCGTGGTATTATTGGCAACTATCGTTGCGCTGACTGCCTTCGCCCAAGTCGCGGAGATTGACACGGCAGACTATACCCCCGCCGAAGTTGCGCCCCTGCCCACAGTCGAGCTTCCATCCGCCGACGCGACACCGCTACTGCGGCCGGAAGAACCGATGGCGACCTGTCTAACTATAGGCAATGGCTCAGACGATATATTCATTGATGTCGGCACAGCAGGCAACGTCGGCATCGGGACAACAAGCCCCGGGCAAAAGTTGGATATAACTGGAGGAAATGCCCGCGCTACCGGAGAATTTATAGGCACTTTAGGTAGCGGCTATGGGCAGTTCAGAGCAGTTCGTGGTAATTACGGCACTTTCATTCGCAATGACGGTAGTAATACATATATATTGCTGACTAACTCTGGCGACGCTTACGGAGGGTGGAATGGTTTAAGGCCTTTTATGATCAGTAATTCAACTGGTGACGTTTATATGCATTCAGGCAATGCCTTTTATGCAAGAGCCAGCGATGGCAACGTCGGTATCGGGACGACAAGCCCGAGCTACAAACTCGATGTGTATGCAGGAACTTCAGCTACCACCGCTCGTTTTAGAAATAGTAATGGTTACATCGAATTCGGTCCTAAGAATGCCGGAGGCGCTCATATTTACACCGATAGAGATAGATTCTACTTCAATAAAGATGTATGGCTCGTGGGCAATCCAAGTCGGTTAAGCGCATATAGCACTAACAATCTGCAATTGCAAACGAGCGGCACTACGAGAATGACTATTCTCCAATCCAACGGCAATGTCGGCATCGGGACGACAAGCCCGGCGTATAAGCTTCATGTTCAAAACACCGGCGGGGCAAGTTCGGCAA
>OMKS01002117.1_pt1 | contig 16965 bp, 15 predicted proteins | sample 1674721 | NCBI WGS metagenome assembly OMKS01 (sample SAMN06264996, study PRJEB25208) | sediment metagenome | isolation source: hot spring sediment | place: USA: California | collected 2014-09-02
GTTCTAAAACAGGTCTTTATCCTTAAGGGGTTTTGAAACACTATATACCATTGTCACATGAAGGACAATCTCTACTCTTCAGGAAACCACGGCTCCATGCGCCAGAAAAGATACAGTTATCAGGCGCTGATTACCCCGACAAAGCAGGACTCTTTATTCATGTTAACGTACAGCTGTTCTTCGATGTTCACTCTCCGCTTTCATCGCCTGTTGAGAGATATTCACTGGCTTTCGGTTTGCGCCTCCACAATGCTGCCGGTGTAAAACTTTTCACGGAGCTTCGGCTTTTCAATCTTTCCTGTTGGATTGCGCGGCACCTTCTCAAATATGATCCTGCGCGGACGTTTGTAGCGAGGAAGCGCTGTGCAGAACTGTTCAATTTCAGCTTCGGTACAGATGAAACCCTGCTTCAGTTCGACAATGGCCGCGGGAATTTCACCGAGACGCTGGTCGGGAAGACCGATCACAGCCACATCCTTGATCGGATCATACGTACGCAAAAAATCCTCGATCTGAACCGGGTACAGGTTCTCGCCGCCACAGATGATCACGTCTTTTTTCCGGTCGACCAGATATACAAAGCCGTCTTCATCCATCCGCGCCATATCGCCCGTGTAAAGCCAGCCGCCCTTGAGCATTTCAGCTGTAGCTTGAGGGTTGTTATAATAACATTTCATAACGCCAGGGCCCTTTACGCACAGCTCGCCCACCTCGCCGTGTTTTACCTGGCAGGCGTTTTCATCCACGATCTTCAGCTCCCATCCGTAGCCGGCCTTTCCAATGGCTCCTACCTTATGGATGTTTTCGATGCCGAGATGAACACAGCCTGGGCCGATAGATTCCGACAGACCGTAATTGGTGTCGTACTCGTGGTTCGGAAAATATTGTTTCCAGCGCTTGATCAGGCTGGGCGGAACCGGCTGCGCACCGATATGCATCAGCCTCCACTTTTCGAGCCTGTATTGATCCAGCTTTATATCCCCTCGCTCGATGGCGTCTAAGATATCCTGGGCCCAGGGAACGAGAAGCCAGACAATCGTTATCTGCTCCTGTGATACCGCTTTTATAATCCATTCGGGTTTTACACCGCGCAGCAGCACTGCCCTGCTGCCGGCTAAAAAACTGCCGAACCAGTGCATCTTCGCGCCTGTATGATACAGCGGGGGGATACACAGGAAATTGTCCTCACGTTCCTGTTTATGGTGGTCCCTTTCCACTTCACAGGAAAAAACCAGACTGCGGTGTCCATGGAGGATCGCCTTCGGGAAACCCGTGGTCCCGGATGAAAAATATATGGCGGCGTCATCTTCGTCTGAAAGGACAACTTTCGGGGCAGAGGAGGAACAGCAGGCAGTGAGCGCGTAATAGCTTTCTGCAAACCCCGGGCAGTCCTGACCTACATACAGACGTATCTTTATATTCGGAATCTGGTCACGGATCGCATCGATCCTCCCGATAAATTCCGGCCCGAAGATCAGAACCTCGCACTCGGACAGATCGAGGCAGTATCTGATTTCATCTTCACTGTAGCGGTAATTGAGCGGAACAGCCAGCGCACCGGTCTTGAGAATGCCGAAATAGATCGGGAGCCACTCCAGGCAGTTCATGAGCAGAATGCCGACCTTGTGACCTTTCTGCAGGCCTCTTCCCAGCAGGAAGTTGGCCATGCGGTTGGCCTTGTCATCGAACTCCCGCCATGTCATCTCGCGGCGGTAGCGTTTTTCAGGATCGGTCTCGACAAGCTCGTACTCTTTCCAGCTTGGTGTATGTTCCGGTATGTCAGGGTTGATCTCAATCAGGCTGATCTCGTCAGCATACAGGGCGGCATTGCGGGCAAGAATCTCTGTGATCGGCATTTCCCATTCCTCCTGGTTAGTCTTGTAACCGTATTGTGCCGAAATCGGGCAGTAATCAACTTCAGTGACATATCATGTTCCGATAATTATTTCAAAAAGTAACTATTCTTATGTAACTATTATTATAACGAGTTGACCGCGATTCACTCTTTCAGAACAACATTTCATAAAGACTACCTGATCATCCTGTCACTCTTTTCTCATAATTAAATACGGACATTGCGTAATAAGAAAAAACATTGTATTGTGCTAATAACATACAAGAAATTTATCGCCGGAGGTGGCTAGCATGTGGGCTTTAATGAAAGCATATTATCGTACGTACCAGTTTTTTATGGGTTTATCTTTAAATTTTCTTCCCTGGATTGAGCCCGAGATCATCGAAGGAGCAGGCAGCGTAAAGAAGCTTCCTTTGATCATTAAAAGAAAAGGCATCTCAAACGTTCTGATAGTTACCGATCCCGGCCTGATGAGTCTTCATCTGCTCGACCCCCTCTTTGAGGCGCTGGGTTCATCCGGCATCAAGTATTCACTCTATGACCAGGTTCAACCCAACCCTACCGTCGAGAACATTGAAGCGGCATTTACCGTCTACAGGGAAAACAAGTGCCAGGCCATCATAGCATTCGGCGGCGGTTCACCCATGGATTGCGCAAAAATCACCGGCGCACGGGCTGCAAGACCAAATCGTTCGGTTATACAGATGAAGGGTTTGTTCAAGGTAATAATGCCCGCGCTTAAAATGGGGCATCTTTTCCCTCCCACCCTTTTCGCGGTTCCAACGACCGCGGGTACAGGCTCCGAAACCACCGTGGCAGCTGTTGTATCAAACCCAGATACACATGAGAAATTCCCGATCAACGACCCGGTTCTCCGTCCGAGATATGCGGTTCTCGACCCGACACTTACCGTGGGCCTTCCGCCTCACATCACGGCGACCACAGGTATCGATGCACTGACCCATGCGGTCGAATCCTATATCGGAAAATTCAACTATAACAACGCAGATACAAGGATAAAGGCTGTGATGGCGGTTGAAATGATCTTCAACAATATTGAGAAGGCCTACAAAAACGGCAAAGACCTTGAAGCCCGCGGGCAGATGCTCCTTGCCTCCTATTATGCAGGATATTCATTCACCCGCGGCTGTGTTGGCTATGTTCACGGGATCGGACATAAACTCGGCGGCATGTATGGTGTTCCTCATGGCCTGGCAATGTCGGTTGTCATGCCCTATGTTCTTGACTGGTATGGTGAAACAGCGCACAAACCCCTGGCTGAACTTGCAGAGGTTGCAGGTATAGCCAGATTCGGCATGAGACAGTCTGAAAAGGCCAGGGCCTTTATCGAGGCAGTCAAGGCCCTCAACAGCAGACTGGACATCCCGACCAAATTTGACTGCATAAAGGATGAAGACATCCCTACCATTGCCGAATATGCACTGCTTGAATGCAATCCCATGTATCCTGTTCCAAAGATCATGAGCAAGGAGGATTGCATGGCGGTTATCAAATGTCTTAAGGCACAAGGCGGGGTATAAGCTCTGAGATTCTGCCCTCTGGGACGACGAAGAGGATTATACCTTCAGTTGCCAAGAGTATAACGCCGGATCGCCAGAAATGAAACGAATGCCCTGAGATGTATCTTGTGTTCTTTCAAGTTCACCTCTGTTTTATGATGTGTATGGAATGTATTATAAAGCCGAAGACATTACCTGTCACCCCTGCGTGGGTGTTTTTCGTGATTCTTTTGTCTTCTTGTTCTCGTAAAGCAGTTCATCTGCCCTCTTCAGCATCTTTGATACGTCCTCTTTTTCCTTCCCGTCCGGAGATGCTATGCCGTAGCTGAAATTCACCGTAATGGTTTTCCCGTCGAATTCCAGTGGATGCTCCTGGAGATACTGCTGAATACGCCGGGTAAGAGCTTCTGCCTCGTCGTTTGAGGTCTGAGGCAGCACAATCACAAACTCGTCACCTGCATACCTTGCGGTTATGTCGCTTTCACGGCACATCTTCTGCAGTACTGACGCCACGTATATCAGGAGTTCATCACCGCAGTCATGACCGCATGTATCGTTTACGGTCTTGAAGTCATCCAGGTCGATAAACACGAGGGCAAGAGGGCTGTTGTAGCGAAGTGCCCGGCCGAACTCCCTTTTCAGGGAGCGCTCCATGGCCCGTCTGTTTAAAAGTCCGGTCAATGGATCCCTGAACGCCAGGGATTTCAGTTCCTCGTGAGCAGCGACATTGGAAAGGCAGATGGACACAACGACGCCGAGCTGCTCTAAAAGAGATGTGTCGTTATCCGGGGTGAAACGCTGTTTTGATATATCCGCGAAGTTAAGGCTGCCGGTTATTTCACCGTCAAGGCTTATGGGTACGACAGCAACCGAATGGAATATATAATTCTTCCCCTCAGGCAGAATAGCCCTGAACCGGTGGAGATCTTCGTTAAAAAGACCGGGACTTGCCTGATCCGGTAATATCCTGTCAAAGATGTCCTTCGTGACGAATACCAGCTGTTTGTCACGTGCCCGCTGTGGCGCAAACAGGTGAATCAGCCTTGTTGCTCTGCTCGAATCGATCAGGGACATCCACACATAGGGCACCCCGAATTTTTCCCTGATCTTTATGAGGAGTTCTGCAAAAAATTCGGTAAAGTTGAGCGTTGCCAGAACACTCATCTCGACCTCGAAAAATTTCCGGGCAGTCTCTTCGTTCTCCTTGACCATCTCGATCAGGACACTCATATCCTGCTGCGTATACATCTTCACTGCCAGTCAGTCTCCTTTACGGCCATGAAGTCTCATCATCTTTTATTCATGAAGTTCTGCAACCGCGCGTATCCATCCGGCACTTGAGCGTTTTATCTTGATAGGGAAACAGTAGAAGGTAAACCCTGTGGCCGGAAGTTTGTCGAGATTTGTGAGCTTTTCAATCTGAAAATAGCCCTTTTCCCTTCCTGCAAAATGCCCCTCCCACACAATCGAGGCATCGCCTGTCTTTTCAAAATCCTTTGCCTGAAAGGGTAGCGGCCTGTCCCAGCTCCAGGCATCGGTACCCACGACATGAATCCCCTGATCCACGAGCCACAGAGTGGCATCCCTGCCGAATCCGCATCCCCTGACCAGGTATTCTTGAGTCCCCCAGTATTTGTCTGCACCTGTCTGGGCCAGAAATATATCGCCCTGTTTGAGAGTGTATTCCATTTTGTCAAGGGCCTTTTTTATATCATCAGGCATTATGTTATACCCGTCGGATCTGTCGGAAAAATCTACCTTGACCCCGTCACCCACAGCCCATTCAAGAGGAAATTCATCTATGGTAAGCGCCGGCCTGCCCCCATCCTGAGTCGGATGATAGTGCCAGGGGGCATCCATATGGGTCCCGGCGTGCGTTGAGACTTCCAGAATCTCCACGGCCCAGCCAAGGCCTTCGGGAAGGTCCTCATCCTTGAGCCCGGAATAGAACATCTTCATAGTCTCTGCCCCCATCCTATGATCGATATAGGATATCCTGGGGATCATAATGGGCGGATCGCTTGGAAGACCGTCTTCAATCGCGATAGAAAGGTCTACAAATCTTTTCGTCATCAGGTCACCTCCGGGAGACACACATAGTAATGTTGACGATCTTCTATCTCGTTACGTCCTGATATACTCTAGCAATTTATGCTAATGATACAATTCTGCCATGTCAACAATCCGCCTGTCAATGGTACACTATCCACAGCGTTTATGGAGAGAATCTTCTGATCGGATGATCTTTGAATTCACCTGCCGGCCGGGCTGCTTGACAGTTCAACGATTTTAGGTTTTATAGGTAACAATGGAAATGAATTTCAGTGAAATCATGAAACAGGCTCAAAAGATGCAGGAACAGGCCAAAAAGATCCAGGAACAGCTGGGCAACAAAACTGTGACCACATCCTCAGGCGGAGGCATGGTCACGATAACCATGACAGGAAGACAGGAGATCAGGGAAATCAAACTCGATCCTGTCTGTGTTGACAGCCGTGATATCCCCATGCTTGAAGATCTGATCCTGGCTGCGGTAAACCAGGGGATCCACCGATCCAAGGAACTCGCCGCAGAGGAGATGAAACAGTTAACCGGCGGTATTGCGCTTCCTTTTGACCTTGTCTGAGATGAATCCATACCCCAAGCCTCTCAGAGATCTCATAGCTCAACTCAAACGTCTTCCGGGCGTGGGTGAAAAGACCGCAACCCGACTGGCCCTTTTCATTCTCTCGGACAGTAACGGGCTTGCAGAAACCCTGTCCCGTTCACTCCAGAATGTACATGATAATATCCGTTTGTGCAGTGTATGCTTTAACCTTACGGATACATCCAGATGCTCCATTTGTCAGGATCCGAACCGGGACTCATCTCTTATCTGCGTTGTCGAGGAGCCCAGCGATGTTCTTGCGATAGAAACAGCTCATGCATACAGAGGGATCTACCATGTGCTTCACGGGCTCATCTCTCCCATGAGTGGTATCGGCCCTGAAGACATCAAATTGCCGGAACTCATGGAAAGGTTGAAACGGTCTCATGTCAGCGAAGTCATCGTGGCTACAAACCCATCGGTTGAGGGCGAGGGAACCTTTCATTATATTGAGAAACTGATCACGGACGGCGGATTCGAAGCAAAAGTGAGCAGGATAGCCCTTGGAATACCTATGGGCGGGGAATTGAAATATATGGATCAGGTAACCCTGGCAAGCGCTCTTCGGTACAGACGCATCGTAAAAGACAAATGAACAAAGGAGAATCACGATGAACAGGTTTGCCGTCTCTGGTGGGTATATCATCAAAAGTGCCGATGATGTGGTAACAGACAAGTATATCATTATAGAAGACTCCATGATAAAAGATATCCGCGATGACCTTCCCGATGATATCGATACCGTCATCGGAGGGCGTTACGACATCGTAATGCCCGGCCTGATCAACACCCATACCCATGCACCCATGACCCTGTTTCGCGGTATGGCAGATGATCTTCCCCTGATGACCTGGCTTAAGGACTATATCTTCCCTGCCGAGGCAGAATTTGTGGACAGGGAATTCGTCTACATAGGCTCACTGCTTGCTGCATGGGAAATGACCCGGTCGGGGACAACAGCATTTTGTGACGGATATTTTTTTGAAGACCAGGTAGCCAGGGCTGCCGCAGAAGTCGGGATTCGTGCGTGGCTTGGAGAGGGCATCCTTGAATTCCCGTCTCCATCACTTTCAGATCCCAGTCGCACCATAGACCATTCCCGGGAATTCATCACCCGCTGGATGGACAATGCCCTGGTAAAGCCCACGGTATTTCCACATGCCGTCTATACGTGTCCACCTGATCTTCTGAAAAAGGCATTTGAACTCGCAGAGGAATTCGACCTTATCTTTCAGATCCATCTGAGTGAAACCTCCACCGAAATAGAGCAGGCAAGACAAAGGTACAACATGACCCCCGTGGAACTGATGGATTCCATCGGATGCCTTTCTGAAAGGACCCTTGCCGCACACTGCGTGGTTCTCGATAACAACGAGATAGCATTGCTCGCCAAGAAAGGGGTCTCTGTCTCACACAACGCGGAAAGCAATATGAAGCTGGCTTCCGGAATAGCCCCGATACCCGAGATGATAGCTGCCGGGGTGAACGTGGCCATCGGTACAGACGGATGTGCCAGCAATAACAACCTTGACATCATCGGTGAGATCTCCTCGGTTGCAAAACTACATAAGGTTCAGACCATGGATCCTACTGTGCTGGATGAATGCACTGCATTCTCAATGATAAGTGAAAACGGGGCAAAAGCCCTTAAATTTAACGGCGGCAGGCTCGCACCCGGACTACCGGCCGATATCGTAGTGATAGACGGACATGCACCTAACCTGGTGCCGGTCTATAACCCTGTATCGCACGTGATCTATGCGGCAACAGGGGGAAATGTAAAAGATGTTGTCATTGCAGGAAAGATCATCGTGAAAGACCGTGTCTCTCTCACCGTGGACGAGGAGGCCCTTATCAAGGAATGCAGGAATATTCAGAAGTTCATCTCCCGACGGTAAAAGGGGAAAAGACTTCCCTGCCGAAGAGGAACTCTTTTCCCCTTTTACCTGCAGCCTGCCATGAACAGTTCAGGGTTTTTCAACTCTGGCAATTTATTTGCACACGGATAAAGCATCGATAAAATAATGCCGATAGGGAAGATATATGAGAGTAAGTAACAGATTTCTCTATTATCAGCTGGTTAAGGATATCGGTGCAAACACCGAGAAAATGTTCAAACTCAATGGACAGATATCCTCGGGCAAACGCATAAACAAGCCCTCGGAAGATCCGATCGGCCTGTCAAGGGTGCTCATCCACCGTTCTGAACTGAACTCCTTCGAACAGTTCGAAAAATCCATTGATCAGGCAAAAGGCTGGCTTTCACGTATGGATGCCATCTTAATGGATGCCGACGACCTGCTTGCCCGTGCAGGCGAGCTGGCCGTGCAGCAGGGTTCGAGCACCTCAACCGCGCAGACACGCATAGGTGCTGCAGAAGAGATCAAGCAACTAAGGGAAATGATGACCGGCCTTGCAAACTCCAAGTATGCCAACAAGTATATGTTCGGCGGTACCATGACTCAGAGCATCCCATTTCTGTCAATGGAGAACCTGGAGGCAAATGTAGGAGAAATAGCAGCAGCAGCCCCGGTTGTGCCAGCTCCATCCGAAGGCGACCGGTACATTAATTCCGGAAACAACCAAATATATCGGTATAATGGAGCCACATGGGATGACTTGGGTTTACCCGTTGAGGGAACTGCCGTTATCGTGGATAATGAAAACGAACTGTATATCTTTACCAACAACGAATGGGTTCCTCAGTACCAGGGCAACTCTTCGACCTATTCCGTTAAGATAGGTAAAAATGATATCGTCGAGACGAATATCCCTGGAGATGAGATCTTCAGCAACGATTCAGGCAATGTCCTTATGACCCTTATGCGTCTCGAACAGGCCCTTAGAAACAACAATCAGGAAGGCATACTCGGCCAGCTCTCAGAAATAAAAAGTGCCAGCAATACCCTTATGAACAACCTGGCTGGAATAGGAGCCAAGGTAAACCGTTTCGATCAGTCAAAGGCCATCCTGCAAAGGGCAGCGGTGGATACACAGGAAAGCACCTCGCTGATCGAAGATCTTGACTATGCAGAGGCTATTACCTCGTTGCAGAATCAGCAGACCATATATGAAGCAACCTTAAAAAGCGCGTCCATGATAACAGGACTTAGTCTTGTGAACTACGTATAGGGGGGAACAATCTTGGAAATCAATACAGTTCGTTTTGGCAAGATACAGTTTCAGAAAGACAAGGTCCTTACCTTTCCCAAGGGTATCCTGGGTTTTTCAACAAACAAGAACTTCATCCTTTTCCCCCACGGCGAAGGCTCTCCCTTTTTCTGGCTCCAGAGTACCGAGGATGGCTCTCTCGCCTTTGTGGTTATAAACCCTCAGCTGGTAAAATCCGATTATGCCATCAATATCGAAGAACATGTCCTCGAGGAGCTCAAAGCACAGCACGTTGCAGATCTGGAGGTGATGTGTATAGTGACCATTCCGCATAACCAGCCGCAAAAGATGACCATCAACCTTCTGGGACCGATCATAATCAATGCAAAAAAGCGCTGTGCGCTCCAGATTATATGTTCCGATGATCGGTATTCACACCGTCATCCGATACTGGCAGAGAATTAGCAGCCCATTAAGCCGAACATTCACGGCCCGGGTTTATTCTGACCTTGATTCAAGACCCTTGATGATTGCAGTTATTACGTCATTTACCGGCGTGGGGACAGCCAGTTCTTTTCCATAACGGCTGATCGCCCCGTTAAGGGCATCGATCTCGGTGCGGCGGCCGAGTTCCATATCCTGAAGCATTGAAGAGCGGTGTGTTGAAGTCGGCGGCAGCTGTGTTCCGACGAGAAAGCGATAGTATTCATCAGGTGATCCATATCTCAATGCAATACCTTTTTTCTTTGCAACCGCAAAAATCTCCTCAATGATGCGACGCATTACATCGAGCACATCAGGGACATCCTGCAAAGAGCCGTAAGGTACGTTCAGGATTGCCCCAAGGGGATTTAATGAGCAGTTATAAAGCACCTTTCCCCAAAGAGACCCTTCTATGGCATCACTCATCTCGGAAGGTATCCCTGCATGATTAAGATCGTCGCAGACCGCCTGTATCCTCTGCACAGGCACCTCCCCTGAGGGGCTACCGAGCAAAACCTTGTCGGCATAAACCGTGACACGCGCAGTCCCGGGGCTTGAGATCTCCGCTCCAAAGATTACCCGCGCACCCACGGTCCGGTCCCAACCTACAACATCGGCGATAGCCTCCCAGTTGCCCAGGCCGTTCTGGATAGAAAAGACCAGGGTGTCAGGAGAAACAAACGGCAGAGTCTGGCGTATCACATCTGCAGTGAGGTAGGATTTCACACTCAGCAGGACAACGTCGAATACCCCCTTGAGGTGAGTCGTTCCATAATGTGCCCGAATATCTCGTATTAGATGGTCTCCCCAGATACCGGTAATGCATAAGCCTCTGTCCTGAATGGCCCTGAGATGATCATCCAGACCGACAAAGGTGACATCACGGCCCTTTTCCGCAAGAAGACCGCCAAACACACTCCCGAGAGCCCCTGCGCCCATCACAAGATATTTCATGCCTTTCTCCTCAATCTTTTATATCTGAGACCTTATGTCTGGAAGGCTCGTCGGGCTGGGCCGACCTGTTCATTTTCCATGCAAGTACGCCTTTGATGGCATGTATTGCCTCCTGCGGGGTGGCGTAAACGGCAAGCCCGGCTTTTCTGAATATGGAAGTAAGCCTTATGCGTACCTGTTCGACCTCGATCATATTCTCGGTAAATCTCGAAAGTATCGGGACAATGGGCTTGCTGGTTTTTGCGGCTGCCTCCACTATGGCATGCGGTCCGCTCTCGATCTGGTCGTTCTGGAACGAGGTGATAAAATCGAGAGAGAAGTAGGGTATGATTACATCTATATTGTCATCATGGGCCATGGCATCGATTGTGTGCGCCATGATAGTAAAGTCAAACCCGTAAAACCCGAGATCCACCGGATTTGTGGTGCTGGTATTCACATTACTGATCCTTTGGCTGATCAGGGCCTGAGTCTCCCTGTGAAGCTCGGGCAGAATCATATTCTGAGCCGCGGCAAAATCCGTGAACAAGACCGATGTTCCTCCTCCGGCGCCGAGAAAACCGAGCCTGGGCCCGCTTGGGATGTGTTTCCCTACAGCCATCATTACCAGGTCTACCATATGTTCGAAATTGTTCGCCTCTATACACCCGTACTGGCGCATGATAGCGGCCCACAAATCATGACGTGCAGCCATGGCGCCCGTATGTGATGCTGCCGCCTTTGCGCCCATCTCGGTAGTGCCGCCCTTCAAAATGATGACGGGTTTCAAAGGTGTTGTCTTGCTCAGCACCTTGATGAATGCACCGGGATCTTTGATGTCTTCGATATAAGCGGCAATGACCTTGACCGTTTCATCTTCGCCAAGGTATTCCATATAGTCTTCAACCCGAAGGTCGATCTGATTTCCGTATGATACCACCTTGTTGAGCCCGAGGTAACGGGAGTATGCCATGCGCATGAAATTATTGGTCATACCTCCTGATTGACCGAGGAATGCCACATTGCCGACACCATGTATCGGGGATTTAGGCAGATCACAGGTAATGCCGGATTCAGTGCAATGCACCCCGATACAGTTCGGCCCGATTATCCTTGTCCCGCTCTTGCGTGCTACACGCATCATCTCATTTTCGAGTGAGACATTACCTACCTCGGAAAAGCCCGACGTGAAAAAATGCAGAAATTTCGACTTATTTTTCGCCGCGGCCTCTACCGTCTCGAGTGCCAGTTTTGCCGGTACAGATGCTATAGCCAGGTCTACACTCTCGGGAAGATCGTCCAGGGAACTGTACACCCTCTCTCCCTCGATGTCGGTGTATTTGGGGTTTACCGGATACATCCTGCCTTTGTATCCGGTCATCTTCATCAGTTGATAATAGGGAAGCTTTCCACCTCCGATATTTGGTGATGCCCCTATTATCGCTATGCTTCGTGGATAAAAAAGTTTTTTCAGATCCATGCAATTCACCTCATCATTGTTGCACAGTATGTGTTATATGCTTACCATAATACAAATCAGATTGACAAATTGATTTCTCGATTTTCATCACAGATAACAAGATAAATCATTATGTATTGCGTTTCGTTCAAAGATCTTGTTGAAACTTTCCCGGAATCCTTCTAGATTTTAGAAATGCTCGAGAGATCATCACCCATCTTTTTCCGGTCCATATCGATCCCTGTACCGAAAAAGGCTATTTATTCCCGTCTTGGCTACCGCAAAAGCCATACACAACTCTCTGATAAAGACATCAATCATATCGAGCTGTACGTCGACCAGGCCGTGGATCTCATCGAACTGAAGGGTTCGGCCGTTGTCCTGCCTGTGGATACAATCGACAACGATATACTGCGTCTGAAAAACAACATCGTATTTGAAAGCTCGCACCTTGCCGGAATGATGAAAGGATGCGGATTCGTTCTCCTGATGGGCGCAACTGCCGGCAGGAGGATCATGGATGAAATTGAGAATAGTTCAGCAGCCGAGAACCTTTCCCGCGGGGTTGTTCTCGATGCGGCTGCAAGCGAAATGACGGATGGGGCCTTGGATTGGATCACCGGATATGTTAATCAGGGACTCAGGCGCAAGGCAGCGAGACTGACGGAAAAACGATATTCCGCCGGATATGGTGATTTTTCCCTCGAGAACCAGAAGATCATATACGATCTTCTGAAGATGCACGAACTTGGCGTGAGCATTACCGAATCGTATCTGCTTGTTCCGGAGAAAACAGTGACCGCGCTGGCCGGTGTGTTTGCATCGGGTTTATGATGCTTTATTGAAAGAGAGGATTACGTGATAAAATTCGATGATCTGCTGAATAAATTCAAGGACAGGGTAATAATCTTAGACGGTGCAACAGGTACTGAGCTCCAGGCCCGCGGAATGCCGGAGGGGGTGTGCCCTGAACTGTGGTGCCTTGATAATTCATCGTGTATCCAGGGGATACACGATGATTATATCGAGGCAGGCTCAGATATCATCTACACATGCACCTTCGGTGCAAACAGATTCAAGCTCTCGGAATACGGGTCTTCAAATATCGAAGAGATAAATGCAGCGCTTGCAGACATTGCAAAAAAGGCTGCCGGGAAAAACTGTCTCGTTGCAGGGGATATCGGTCCGACGGGAAGATTTATAGAGCCGTTCGGGGAAGTGGACTTTGACGAGGCCGTCGAGGCTTTCAAGGAACAGGCACGCGGCCTACTCAAAGGCGGCACTGATCTCATCGTCATCGAGACTCAGCTGGACATCCAGGAGGCAAGGGCAGCCCTGATCGCGGTCAAAGAGATATCGGACATCTTTACCATGGTGAGCATGACCTACGAGTCCTCGGCAAGGACTCTCGGCGGAACCGACCCGGTATCAGCGCTGATCACGCTTCAGTCCCTGGGTGCCGATGCTGTGGGCTGCAACTGCTCGACAGGCCCTGAGGGCATGATCCCTCTGGTAAGGTCCATGCAGCCCTATGCCACCGTCCCTCTGGTGGCAAAACCCAATGCAGGCATTCCAAAACTCAGACAGGGGAAAACCTATTTTGATATGGAGCCGGATCAATTCTGCGCCCACGCACGCGACTTCATATCATCGGGGGTTCGTCTGATAGGCGGCTGCTGCGGAACAACACCAGCCCACATAAAGGAACTGAGAAGATCCACGTCGGGTCTCACGGCGAAAGAACCCGCCATGAAATCTTTAAGCGCATTGAGTTCTGCACAAAAGACGGTTTTCTTTCAGAAGAACTCCCCCCTTGTCATCATCGGAGAACGGATCAATCCCACCGGAAAGAAAGATCTTCAGGAAGAACTCCTTCAAGGCAAAACCGGCCTCGTAAAACGATATGCCAGGGAGCAGACCCTAAGCGGGGCCCATGTCCTGGATGTCAATGTGGGTATGCCGGGAATCAACGAGAAAGAGATCATACGTACGGTGGTGAAGGATCTGGCGATCAGCTCCCACGCACCGCTGTGTATCGATTCTGCCCTGCCCGAAGCCATGGAGGCGGCGTTGAGGGTTTATCCCGGCAGGGCCCTGATAAACTCCATATCCGGCGAAGAAACCAAGCGGGATAAGCTCATGAAGATGGCGAAGAAATACGGGGCCATGTTCATCCTCCTGCCGATCGGCGGGAAAAAACTGCCCAAAAGCGCATCCGAAAGGATCGGTGTTATCAAAGACATCTTCTCAGTCGCCAGAGACTACGGGTTCACCAGAGAAGATGTTATCGTGGATGCGCTCACCTTTGCGGTTTCTGCAGATCAGGACGCTGCAATGGAAACCTTAAGGACAATTCACTGGTGCGCCGACGATTTCGGATGCATGAGTGTTTTAGGACTTTCAAATGTATCTTTTGGCCTGCCGGAGCGCACCTGGATAAACTCAGCTTTCGTAGCGATGGCCATCTCTGGGGGACTTACCCATGCAATCGCAAATCCATTGAGCACGGAGTTCATGAATGTCAAGAGAGCCGCCGATGTTCTGATGAAACGAGACAGGCAAGCCAAGGATTACATCTCCCATTTCGCAGGCGCCAAAGATGGACCCGGATCGGGTTCCAAGGGCATGAACAAGGCCCAGGCAAAGTCTTCTATCCCGTCCGGACAGAGTGTATATAACGCTATTGTAGAGGGAAACAGGGATGAAGTCATTTCCCTTATCGAAGAAGCCTTGCATGCAGGCCTTCCCCCCCATACCCTAGTAAACTCTCACATGGTTCCGGCGATCAGGGAGGTCGGGGACCTGTATGATAAAAAGATCTATTTTCTGCCCCAGCTTATCTCGAGCGCAGAGACCATGAAAAAGGGTTTCGAGCACCTTGAACCGCACATCAGGAAAGACGAACGGCTGTCAGCGAAAAAAGGCAAAATCCTTCTCGCAACGGTCAAGGGAGATATTCACGACATAGGCAAGAATATCATCGCACTCATGCTCAAAAACCAGGGATTCGAGGTGATCGATCTCGGCAAGGATGTACCTCACAGGGATATCATAGACGCAGCCAGGCAGCACCAGGTTGACATTGTCGGCCTTTCCGCGCTCATGACAACCACCATGGTGAATATGAAAGAGGTCGTAGATCTCTCGCGCAAGGTTGGACTTGCCTGCAAATTCATGATAGGAGGCGCCGTTGTGACAAGGTCTTATGCGGACTCCATTGGGGCCCATTATGCAAAAGACGGCGTCGAGGCAGTGAAGCTGGCCGAGTCCCTGATGGTATAGGCGGGCTTCTAGTTTCCTTTTCCCATTTCTTTGTCAAGCATCACGTCGAGACTTCTGCATGCCAGGCAAAGGATCGTGCCTTTTTTATCTACCAGGATCTTTGTAGGTACACCTCTTACCCCGTATGACTGGGCAATCCTTCCATCGGTATCAAGCAGTACAGTATAGGGCAGTTTATACTTCTTTGCAAAGGATGCAACCTTTGTGTCGCTTTCCTGGATATAGATTGAAAAAAGGACAAAATCCCTGTCTTTGTATTCACTGTATATCTTTTTCAGATTCGGGATATCTTTAATACAATATGGGCACCAGGTTGTTGTAAAGTTCAGGAGCACGGTTTTGCCTGCATATTCACTCAGGACGTGTGTCTTACCCTCAAGATCCCTGAGGGTAAAATCCGCAGCACTGACCTCGATTGACTGTTCTCTGATATCATATGTGTCTCCAGCATCACCACCTGATACGACTGGGGATAAGGCCAGGACCAGGACTACCGCTATCATCACGAATCTTTTTATCATGGAAACTCTCCTTTTTTCAGATCATATTCTGTCCGGCAATAATGAGGAAATATTCTCCCAATGCTATCATGCCCCAACCAAAGGCCCTCTGTATCTTTACCATCCACATGCCTGACCTGGGAATAGAGGCAACAAGACCGGTAAATGTCCCCAGAATAATAAGCAATGTCCCCATTCCAAAGGCAAAGACAAACAACAGGCTCATCCCATAAACCATATTTTGTTTTGTTGCCACATATCCAAGCAGAACACCAAGAATGGGTGCTGTGCAGGGCCCGAGAATGAGCCCCGAGGCAGACCCGAGGAGAAAACTGCCCACCAGCCCCTTTTTGTTGATTGTCCGGGAAGGTCCAAGAAACCTTGTCAGCGAAAAGGTAAACACATCGAGCATGGAAAGCCCCATGAGAATACAGATATTTGCAACGAAAAGATAGGTCCAGGGATTTGACTGTATCTGACCGAAAAGATGGCCGGTAAAAGAGGCTATGCTCCCCAGCACCATATAGGTCAGAGATGTTCCGAGCACATAAAAAATGGAAAGGACAAACCCCCTGGATTTTCTCCCGCTGCTTTGCGATGCTATATAAGCTACGGTTATGGGGATCACCGGGTATATGCATGGTGTAAAGCTCGCAAGAACACCGCCTATATATACAGTGATATAGGAAAAAAACATTGAGGCCTGCAGATATGTTTCCAGGCCGCCTGAGAACTGGTCTATCATATGAGGGTATCAAGCTCCTTTCGAATCTCAGCCCCGGACATAGTTCCGCTCAGGCGGCTTATCTCGACGGCCTGTCTGAAGAAAATAACGGGTGGTATATTGAACACCTTTAAAACAGCCTGTGTCCTGGGACTTGCGCTGATATCCGTGGTACCGGACGTAACAGAAAAACACAGCTGCTCCAGGATATCTTTTTTGAGAATATACCTTCCTGCATGCAACACTCCATGGAGAGGCTACAACGGGCATAGCCGCATCCTTTGCAATAAATCCCGTACAGGTATTGTCGGTAACCGCAATGCCCATGTATTACGATCCTTTCCCCCTAAAATAGCAGGATTGTCCCATCAGAACAATATCCAACATCCTGCATGATATAAAAACTGTCTCTTATACACATCTCCGAGCCCACGAGACCGTACTAGATCTC
>OMKS01002118.1_pt1 | contig 16953 bp, 13 predicted proteins | sample 1674721 | NCBI WGS metagenome assembly OMKS01 (sample SAMN06264996, study PRJEB25208) | sediment metagenome | isolation source: hot spring sediment | place: USA: California | collected 2014-09-02
ATACCATCATAAAGACCACCGGCAACACTGTTAAACAAAGATTGTCTACCGATTCTAACAGTTGCAATATCAAATACTTTTCGGGCTTCAAAGTAAAGATTATAGAACCGTAAACGCGGGTCATTTTCCAAAGCATTTGCTATATCGGTTTCGAAGTTTAATCGTGTTCTTAATGAAATGTTATCTTTGTTTAAGTTGAAGTACAATGAGCTAAGTGAACGGACGTAAGTTTCGGAAACATCAGGAGCAGAATATCTCTCGAAGGTATAAAGAGAGGTTGAGAATCTTCCGTTTAAATTTTGAGCCATCAAAACCGAAGTAGAAATTAGAATGGCTGCAATTAGAATCTTTTTCATTTTCAACCTATGTTGATTTATTCTTTTGGAATATTGTGTTCAATCAATTTGAAACTTTCGGCGAATTTAAATTCTTTATAAGTCGGGCTTTCTTCGTTATGGCATGTTCTGCACTGAGCTTCGATAGCAGCCATATCAGCCCACAAAATTAAACCCGCCGCAATAGCAGCGTCTTTGTCTTTCATTACCTTCATTGGACTATAATCTTTCCCGGCGCCGTGGCAAGTTTCGCACTGAACACCATCGGCAATATTAAAACCTTTTTCCAATCTTGCTTCCGGTACATTATAGCCGGTTGCGTGGCATTTTAAGCAAGCTTCGGTTTCAACTGCTTTAGTTGTGTGACCTAAATCTGCGGCTATCTTATCTGCTTCAGCAGATTGCAGAGTCTTGTATGCTTCTGCATGTTTTGATTTTTCCCAAATAGATAATTGTGAGCCTTGTTTTTCAGTCTTGTGGCACATCGTACATTTTTTAACCCCGATGTAATTGAACTCTTGTGCATTAACAGCAAGAGAGATAAAAAGAAACGAAATCAACAATAATGAAAGCTTCTTCATATTTTTCACCTCCTATTTTTGTGAAATATTATGTTAAGAATATAATCCAATTATCCGATTTAAGCAATAAAGGATGCAAAAATCTTTTTATCTACGGCTTATTTTCATAATCCTTTTAAGTTTTCGATAACCCAGCTTCTCAAATCGGGGTCGTTTTCCATTTCGGAAGACATAACCTCGTCAGGTTCAGAACCGTGTTTTGCAATAGTATCCAAAAATAATTTTGTAGAATGACTAACTTCATCAAGTTTCTTTTGACCTTCTTTTACCTGCATCCACTCAAGAATAATTTTCTTAAAATGCCTTTCATGGTGATGACGATATTTATGCAGACTCATTTTCCCGTCAATCCAAACAAAACTCATCGGGTATTCGCTTGGTCTAAAGATTACAAAGAACCAATGCCAAACTATTATAGCGAGTGTAGCTAAAATTGCTTCGTAGAAGTGAATAGTTTCACTAACTTTTATTAACCAAACCGGTGCCCAGTTTCCAACCATTGTAGGGAACCAAAGAATCAATCCGGTAACTCCCATTACAATTGTTCCCCATACAAGTGCCCAGTATTCGGCTTTTTCGGTATAATCGAACTTGCTGAATTCAGGGGGATGCTTACGCAGCCGTAAGTAATAAAGTATATTTTGAAAAGCTTCTTTTACATCGTCAAATCTTGGTACCATGTGCAAGAGAATATCTCTTCCGCGTTTTGTAACAATTAGATAAATAACGTGATAAACACTTAATGCAATCATTATTACTGCAGCAATTCTGTGTATATTTTGTCGAACGTATTCGGACATACCGAGTTGGTATAAACCATCAGCCCACCAGCTGAAAGGATACTTCAATGCAAAACCTGTAATTGCAAGAGTAAAAAATGAAGTAAATAAAATTACGTGTTGAATGATTTCATTTTTAGTGAATCTCGGAATAACTACTTCCTTACGTTCATTTTGCTTTCTCCTTCTTACTTCATGAACGTATATGAGAATGTTGTGCAAAATCATCCCTCCGATTATTACAACAATCAACCAGAAATAGACCGTTGTTACTAACCCTTCTACTTTTCTTGCCTGTTCATTTTGAGTAATATGTGAATAACTTTCTGCAAAAACTTGAGTTGCGTTTGGATGGCATTTCTGACAAGTTGCCAAAACATTTTCTTTACTTACCGAGGATTGAGGATGGTTTTGAGGCAGTATATCGTGAACATTATGGCAATCTATACAATAAGCAGCTCTCGGATCATTTCGTTTTACAGCCAAACCATGATAACTATCTTGATAACTGTAAGCTTCATCCTGAGATAAACCTAAACGAGCAGTAAGTATGGGATCTTGATGACAAGAAATACAAATTTCTTCTTGAAATTGTTTGACCGAAAAAGTTCCTTCGGCAAGTTCTTTTGCTCTAAGACTGTGTTCGCTATGACAATCACTGCAAACAGGAGCAACGCGTAAACCTTTTTTCGCGCCGATCCAGTGAATGGAATTTTTGTATTCATGAACAACATCAGCGTGGCATTGCTCACATGTTTCGTTTAGATTATAGGCAGAAATTGTTGATCCGGGTTGAATTCTATTTTTGATATTATGGACTCCGTGACAAGTAGAACAGTTCATATTAATCTCTTTGCCTTGAGCCATTAGTGTATAGTGGAAAGAATCTTCGAATCGCAATCCGGAACGTACATTTATTAAGTTAAATTTTTCTGCAAATTTTGGATCATCGTGACAAACACCGCAAGTATGACCTAAATTATCATTTGATACTTTGCTGTTATGTTCATCAACCGGCAAAATATCATGAGAGCCATGACAATCCCAGCATGTTGCTGCTTCCAATATACCTTCACCTAATGATATACCGTGAATACTTTCTTTATGTTCATCGGCTTGTTCTTTGTGGCAGACATAGCAGCTTGCTATTTCAACTTTCTCTAAATTTGCCGGGTGGTTATCTAACTTACTTTCGATTGCAGAGTGGCAGTCACTGCATATTAAATCTTGATGTACAGATTTTGAAAGCTGCGGAAGAAAGTCATCGGTCTCATGGCAATCGGCACAAGGATTTTTTGAAACATCTTGAATTGAATGGAAAGGACGCATTAATAATTTGGTTTCATGACAATTAGAGCAATACTCACGTGTTTTATTTGGACTCATCTCAGGAGGTTTTACATAATGATAACCGTGACAATCAATACATTCAGGAGGATTTTTAACTCTTTCTTTCAATCTATGATGAACATCATTTTGAACAATGGAATAAATTTCTTCATGGCAATCGGCGCAATCAACTCTATAAATATCAATTCCTTCTTTATGAGGTAAATCATCTGCTACGAAGCCGGTATGACAGTCATCGCAATCAAAGCCACCGTGTACTGAATTAGCAAATCTTTCTCCGTTAACAAAGAGCGAGACTTTTTTCCCGTAGCGTTCATAAGATAAACTTTGATCCTCGTGACAAATTAAACAGTCATCTTGAGTTAAAGTTGGAATAGTGATAAACAAAATCAAAAAAAGGAGTTTCAAAAAGTTCATTATTTTTCCCATTTATTTGTATAAGAAAATCATTGCATATATAATCATTATTACAATTATAAGTCCAATTGATAATGCGGTGAAACCAAAATATTTTGCAAATTTAACAACTCGGGCGGAGGAGGAGCAAACCGTGCCTCCAATTTATTATTTTCAATTAAAATTTGATACTCTCGAGGTCGATCTTTTTTAAATTCTTCGAGAGGTACTCTTCCTGTGAAAATTACATTATCCATTGGAAATTTGTCTGGACGGAAATGTGTATTAAAAAAATGTATGGTGAAAATAAAACCGGTTGCAAGCAAAGCTTCGTCACTATGAACAATTGAAGTTACATTAATAAACCAGCCGGGTAAACCAAGAAAAGTAAAAAATTCAGGAAACCAAAGTATTAAACCTCTTGAGCCGATAACAGCTACACCCCAAAACACAGCGAAGTAATCAAACTTTTCCCAATAGGTCCATCTACCGTAAGAAGGTCTTCTGCCTTTTCCGAAAAACCATTTTATTGTTCCGATGAATTCTTTCCAATCACGTTTATTGAAAACCATAGAATTTTCACCTGAGAGCATATGTTTGAATGATTTTTTTTGCTTGGCAACTTTTTTTATCAAAAACCCAATATGTAAAACGAAATATATAAAGGTAATTATAGCGGCGAGTCTATGTATATATCCTGTTACTTCATAACCTCCCAATAGTTTTGAAGCAGTTTGAAATATTCCTACGCCGGCAAATTTAATTGTCATACCGGTAATTGCAAGCGAGAGAAAACTTAAAATAACAAGTATGTGTAGAAAACTTAAAAAAGGTTCAAAACGCCAGATATATTTTTCTTCTGAATTATCCGAATGTTCTATTTTCTTTACATCATTATTTACCATCTGTAGTTTTCCCCTTAACATGTTTTTTCTTTTCTAGTTTTTCTTTCCTGCGCTCTGCTAAACCTCTCGGCAGCCATAATAATGTATGTGTTCCAAAGAATAAAAACGTTACACTTAACAGTATTGTCATAAACCCAAAAGTGTAATATAGAAATGGGTATTTATCTTTATCATGGTATGTAGCGTGAGTTAAATAACCGACAAACTTTCTGTTGGAATTCGAATGACAGCTTGCGCAAGTTTCAACAATATGATCTCTGTGAAGCGTAGAACCCAACATATAAGTCGGTAAAATATTATGCGAACCATGGCAATCTGAACATTTTGCCGCACCAACCGATCCTAATTTTGAAACTTTCCCGTGGAATGTATCAAAGTAAGTTTCGGTTACATCTTCGTGGCATCTCCCGCATTGATCAATTATTTCCGCTCTAAAATCATCTTTATCAATTCTCTTTATTGTATGTGCTTGATGACAATCCTGACAACCCGGAAGTTCTTTATCTGTTTGTGTTACTAAGGGACTATGAATGCTATTTGAAAATTGTTCATAAATACCGAGATGACATTTTGCACATGTTTCACCAACACTATCTCTATGCACGGTAGAAAGCGGATTTTTTTCCGGCAATTCTCTATGAGCCGAATGACAATCGACACAAGTTGCAGTAACTGTTAAACCGGATTCTAAGAGACTACCGTGAATACTTTGCGAATAATCTCTTACAATTCCAAATTCATCTTCGAGAATACTTTTACCCGGACCGCCGATGTTATGACATTTACCGCATAAGTTGGGAATGTTTCTAGCAAAGGTTGGGGAGGTTCGATCGGTTTTCTTTTGCACTTTATGAGTACCATGACAATCACTACAATATGGGGCATCAACATTACCATTAACTAATTCAATTGAATGCTGGCTTAATTGCCATTCTTCAACTTGAGCTGCATGACAGATTGAACAATCGACTTTTCCGCTTTCTTTACAAATAGGGCTATTCAAGTGACTCACATTTGTATGGCATTTAATACATGTATTATCTGCATGAACAGAATGCATAATATCATCGGCATCCACATATAAGCTAACTCGCTCACCATCAACTTCTTTATATAAATCTTTATTTGAATGACAAGACATACATTTAGCATCGTCAAATTTCTGGTCATAAATAACTCGTCTTACTTGATGCGGTTGGTGGCAATCAATACAGGCGGGAATAACATGGGGCTGCTGTTCCCAAAGTTCACCTCTTATTACTTTTGTGTGAACTCTTTCAATCTGAGAATGGCACTGCATACAAGTCGATGCAATATTATTTCTATTGATTGAAGATTTCGGATTTTCGTGAGGGAGAATATTATGTGAAAAATGACAGCTTGTACAAACAGCAGTTACAATTAATCCACTTCTGAAAAGTCCATCACCGTGGATTGATTCTTTATAGTTCTCTAAAATATGACGCTGGCTGATTGTCCTTAATGCTGATACTCGAGTTCCTTCTTTATGACACGTTCCACATAAATCGGGGATATTCATAACATATGTTTTGGCTTTTTCGTTTGTGTGAGGAAGGATATCATGTTTCCCATGACAAGTTATGCAATCCGGAGCTAAAAATTTACCTTGTGCAAGAGCTTGTCCGTGCAAACTTTCATGATATTCTTCAGCATATTCATAATGACAAGTTGCACAATCAACTTTGTAAATATTATTTCCTGCACGATGCGGAATGTCTTCTGCATCAAAATCCACATGACAATCTGCACAGTCTAAATCGGTATGCACTGAATTAGCAAATTTATTTTCATCAACGAACAGTGAAACTAATTTGTTATTTCTTTCATATGTAAGAGATTTATCCCCATGGCACATCATGCATTCATCGGTTTGTGCCATTATTTGAATTGTTAGAAGTAGTAATAAAATTGGAAGCAAAAAATTCTTCGAGCAATTAATCATTATTTTTTTCGAAATTTTATAAGTGCCTTAAATTTGCAAAAATCATGCTAAAAATAAGATAAAAATAACCCATCAAAAATGGGATAAAATGATATAGTTTCTTATTTGTTTGCCGAAATGGTAAAGTCGTTTATCAAAAATAAGAAACTAATTAAAACGGATATTAGAGTATAATATCCAAAAGAAAATTATTGAGAAAGTTGCTTTTTGTCAAATAAATAACGCAGTCCGATTCGTTTATTCCGGTTCCATATTGTTCGATTGAATAAATAACAGATTAAAATCGAATTTGTTATTTTAAACGGGATAGATTATTTTTCAAAATATTTATCGGATATTATCAACCTAACACCTACTACACGAGGAAAGAATGAAATTAAAGTTACCCGAATCAAGCTACAACTGGATTTCCTTGATCGGAGCTACAATCGCTCTTATCAGTTTATTCATGATAATTTTTCTGTTTTTCATCTCAACTATATTTGATCGCGGCGGGTCTTATTTGGGATTGGTAATTTATATCATTTTACCTGCTTTTTTAGTTGCAGGGTTAATACTAATTCCGTTTGGGATGTTCTGGAAAAAAAGACGCGAAAGTAAACACGGTAAATCGGAAAAACGCCTCCCTATGATTGACTTAAATGATGAAAGACACCGCAACGCATTTACAATATTTATTGTAGGCACAATTTTATTCCTATTTTTATCAGCGGTAGGAAGCTACGAAGCATTTCACTATACGGAATCGGTTGAGTTTTGCGGGACTGTCTGTCATGCGGTTATGGAACCAGAATATGTTGCTTATCAGCATTCACCGCATGCCCGTGTAAGCTGTGTTGACTGCCACGTTGGTGAAGGAGTTGATTGGTACGTTCGTTCAAAGCTTTCCGGGCTTCGACAGGTTTATGCAGTTTTAGCAAACACTTACCCGAAACCTATTCCAACACCTATTACAGATCTGCGCCCGGCAAGAGAAACTTGTGAACAATGCCATTGGCCCGAAAAATTTTATGCACAAAAATTCAGATTAGAGAGACATTACTTAAATGATGAAGAAAACACCGAATGGGATATTTACTTGACTATGAGAATCGGGGCAAGTCATAGTGCTTTCGGATTACAGGAAGGAATTCACTGGCACATTAATCCGGATATAAAAATTGAATACATTCCTTCAACTGAAAAAAGAGTAGAAATTCCTTGGGTTAGATATACAAATCTTAAAACCGATGAAGTTACTATTTATGAAGATCAAGATAATCCGCTCGATCCGGAAGCAATGGCAAATATGGAAATAAGAGAAATGGACTGCATGGATTGTTATAACAGACCTTCGCATAATTATAAACCACCAGCTAACTTTGTTAATAATGCAATGACTGCCGGGATAATGCCCAGAGAACTACCGGAACTAAAATCAATTTCTATGGAGATTTGTTCCGAAGAATTTGATACAAGAGAAGAAGCAAACGAATATATAAGAAATACGATGACTGAATTTTACGAGGATAATTATCCCGAGCATGATAAGTCTTTAGTTGAAAGAGCAATTATTGGTTTGCAAACGGAATACAACAGAAATATCTTTCCCGAGATGAAAGTTAAGTGGGATCAATATCCTAATCATATCGGTCATTTGGAATTTAACGGTTGTTTCCGGTGCCATAACGATATGCATATGAGCGTAGAGGGCAAAGTTATTTCAAAAGATTGTAATCAATGTCATTATATTACTGCGCAAGGTCCGCGAGATAATTTACAAGTTGCAAGTATTAATGAATCGTTGGAATTTATTCATCCAACGGATATTGATGATGCCTGGAAAGAATTTCTTTGTACTGATTGTCATACAGGTTTAAATCCATAAAAAAATCTGTTGGAATGTGGCTAAAGCCCAAGTGTTTTTGTGTTTCTCATTCTCCGTCGGTTGAAACCGACGGCAATGTATGAATGAAAAAAAAGTTTTTTACCGTCAGTTTTAACCGACGGATTAAAAGATAGAAAAAGAGATATTGGGCTTTAGCCACATTCAATTATTGAATAAACTTCCACCCATATTTTTTCATAAAATCATCTACTTCCTCTGTAAAGCTTTTTGTTCTGTGATGTTCTTCTTGATTTCTTATATACTCTTTAACTTGTTCCAAATGTGATTCGCTTACGCTTACTGCCCAATAATCATCCTGCCAAAAAAATTTTGTCTTTGTCAATTTTTCTTCATTTATCCATTTTGATGATTCACCTTTTATGAGTTGTGAAACTTTACTTATACTCTGTTCTTTTCCGAGAGAAATTAAGCAGTGAATATGTTCTTTATGTCCATTTATTTCTTCAAGCCAAATATCTTTCTTCTTTGCATTTGATTTTATGTGTTCAATTATCTTTTCTCGTTTTTCTTTTGAAGTAAAATAGGGTTCTCTGTTTTTTGTTGAGAAGACAAGATGAATCCAGATTCTTATCCAGCTCATAATGTACTCCATGATTATTTTAATTTTGAAGATAATTTTTGAGATTGTTAAAAGCAAGGATGGGGCTAAAGCCTTAAAACATAGGAAGGCAATTTTAAATCCGTTCGCTAAAGCGAACGGTAATAATAAATTTGATCAGCACTTTATTGCCGGGAAAATGACTTCTAACCATGAGGACTTTAGTCCCATGTGAGTTTTATTTATGGGTCTAAAGCCCTCATTTCTTTTGTTGTTTTCATTCTCCGTCGGTTGAAACCGACGGCAATAGATAAATTGTATAATAGTCTGTCGAAGATAAAAAAAGGCTATCAAGCAGTACTCATACTGATAGCCAAATTCATTTCACACTATTTTAAATAATGCACTAAATCAAAAAAAACTGCAGCTAAACAAAAAACTTTTCAGCAAACTCATCCATTTCAAGATTAGTAAGCTGAGTTAATACACCATACTGCAAAACATTAGCTTTATCGTCCTCTTTCAATTTACCTGATTGAACTAATTTTTTCTTCAGTATTTCTTGTGCTTCATCAATTTGTTCTTGATAAAAACTAACTGCCGTATTCCCGATTTTTAGTTCCGGTAATTCGGTATCGAGATTATCGGCATCAACAATGCATATCCAATTTTTTTCATAAGGAGTAATATCTAATGCTTCAAAATCTTCTTTAAGATCATTATTTATTTTTGAGACCTTACCGGATAAAGGAGATTTAAAATGAAATGTTTTACCACCAGCTTTAACATTAAATAGTGTTTGACCTTTTGTAACAATCATACCGAGATTAGGCATTTCGATATCTTCGATTTTACCGAGTAATTTTTTGGAAAAGTCGTCAATTCCCATTTTAACAGTACCGTCCTGGTTAACAACGCACCAGCAATGTCCTTCGGAAATGAAAACACCGCCTGGAATAAAAAACTCCGTACTCTTAGGGTCATCTTTATAACTTAAATGCGTAATGTGAACTTTCGGTTTAATCTGTTTTTGAATTCTGTCATGTCTCTTAACGACAAATTTCTTAACCATTTCTGTTAATTCTTCTTCGGTAAATGGTTTTTGAATATAATCCATCGCACCGTATTTCATAGTTTCGACGGCAGATTCAACAGAGGCATAACCGGTAATAATAATTACATCAATATCAGGTCGTAAATGTTTAACCGATTTACACACGTCTTCACCACTCATATGGGGCATTTTTAAGTCGGTAAATACAAAATCATAGTGATGTTTTTGAACCAGCCCTAATGCTTCTTGTCCTGTTTCAACCGTATCAACTGAATAACCATCTAGTACGAGAATTTTTCTAAAACTGTCGAGTATTACCGGTTCATCATCTACTGCAAGTATTCTGGCTTTAGGGTTTTCAACTTCAGCACGTTTCAAAGTTTTAGCTTCGTGAGTAAAATCGAGATTCAAGCTAACCTGAAGAATTTTTTCACGTTCTTCACGTGCTTTCTTTGCTTTATGCTTTTCGAGGTATTTTCTAATCAACATATCAGCTATAATAAAGCAGATGAAAGCAATAATTACGATTAAAAGTGCCATCTTATTTCTCCGTTTAAATGTATCATTTTATTAATTCTTTATATTATAATTGATCCGAACTGCATGATGTTAAATTTTTCATTTCATATTCAATATCGCTTGGTATTACTTTGTAAAGCCAGCCGTCAAAATAAGGATCCTTTTCTATGATGCTGTTGTTGTTAAGAACGTTTTCATTTCTTTCGATAATTTTTCCTGAAATAGGGGAAAGAAGATCATGAACAAATCCTTTTTCCGAAGTGAACCAAGCACATGAACTTCCTTGATAAATCTCTTCATCAACTTCCATTAGTTTCAGGGAATCAAAACTCTCAACAATTTTCAAGAATAAATCTGTTGATCCTATAGTCGCTAATCCTTCGCCGGTTATGTGTACCCACGAAGCAACACCTAATCTATAATACTTAGATGGACAATTAACGTAAACAATATCACTCGATTCGGCATGTTCCAAAATATTTTTGATTTTGCGGTAATTAATTCCGCGAGATAATGCACTTAATATTTCATCAACTTCAAATGGTTTCGGAACATAATCAATTGCACCTTCGTAAAGAGATTTAACGGCATTCTCAACAGTTGAATAACCGGTAGTCATTATTACCGGGGTGTCAATTTTTTTTGCGTGAAGTTCTACTAAAAATTCAAATCCGTTCATCTCAGGTAACATTATATCACAAAGTATCAAATCGAAATTTTCTTTTTTTAATAAGGCAAGCCCTTCTTCTGCCGATAATGCATAAGAAGTTTTATATCCTTCCATTTCGCATATCTTTAATAGTGAATCAACAACAACTTGTTCGTCATCTACTATCAATATTTTTATTTTATCACCGGTCATTGTTTTCTCATCGGTTCAAGCGGAAGACGAATTATAAATTTTGTACCGACATTAACTTCGCTTTCTACTTTTATTGTTCCGTCATGGTTATCTATAATACCCCAAATAACCGCTAATCCTAATCCGGTACCTTTCTGCCCTTTTGTACTGAAGAAAGGATCGAAGATTTTCGATAAATTTTCTTTCGGAATACCGCTTCCGTTATCTTCGATTGTTATTTCAATAAATTCTCTTCTACCGCTTGCTTCAATTTCGGGCCAAGTTTGCCAATAACAATTTTTGTTTATACATCCTTTTAACTGACCTTGTCCCGGAGTGTCAATTGTATAAATTGATGAATTACATTCGGGACATTTTTCATTTTCACTTTTTAATGAAATAGCACAAGTAGGGCATTCAATTGTAAATGCTTTTTGAGTATTAATTGTAGAACTGGATTCATGTTCCTTTTTACCATAAATAGAATTTAAGCGGAAGACAACTTCTTTTTCATCTTGTTTTACCAAAAATTTGATTGTTGGTAAGCCGTCGATTTTATTCTGTTCGTCAATCAAACTGTGTCTTTTGCTGCATTCTGCTTTCTTAATTTGAATAACACCATAAGGCGATAAATCAATTGGTCGTGTTGATACTTTAACAAATCCTCCGTTAGGACCAACTGCATCAGAGGCGTTAACAATAAGGTTAATGAATACCTGCTGCATTTGATTTGAATCAACAATAATTTGTGGGAGATCGGAACTATAATTTTTTTCGAACTTAACTTTGTTCATATTAAGCTGATTCTCAATTACAGTATAAGCTCTATCGATTATTTCATTTATATCTGCTTTGTTTTTCTTCGGTACCGACTGACGGGCGAAATCAAGAAGTCCCTTTACTATTTCTCTGCTTCTTTTTGTTTCACGAACAATTACTTTCAAGTCTTCTTGAATTTCAGGTTTATCTTTTGTGCGTTTTAGTAAGAAGCTGCTGTATGTTAAGACTCCTGTCAAAGGGTTATTTATCTCGTGAGCAACTCCGGCAGCCAACCTTCCCAATGAAGCCATTTTATCCGATTGAAACAACTGCATCCTGGCTTCGGCTAATTTATGAGTCATATTATTAAATGATGTTGCAAGTTGACCAAGCTCGTCATTTTGTGTTATATCAATTGTATATTGAAGATTGCCGGCTGCAACATTTTTTGTTGCAGTAACAAGTCCGCTAACCGGTTTAACGACCCATTTTCTAATAAAAAACACTATGATAAAACTTATTCCCACTACGGTAATAATCGAGAAAAGCAAAATTGTTAACTCGCTCTTTTTTATTTGCTGATCAACATCATTAAGATTGAGAGTAATATCAAGAACACCCAAAACAGTTTGGGATGATGTATGTGCATGGCAATCTGCTTCATAACAAGTTTGCTCATTATAAATAGGATTAATAATACCGAGTACACGCTGGTTGTCGGTTTCCTTCGTAAAAATACGGGTGCGTTCATTAATCGGAAGACGATGCAGAGGTTCATCTTCGGCATGACAGGCAAAACAGCGCTCTTCTTGAAGGTTAATAATTTTACCGATATCTCCATCATCGGCAGAATAAATTATTTCGCCGAGTTTATTGAAAATTCTAACTTCGCGAATGGAAGGCTCTTCAGCAATTGTGTTAATCATATTGTGAATACTTTCCCTGTTATAGGCAAGCATTTCGTAATGCATACTTTTCTTTAGTGCTTCGCTTAATTGATTGCCGTGTCTTTCAACTTCATTTAGCAGAACTGCCTGCTGCGATTTGATTGTGAAAAATGCGTATACACTTATTATGAAAAGTGAAGTTATTCCAACAACTAAAATCAGTTTGAACCCTATTTTACTTACAAAGCGTTTCATTTACTTTGTTCTTTCTCCCGGTTCGTAATCGGGATAAGTTATATCTTCGTCATGGCACATATTGCAAGATGGTTTTGCGGTAAAGTTTCTATTATCGTGGCAAACGTCGCAAGTCCATTCTATATGATTTTCGCTTAACTCAATTCCAACAATAGAGTGATTGAAGTTTTCCGGACCCCATGATTCATGACAAGAATTACAATCAGTAGAAAGCCCTGAAAAAACTTTAGCTTTTGTATGGCAATTTACACAATTCAGTTTTGTATGATAAGGCGTAAGTGCAAACCCGGTTCTTTGCTTATGATTAAATGGTGTCAATTCTTTATTAGAATGACAAGAGGAACAATTATTTTCCGTATCATGACACGATGAACATTTTTTATGTTTTAATGTAAAGAGTATACCTTCATCTTCAACGGGTGTTCTTGTATCATGGCATTTAGCACAACTTTCGTTTTGGTGACAATCTACGCATTCAAATTTGTATAAGTTAGTATGCTCATTATGAAAGAATGTAACAAGAGTTCCTTCGTAAGAAGGAGTATTATAAACCAACTTCTTCGGTTCAATAATAGGCGGATGAACTCTCTCGGCAGCTTTCCTCTGTTTATCAAAAGCAGACTTGCCGCTTGAATTGAGTTCATGACAGCTTTTACATTCAACTTTTTCACTCCATTGCTGGTGGCAATCCATACATTGTCTATGAAAAGCTGCTTTCAAATCCGGGATCGAAATATCCTCTCTTTTTCTTTCTGCTGAGTGACAATCACTGCAAGGAACAACATTTCCGGGGGGATTGTAATGGTGGCACATTGCACAACCACCTGACATACCCGCCATTTCAGCATGAAGACGATGTGTGAATTGAACAGGCTCGTACAAATCTTCCCGCGATTTCAGTTTATCTAATGTAATTATATCGGGAGATTGCTCGGGAGATTGATAAACCGTTACCATCATTTCTCTCGGACAAGCAATTAAGCATGGATTAGTCTTTGTAGGTGTTTCACATGCATGGCATGTTTGACAACTAAATTCCATTTGCGAATGAGATTGCGCGTTTACGTTAATTAGCAACCCCATTACGAAAATTATTAATGCGATATGTTTTATTAAATTTTTCATTATGCACCTTTGATTGCATATTTAGCTTTTTGTATTGTACTCTTAATCGGTTGACTTATAATCGGGAATATCATAACAAACGCTCTGAAGAGTAAAATTTCTAAGGCAACAAAACCGAGTGTTACCGCAATTTCGCCGATCGATGGGAAGTAAGAGGTATCAGTATATGGCGGGTCATACGCGATAACAAAATTATTAAATCGGTTTAGCAGCACTCCGAAAATTACAAGTATTGATGCGATAAAAAGTCCGGCTGAAGATGCCCGCACGGCAGGTGAGAGAAACATCCTGAGAGGTATAATTACCCCCACAACCATCTCGATTGTAAACATTAAACTCGCTGTATTTAATTCGGCTAAGTAAACAAATGATTCGCGGATAAACATATCACCGATTTTGAAAGCCAGGTAAATTCCTAGTAAAGGTCCTACAAAACGTGCTAAACTTGAAAGAACATCTTTTTCCGGTTTCATCCCGAATGATCTTGATGAAGCTAATGACTCCATTATAACCATCGGGAAGCCGACTGCAAATGCAGAAAGCAGGAAGAGAAGCGGAAGGACCGGTGTCTGCCACAACGGATGCATTTTCTGCCCGGCGATCACCATCAATGTACCGATTGATGATTGATGTAAGCATGATAAAACTACTCCGGCAATAATGAATACAAACATTACTTTGTTGAGTGTTCTATCAAGTACGTGTAATAATTTATCTATTATCTTGTTAAAGATTTTTAAGAATCCCGGCATATTGACTCTTCCCATAAATCTTTCTGTTACTATCGGAAGAAATTCTATGTAGAGAACTGTTAAATAAGTCATAACACAGATACCGACTTCAAACAATGCAGAATTTCCGTTCCACATTATTACCGGATGCCAGACAGAATACCAGCGCCCAATATCTGTTACAACACTTAGCGCTACGAAGGTATAGCCGAGCATTGCAGTTAATAGTGCAGGTCTCACTAATACTTCGTATTTATCTCTATGCCAAATATGACCGAGCGCGGCGGTAGTAAAACCTCCGGCAGCAAGGGCAACACCTGCCGCAACATCTAATCCGATCCAAATTCCCCACGGATAAAAATTATCCAGATTAGTTACAGCACCAAGTCCGAACAAAAATCTCGCTAAAAGAAATACCATTCCGAATGCGGCAACTATGGCAATACCAATTACACCCGGAGTAAAATATCTATGCTTAACAGGGATAGGTTTATGATTATGTTCCATTATTCTTCCTCCCCGCTTTTCTTTTCTTTATTCTTTGTTACCCACATAATACCTCCTAACAAAGCATACAAAGCAAGTGGAGGAACGAAGTAAGCAAATATTCCATGCTGAATTGATTCGGAAACACCCGGCGCCGGAGCATCACTTAGTTTTGGAAAATCTAATTCGCTAAAATCTTTACCTGCTAAGTACATCCATGAGGTTCCGCCAACTTCGGTATGACCGAAAATTCTATTTATATAACGGTCGGGATATAATTTCATTCTTTTTTCTGCTATCGTAATTAAATCTCTTCGTTTTCCGTAGGTGAGTGCTTCAACCGGACAAATATCAACACAGCCGGGGAGTAATCCTTCTGCTGTTCTTTCATAGCAGAAATCGCACTTGCGGATATCAGGTTCAATTGCTTTATCATATTCAAATGTTGGTATTTGGAAGGGACAAGCAACCATACAATAGCGGCATCCGATACATTTGTCTGTATCCCAAATAACCGCACCTTGTTCCGTTTTAGTAAAAGCTCCTACTATACATGCCGAAACACATGCCGGTCTGTCGCAATGCATACATTGTACTTTTACATGATATGGAGTAAGAGGATTATTCGGATTATCGTAACGATTGACAACGGTATAGCCTTCATTTTGCGGGCGTCTCATTTTACCAAAAACTTCTTCTTCGCTATAAGACTCAATATCCCCCGGATCATAACCGTGAACTTTTTTACACATCCATTCGCAGCGTCTGCATCCGATGCAAACAGTTGTATCAACAAGCACACCCATTCTATCTTCGGATAAAATTTCCGGAGAAGCGGCTTTAGCTTGTTTTGGTGTTAGTGCCGTTATTCCGGCAGCAGTTCCACCAATTGCAGCGGTTACTTTTAGGAAATCTCTTCTGGTTTGTTTTCCCATATTTTTCTCGTGTATTTATTTATTGTTCTTGTTTAGCTCACGATTGATAAGAAAAAGAACATTGTGCAGATATTCGAGGTTATGTGATTCTTTTTTCTTTAGAGTGCTATCTATCATCAATTTATAAATAGAAAAAAGGATTCAAATATCCTTTTGAAAGATATTGTTTTTGGATTTTAGTGTCAACTTAAATATAGGTTTTTATTAGCAAAAAATTAAATACGGAGGATTCTTATCAAAAATCTTTCCAGGGTCAGCGGATTATTAGATGGCAAAGTGCTTTATTTATTAATTTTCGATCACTTGAGATTGTGAATATAATAGAAGTTTCTTTTATTCCTAAATTCTGAAGTATGCGAAAAAAAAATTAGTTTCCGTATGTGATTGTATTACTTGATGAAACCAAACAGTGAACAACCCCGTTAGGGGTTTCATTATTGTAACAACCTAAATAAGCTCATTAAAGCAGAACTCCGTTAGGAGTTCCATTATATTAACACTTTTTTGCTAATCGAAAAAACCGCACTACTTGTCAGAACTCATGGATTTAGTTTTGATTCCGAGAAGTTACCACCGCAGACGTAAAGCCTGCCTGAAGCAGACAGGTCTGCGGCTACATCCAATCT
>OMKS01002119.1_pt1 | contig 16953 bp, 15 predicted proteins | sample 1674721 | NCBI WGS metagenome assembly OMKS01 (sample SAMN06264996, study PRJEB25208) | sediment metagenome | isolation source: hot spring sediment | place: USA: California | collected 2014-09-02
TACGGCGCGCGGCGCAATGTCGCCGTCGTCATCGAGCCGATGAGCCACTTCCGCACGCACCTCGTCAACACGCCGGAACAGGCCATGCGCCTCATCGCGCTGGCCGATCACCCCAACTTGCGCGTGCTGCTCGACACGTACCACCTCGTCACCGAAATCCGTGACTATGCGAAGGCCATCCACACCGCCGCACCCAAACTGTGGGGCCTGCACGCTTGCGAAAGCGACCGCGGCGTGCCCGGCGGCGGCCTCGTCCCGTGGGACGCCGTCTTCGCGGCGCTCAAGGCGGTCGCCTTCGAGGGATACGTGCTGCTGGAGACCTACAATTCATCCATTGGCGATCCGCCAGGGACGTTCGCCTTCCGGCGGGGAATGTTCCATGATCCGTGCCCGGATGGCGAGGCGTTTGTGCGGCAGGGGATCGCGTTTTTGCGGACGGGGATAGAGCGCGAGCCTTTCGTTTGACGTTTGCCGGATTCTGCCTATCATAACTCCGTTTCATCCGTTCAATCCGTTGAGGAAGGAGGTCGCCGTGATTGAAACTCGCGCACTCCAAGATGGTCAACAAATACAGACACTGGTCAACATCATCACCCAAACGGCTGATCCTGAACAGGTCATTCTGTTTGGCTCACAGGCTGGCGGCGCTGCGCACGCAGAGAGCGATTACGATTTTATGGTCGTGGTACGCGATGTGGAAAACGAACGTCAGGTTTCACGCCGCATTTACCGCGCTTTGCTGGAACGGCGCGTTGGCGTTGCGGTAGATATTGTCGTAGTCGATGCCGATAAACTCGCCAAACGCCGGGATACTCCTGGCTTCATCTACCGACGCGCTTTACAACAAGGCCAGGTTTGTTATGATCGAGCAACCATTTGAAATCTGGCTACAACGCGCCAGGAGCAACCTTGCGATTGCGCGCACTGGCAAACGCGAAGCCGTCATCCTGGAGGACCTGTGCTTCGAAGCCCAACAAGCTGCCGAAAAAGCATTGAAGGCGCTATTGCTGTACTTTGGCGCTGAACCTCCACGTACCCACGCCTTCACACTTCTGCTGATGCAACTGATGGAGTATCAGGAGATACCAGACACAATCCGCGAAGTCGTCGAACTCACTGATTATGCTGTACATACGCGCTATCCCGGCGATTATCACCCGGTCAGCGATGAAGAGTATGAACGGGCAGTCGAGTTAGCTGCACACGTGGTGAAGTGGGTGACTGAACAGATCGCCACAGAGTAGGACCGGGGTTTGCAAGGTATAAGCATCAAAAAGGCACCCACGGCTTTACCCGTATTGACACTTTGTCCGGCAACGATCCGGCCTTCGATGCAGCGGTGCTAATGAAAGTCCTGCCTAAATTCCACGGTTCACGCGGCAAACTGGAACAACCGCTCAAGCAAGTATTGGCCTGGTGTCTCGACCCAGATGCGCCCACTGAAGAAACAATCGCGGACACATTCAAAAACCTGGAAAGCTGGGTAAAACAATCATTCGCCCGCGCACTCAGCAAAAACACGTACACCCGCGCGCCGTTCTCGCGGAATTCCAGTGGATCGTAGGCGTTCTCGAAAGCCAGGTAGGGCACACTGGCAAACAGCGCGTCGTAGAAAGCTCTCTCCTGCGCGTACACATCCGGGTTCTCGTAGAAGCGGTTGAACATCCCCGATCCGGCGATCACCACGTCATACCCGCGCCGTTGGAAATAGGCCAGGTCGGTGGAAAGCGTGGTGAGGGTCGCGATATATTCCACGTTGGCGCAGGCCGGGTCGATGTAGACGGTGTACGACTCGGCCAGCACGGTGAGCGCGGACAGGTCGCGGCAGCCTTCCGGCGTCGTGAGCCTGTGGTCGAACCAGGCCTGCGCCTGCGCGCGACCACTCGGCTTGGAACTTTGCAGAACAGGCGGCAGCATCGCCAGCGAGGGTAGTAAAGGAATCAGCGAAAAGAGAATGAGCGAAGACAGCATCAGCACCGGGCGTGACGGCGGCTTGCGTCTGACCGTCAGTACGTCTGCCAGCGCATCCACCGCCGCGCCAATCCCGGCAATCAGCAACACGAGCACCGGCAGCACGTTGCGGTCGAAGTGGACGGCTTGCCCGCCGATCAATGCGAAGTAGATGAGGACGAAGGCCGCCAGCGGCGCGGCGACGCGTCTGGTGCGCCACAGCGCCAGCCCGATGCCGGGAACGCCCGCAAGCAGATAGAAGGGATTGCTCCGCCATAGATAGCCCAGATACCACAGAAAACTGCTGCCCGTCACGCCGAGGTGCCCGGTAGCGTAGTGGCGCATTTCACTTTGGATCGCAGGGATGGCCGCACTCGCGTCCAGCAATACGAACGGCGAGGTCAAGGCAAAAGCCGCGCAGAACAACACGCCGCTCAACACCACACGTCGCAACTTCTCCCACCACGATCCCGCCAGCAGTAGCCCGGTCAGCCCCACGGAGACCGACAACACGGCGTAGTTGTACTTGCTCGACGTCGCCAACCCGCCGCAGACCGCCGCCGCCCACAGCCAGCGCCGTGCGCGGACGCCGTCATCGCACGCTAACACCTCGGCGCACGCCGCCAACGTCGCCACAACGAAGGCCGTGGCGATCACGTCCACGGTCATGTAGTGCGAAAATCGCACGTGTTGCAGGGAAATCGCCAGCAGGAGCGCCGCCAGCAGCGCGGCCCACACCCGCTGCGTGAGACGGCGCGTCAACGCGAAGAGCAGCCCCACCGTCAGCGTCCCCAGCATGGCGGTCACGGCGCGCCCCAAAAGTAGCAGCGACGGCGTCCCCACCCGCCCCACAGACATCTGCAACGTGCGGATCGGCTGCACGTCGGCGAGCGAGGTGAACGCGCCTGTCAAACGCCCCACACCATACCCCACGTAGAAGACCGCCGCGTTCAGGTAAATGGTGAGGCTTGGATAGTTGAAGAAATGCGGGTTCAGATCGCCCGTCTTGAGGATGTTGATCGCGGGATTGTACTGCGTCGGCTCATCCGTGTGCGCCAGATACGGCAATTCCATGCCGAAATCCAGCCGCCACAGCCGCAGAAAGAGCGCCAGGGCGAGAATGAGGATAAGCAATGCGCGTTTAGTAGTCACAAGCTATCAGCTATCAGCGGTCAGCCTTCAGAATCCTGCATCTTGCATCCTGCATCCTGCATCCTGCCTCATCCTTTACGAATCAGCATCAACGTTACCTGTCTCAACTCTTCGATACGCAGCAGGAGCGCGAGCGCAGCGTAAACGATCACACCCACAAACACTCCGCCGGTACTCTGTATGAGCACGCTTCCCGGCGCGATGCGCATCCAGCCAATGAGCGCCACGCCCATCCCCACGGAGGCAAGCAGGACGCGCAAGGCCTGCCACGCCAGCCCACGCATATCGAAACCGCCAATGCGCCGGTAGATCAATACCAACAGCAGCGCCGTTTGCACGGTGAAGGCCAGCGCACTCGCCAACGCCAGCCCACCGTGTGACATCACACCCAACGCAGTGAAAATCGGCGGCAATGTCAGCCCTAAGGCCACGTTCAGCGCCACGGAGAGCAGCGCCGCCAACGCCGGGGTCCACGTGTCGTGCAGGGCGTAGAAGGCCCGCGCCAGCACCTCAATGGCCGAAAGTCCCACCAAACCCACGGCGTAGAAGGTCAATCCCCACGCCACGACCTGCGTCGAACTCGCGTCGAACTCACCGCGCTGGAAGATCACCGCGATAATCGGCCGGCCTAGCGTCATCAAGCCCACCGCCGCGGGCAACGTCACCGCGACGATGACGCGCAGCATCAGCGTAAGGGTCTTGCGCAACGCGCCGGTCTCGCCGCGCGCCGCCTGCTCGGAAAACGTCGGGAAAACGGCCGTCCCCACCGCCTGCGCGAACACCCCGTGCGGCAGCAGCACGATCAACCACGCATATTCCAGCGCCGCAATCGCCCCCTCACCCAGGCGCGAGGCCAGGTTGTTGGTGACGAGCATATTGAGCTGCACCGCCGCCACGCCCAACACGCGCGGGGCCATCAAACGTCCCACCTCGAGCACGCCGGGATCGCCGCGCCCCACAATCGGCCAATAGCGCGCGCCGTAACGCGCGAGGCCCGGAACCTGGATCAGCAGGTGGATGACCGCGCCGACGACTGTGCCAATCGCCGGCCCCATCGGCCCCAGGCCGGTCTCGCCGCCCCAGATCCCGCCGCCGATGAGCGCCAGGTTGTACAGAACCGGCGCAATCGCCGGGAGCAGGAAGTGCTGGTGCGCGTTGAGGATGCCCATCACCACGCCACTGACGCCGAAGATGGCCGTCGAGAGCAGCATCACCTGCATCAACGACGCAATCTGCGCCTGCACGTTGGCATCGAGCGCGGGCGCGATCAGCGTCCGCACCAGCCAGGGCGCAAAAACGATGCACAGCAAGCTCAACGGGACGAGGACGATCAGGAGGATGTTGATCACCGCCGAGGCCAGCTTCCACGCGGACTCGGTCTCATTGCGCGCCAGCCGCCCGGTGAACATCGGGATAAAGGCCGAACCGAGCGCGCCGCCCGCCACGATGAAGAAGATCGCTTCAGGGATGCGCTGCGCGGCGACGTAGGCGTCCATGTCCGCGCCCGTACCAAAGTAGTGCCCGAAGACAATCTGCCGCACCAGGCCCAGAACCCGGCTTACAGCAAATGCCGCCATCACCAGGACGGCGGCCCGCGCAACACGTTTTTGTGTGTTTTCCATAAGGGGGAATTATAACCCATTTCTGTCAGCAGATTGAGCAGATTTAGCAGATTTCTATTAGTCAACAAAAAAATCTGCTTAATCTGCTGATAAATCTTAGTCCGAGTCTCAAACTACCACGGATAGGGCTTGAATTCTTCGGCCAGTTCCACCAGACCACCGAAGGTTTTCGTCGCTTCAGACAGAGCGTAGGCCATCGCGTCGGGTTGGGTGTAGTAGTGGATGAGCACCAACCGCTCCACCCCCGCCCGCGCCGCAAGCGTCCCCGCCGCGCCGGGCCGGGTGTGATTGCGATCCGAGTCCGTCGCCTCGTGGAAGAGCAACGTCGCGCCACGCGCCAGGGTTTCCACCGCCAGGCAGGGGAACGTATCGCTGGAATAGACGAAGGCGCGGGATGTTCCACGCAAAGCAAAGCGCACGGCAATGGACGGGATCGAATGTTGCGTCGGGGCCGCCGTCACTATGAATTCCTCATCGACAGCCACGGGAGCACCCACCTCCGGCACGATCTCACGGTAAGCAAGCGACAAAGGCGAAACCCAGCTCTGCTCCCCAAACAGCGTGATCATCTCCCGCACCAACGGCAGCACCTCAGGACGCGCGTAGACCGGCAGTGGTTTCGAGCGCGGCTGCCCTTCTGCCAACACAAACAGCCCGAGCAAATACGCGGGTAAGCCATACACGTGATCCGGGTGAAAGTGGGTGATGATGATGCCGCGCACCGCCAGGGGATCGAGGTCCGCGCGCTGCAAGCGCCCGATGGGACTGTCGGCGCAATCAACCATCCAGTAACCATCACGTCCGACCACCGCCAGGTATGAGTTGGCATGCCCGGCATCAGACAGTGCCGCCGCCACCCCCAACGGGACAACGTAAGGGAAGTGGGTCTCGCTCATCCTAACACTCCATTCTCAACGGATGCTGATAGCTGACCGCCGTCTTACCAAGCACGGAACGGAGGACTGCTCCTGTCTACTGCCTACTGTCTACCGTCTACCGCACTTACCGCACGCGGAAGGGGAGATCGCTATACGCTGCTGCGGCCTTCATCACCAGCGTCGCGTAGCATCCCGATTTCAGCGTGAAATGCGCCGTAATGGCTTGCCGTCCGGGCGTATACTCGTCAGGATAAGGCGCGCTCACCTCGACGGCGGTAGGGGTGAACCAGACCACACGCTCGCCTTTGGAGAGATAGACGCGCCGTAGAATGCGCGCCTTGAAGTCGTGCAACTTCAATCCCTCCATTTCAAAGACCGCTTGCGCGGCATCGCCAACAGCCTCCTCGTAACGCGCGGTCAGACGGGGCAGATCGATCTCCCGCGCCTTGACTGCGTCCGGTAAGGCGCTCGACTCAGGCAGTGGAAAGGGCACGTCAACAATCTGCACCGCAAGCGATGTGGGACTGATCGATTCGAGATAACGCGCGGTGATGTGGTTCCAGATCCACGACTGGTAAGCTGAGAGGTAAATGGAGAGCAAGCGGTCCTGGATCAGGTTTGCTGCTTTGGTGTAATCGTGCGGATGGTCTTTGAGGTATGTGATGACGCTGCGAAAATTCGAGGGACGTGGGGCCTTGTGCAGCAAGAATCCCCACTGGCCCCAATGGCTCTTCACCAACGCTTTGAACTCTCGGACGTTAGCGGGATCGCCGCGCATCGGTTCTTCGAGATAGAAGCGCACCACCTGCTCGGCTTCACGCAGCAAAATCGCCTTCCCAATGAAGCCTTTTTCGGACAATGAGCCAAATCGTTGCTCGTCGAAGTAGTTGGGCAGACCGTCAGTCTCTAGCTTGCACAACACTCCGGTCAATACGGGCACATCTTCCTGCGCTAAATCGCGCACGACGATGGAGAACCGGTTACCCAATACGTCCTTCGGTCGCAGCGAGCGGGAGCCCCAGCGCACGCGCTGCGCCATGAATCCGCGATCTTTGATCTGCTCTGGGCCGCGCTTGCGGACGCTGGCGTATTGGACGGCCTCCGCGCTGGCATCTTTAAGAGCAGGAAAGACCAGTGCGCTTGGCGTTACCTTCAGCCGTGCGGCGAGACGGTCGCGGACAGCCAACGTCGAGAGATTGCGCTTTTCCACGCGATAATAGGCATAGGCGCCACGCTCGCCGCCGGGCAGAGCGATTTCTTCTTCTACACGGAAGTCTTCAGGCACACGTTTGATACGCATCACGGAGTCCTAAGGCGCAACCACAGTGACGTTCAACGTCGGTTCAGGCGCAGGTGTAGGTGTGGGCATTTCTTTCACAAAGATGACGTGCTTGAACCCCAGGCCCAGCAGCAATGAACGCAGCACGTCGCGGGCGTTCTCCTCCGCCTTTTCCAACAGGCCGCTCTCAATCGCCGCCTGTAACATCAGTCGTTCGGCCTCCTGCCGGGCAGCGGTTTCCAACTGCATATTCAGTCCCGCCACACCTGTACGGCGGTCGTAGACGTAGGTGCGGCTGTTATCCAGGGTGGCGACGAACACCTCCACCGGGGGCAAGCGCAGATACACCGTCCCATCACCGGTGGTCATCAAATCGCTGGGGCCAATATATGATAAATCGACACCCGCGATCATTTCGCCATGCGCAATCAACAACAGCCTGTCACCAAAGAGGAATCCGAGCGGCCCCTGTCCCGATTCCGCCGTGATCACCTTCTCGATTTGATACGACGCCGTCTCCAGACGGCTCAACGATTGCACCCCTTCGATTACCGTCGCCGCGCTCGGATAAATCGTCGGCGTAGGTTGCGGCAAAAGCGCCAAAGGGTCGATAGCGACCGGGGAAGACAAAGTGCGCGAGCGTGCAAATACCCACACACTCGCCACAATAATGACGAGAATCCCTATCCACATCAGGATGTTTTTCAGTCTCATACCCCTCCCCTCTCCGATGACATAAAAAAAACCTTCGCAGGGCGCTACATACCTATAGTAGCATAAGCATACTACGATTTGGGTACATCGTCAACAACGCTACGGGCCTGAGTCGCAACTTGACCCCTACCCTGTTCGTATTACTCTATACACAATCTTAACTTTGACCCTTTTGGAGGCGATCATAATGCATACCAGAACAACCCGATTGACCCTGTTGATCATCATCGTCACCGCCCTATTCATCTCGCTAGGCTGCGCGGTGGGAAACTTTCGGGTCGATACTGTGACCGTGGGAGAACTGAACAAGGAAACGCAGACGGTGGAAGTGGGCGACGCCGAGCAAGTGCGCGTGTACATCAAAATGGGCACCGGGGAACTTAACGTGAATCGCGGTACCGATGCACTGATGCGCGCCAACTTCACGTATAATGTCGCCGATTGGGAGCCAGCAGTGGATTACACAGTCTCCGAGGGTAGCGGGCGGCTGAACATCCGCCAACCGCGCGCCGAGCAAATCTCGATCCGCAGCGACATCCGCTACACGTGGGACCTCAAATTCAACGAGGAAATTCCGCTGGATATGCGCGTCGAGTGTGGCGCGGGCAGTGGCGAGATCAAGCTCGGCCAGTTGAACGTCACCCGGCTGGATGCCAAACTAGGCGCGGGAGACTTCACCATCGATCTCAACGGCAATCAAAGCCTCGAACATCTCGAACTCGACATGGGAGCCGGCAACGTCACCATCGATTTGAACGGCAACTGGGAGCAGAACGTCGAAGTCTTCATCCAGGGCGGCATAGGCAAAACCATCGTGCGCCTGCCCAAAGACACCGGTGTGCGCGTTACGGTCAACAAAGCCATCGGCGCAATCAACACCGATGGTCTCACGCGCGACGGCGACGTGTACGTCAACGACGCCTACGGCGCATCCCCCGTCACCGTCGAGATCAACATCCAGAGCGGTATCGGCCAAACTTCGTTGGAAGTTGTGGAGTAAATTCCACCCTGGCGAAGGTTCAGGCGAACTTAGGTTTGCACACCTTCGCCAGGATTTTCGGTTAGCCACGTCACCAACGCCAGCGAGAAGCAGAAGACGAACGCCAGATCGATCACAAAGTACGCTGCATCCACCAGCCCGTGAGCGAGGAAATTCACCATCGACGCCATCACGCCAAGTGCGAGTGCCCGTGTCTGCACGGTCGCGCGTGTCCCCGGACGCGCGTCGTTGCGCAGAGGCCACGCCTTGCGCCAGAACGATGCTTGCAGCCCCACGAATACCACCAGCCCCAAGACGCCAAGCCGCGCCGCAAAATCCATCACGACGTTGTGCGGATGCGCCAGGTTGAATTCCTCCCACGCCGTCGGTAGGACGTAGCGAGTGCGATAAGCGTAGAGGAAGTTATCCGGCCCCACGCCGAGCAAGGGGTAATCGCGGAGCATCCCCCACGCACTGTGCCATAACGACACACGGAAGCCCGTCGTGCCCGCACTCAGATCGAACATTCCAGCAAAACGTGGCGTGCGCAGTAGTGGAATCAGCAGCACAACCCCGATCAGCAAAACGACGACCGTCGCCCGCCGCCACTTCGGCCCACCGAGGATGCCCAGCAACAACAGCGCCGCCGGGATGCCCAGGACAATCGCGCCGCGCGAAAGGCTCAACAGCAGCGCCGCCCCAACCGGCGCGCACGCCAGCGCGTACAACCAGCGCCGCCTTGAAACTTTTCCACCGCAGAGGTCGCTGAGGCCGCCGAGAAAATCAAAAAACCTCAGCGATCTCTGCGCGCTCTGCGGTGAAATCTTGCCTGTTTGCGCAAGCCCTGCGTTAACCTTCTTGCCACAAACCTCAGTTCCGCCAAAGAACACCACCGCGAGCATCAACGGCAGCGCCCGGCCCAGGTAAAGCCCCACGTTGTTGGGCGAGCCATAGATACTGCGCAGCCGTCGCATCCCACCCTCCGCCGTGATCACGTCGCCCAGGAAGAAATACTGCACCAGCCCCACCACCGCGACCATCACCGCGCTGCACACGAATGCGTCGATGACGCGCTGCCGCTCACGCTTCTCCATCGGTAGGGCGATCAGCGCCAGGTAGAACAACACCGGTTCGAGGATGACGAGGCGCAGTTCCCGCAGTGCCTCGTGTCGATGCTGCGCGAAGAGCGTCGAAAACACCGCCACGACGACGAAAGCGCCCATCCACATCACCTGATGGCGGGGCAAACGCGGACGTCTACCCGCTTTCCACATCGCCACCACCTGCACGAAACTACCCGCGAGTGTAGGCAACAGCACCAGTTCCGCCAGCGAGAACGACTTGCCGAGCAACGACAGTGGGTGCATATACAGCGGCGCGGCAAACAGCGTGAGCGCCAACCCAAGCGCCGGTCGCATAAAGACGATGAACGAGACAACGACGCCGGCGCCGAGCGTCAACAACATCCACGGCGAAAAGTAGTATAGCCCCGCAGCCAGGAGCAACGCGAGCTGTTCGCCGCCATCACCCAGGCGACGGAAGACGCCCTGGCCCATCATCACTTGCCACGCGGCGAAGAGGTAGATGGCGCTCAACGTCGCCGCCAGCACGATTTGCCCGCCCTCACGTAGCCAGCGCCAGGCTTTGGCAAGCCCCTGTCCCAGGCGCCCCCACGCCACGCGCCGTCCGGCAACAATCGCCAGAATCAGCCCGCCGAAGCCAAGCAGCGCCAGCGCGACGTAGCGCCACGTGTCTGCCATGGTGTCCGGCTGGTTTGCCACACGCCAATCGGCGAGCGCCCACTGTCCCCACCCCCGTTCGGCGATCACTTCGACGGTGTGTCGCCCGTAAGGGAGGTTTTCCGCCAGGGGGACGGTCGCCACGGCAGCCAGCGGATCGTAGAGGACGACGTAAGCGCGCCCTTCGCGGTCGCGAGGAAGCGACGGGGCCGGCTCACCATCGACGGTAACGAACAGGAACGCGCGGTACGGCCCGCGCCGCACCGTCAGCGCGATGCCCGTGCCCTCGAACGTCAGCGCCACACGGTCGCCGCTCTGGCCGATGTCCGCGCCTTGTGGGCCGAGCGTCCACGTGCCCTCGAAGTCCGCCAGCGATGTGCCCGCGTTATATCCGCCGGGCGTCGCCACACGCGGGCGGGCGTTCCATTCGCGTAAAGCCGCGTAGACCGGGCGCGGTTCGCCCTCTGGTCCCACCAACGCGAAGCCCCAATGCTCTTCCGCGTCGGGGACGGTGTGCGGGGCGGTTTCCGGGCGTGGCTGGAAGCCGTTGACGCACATCACGCCTACCCAGGGCCACTCGCGCTCCGCCCGTGTCTGCGCCGCGACGGTGTAGTCCGCCTGCGTCGTCTCGTCCACGCTGCCCCAAATCGAAGCGGGGCCAGGCCAGTCGGCAGGTTTGCTGTTCCACCCGAAATGGCTGATCCACACGGCCTTGTCGCCGTCGCCGTGCGCTTCCAGCACCTCGCGGATCAAAATCGCCCGCGAGAAGGTGAAGGTCTCGCGGTCTACCGTGCGCTCCTCTGGGCTGGCAAAGAAGCCGTAAGGCTGCGCAGCAACCACGTCGAAGTACGGCTGCGCACCCGCGACGTAGAGCATCTCCAGAAAGACGTCCTCGGCGTAGTTGTGCTCGCCCGTCTCGACGGTGGGGGCAAGGCTACCGAGCACGATGCGTGCGTCAGTATCGACAGCGCGGATGGCGTCCGCCGCACCCGCGAGTAAGGCGGTGTAGGTGTATGCGTCGGCGTAACCGCCCCAGGCGTCGCCAAGGTTGGGATTGTGCCAGATTTGATAGTAGGTGAGCGCGTCGCCATAACGGGCGGCGAATGTCCCGGCAAACCGCGCAAACGCCGTAGGATCGGGCGGCATTCCGGCCCACGCGGGTGCGGTATCGAGGACGGCGATCAGGTGCAGGTCACGCGCACTGGCCTCGGCCACGAGTGTGTCCCACGTCTCCCAGTGAAAATCGCCCGGCGCGGGTTCGATGCCGGCCCAGGCAAAACGCTGGCGCACCCAGGCAAAGCCGCCGTCAGCAATCGTATCCAGCGCCCAGGTCAGGCGGGCGGCGTCGTACTGTTCCAACGCGGCGTTGACGCATCCACGCGGCAACGCTGTATCGGCCAACGGCGCGGGGAAACCGGTCTCCCATCCACGGGTGAGGAACCGCTGCCGTGCCGAAAGCTGCACGGCGCTGAGCGAAGCCACAACGATCAGCAACATCCCAAGAGCAAATAGCAGCAAAGGTTTTGGTCTCATAGAGGGAATTATATACAAGACGTGTGAAACGTGAAGCGTGACTCCCCCGGCGTGGCGCACAGAAGCGCGGATCTGACGATCCGCTTCAAGCATAGACAAAGATCCATTCACGCATCCCGTTTCACGCATCACGTACCGTGGTATAATTTCAGCGTGTTGAACAAAATCCGCGATTTTTTGGAACTGATCAAATTCGAGCACACGATCTTCGCCCTCCCTTTCGCCTACGTGGGGATGCTCTTGGCGGCGCGCGGGTGGCCAACGTGGCGGCAATTCTTCTGGATCACCGTGGCGATGGCGGCGGCGCGGACGCTGGCGATGGGCGTCAATCGCATCGCCGACCGGACGCTCGACGCGCTGAACCCCCGCACGGCGGACCGGCCTCTGGTGACCGGGCGCATCGCGCTTTCGACGGCGTGGGGAGGGACGGCAATCTCGGGGCTGGTGTTGGGCATCGCGGCGTGGCAACTGGGGCCGCTGCCGCTGACCTTGCTGCCGGGCGCGCTGCTCTTTCTGGTGGGCTACGCCTTCACCAAACGCTTCACGTGGCTCTCGCACTTCATCCTCGGCTTCACCGACGGCCTGGCCCCGGTGGGCGCGTGGGTCGCGGTGCGCGGGTCGTTATTCACGGCGGACGACGTCCCGGCGTGGCTGCTGTTGGGCATTGTGACGCTGTGGATCGGCGGGTTCGACATCATCTACGCCTGCCAGGACGTCGAGGCCGACCGCGCGGCGGGGCTACACGCGATCCCGGCGCGATTCGGCATCCCCGTGGCACTCGGGCTTTCGTCGCTGTGCCACGTCGTCACAATCACGTTGCTCATCGCCTTGGGGCAGACGCTCGCTTTAGGTTGGCCGTACTGGCTCGCAATGGCCGTCGTCGCCGGGCTGCTCATGTACGAGCATAGTCTGGTCCGTCCGGGCGATCTATCGCGCATCAATGTAGCGTTTTTCAACATCAACAGTTACATCAGCGTGACGCTGCTTGCAGGCGTGCTGGGGGCGCTGTTGACGTGATACGTGATGCGTGATACGTGATTGGCCTTCACACATCACGTATCACGCATCAGCATCTACATAAGACGGAGGATTTTAATCACATTGACCACACCAACACAGATCACTTTCGTTCGACACGGGCAGGTGCACAATCCAGAACGGGTTGTTTATGGGCGACTGCCGGGGTTTGCGTTGAGCGAGTTAGGCGAGCGGCAGACGCAGGCGGTGGCAGAGGCGCTGCGCAATACGCCGGTGGCGGCGGTCTTCAGCAGCCCGTTGCTGCGCGCGCAACAGACGGCGCGCATCCTACTGGCGGAACGCCCTGATGTACCGCTGCACACGTCCGAGGCGCTCAACGAGGTACGCTTCTTCTTCGAGGGACAGCCGTTGCTGTCGATGGCGTCCCGCGATTGGGACCTGTACACGGGCGTCGATCCGAGCTACGAGCAACCGCCGGATGTCGTCGCGCGCGCGGGGGAATTCCTGGCGCAGGTGCGACACGAATATGCCGGGCAGCACGTCGTCGCGGTGAGTCACGGGGACGTGATCGCGTTCACCGCGTTGTGGGCCTTTGGCGTCGAGCTGATCCCGGCGAATAAACACACGCTGGACGCGCACGGGCTGGACGAAGCTTATCCCGCACCCGCCTCACTGCTGACGTTTACCTACGCGCCGGATGCGGACGAGCGTCCTACGACAGTCACGTACCGGCGGCCTTACGGTGAGGATCTGGCGGATCTCGGAATTTCACCCAAGTAGGGGGATTGGTAACTGGTAACGAGTAATAAGTAACCAGGTGATTGGTGAGCGAATCTCCCGATTACCAGTTACCGATTACCGATTACCGATTACCAGCAAGGAGTTGTTGTGCGGAAATTCAAAGTTGTGCTGCTGACGCTCTGCCTCGGAGTGGTTGTGTTGACCGGATGCCGCAAGTCGGAAACGGGCGCGCTGCGCATTGCGGTGTTGCCGATTCTGGATACGCTGCCGCTATACGTCGCCGAAGCCGAAGGTTATTTTGCCGCGCAAGGAGTTGCGGTCGAGTTGATCCCCGCCGCTTCCGCCGCCGAACGCGATCAGTTGTTGCAGGCCGGGCAGATTGACGGCTTTATCACCGATTTGGTGGCGTTAGCATTGTACAACCGTGAGTCCACGCAAGTGGTCGCGGTGCGCTATGCGATGGTGCCCACGGCGGATTTCGCGCAGTTTCGCATCCTCGCGGCGGCCCAGTCCGGCATCACCACGGTGGAAGGCCTGCGTGGGGTGCCAATCGGCGTGTCGGAGGGCACGGTCATCGAGTATGTGACGCACCGGCTATTGGAGGCCGAAGGGCTACCGACGGAGGCGATTGCTACACTGCCCGTTCCCAGAATCCCGGACCGGATGGCGCTATTGGATACGGGCGAACTGCGCGCGGCAACCCTGCCGGAGCCGTTAGCGTCACTGGCGATACAGCAAGGCGCGGTGTTGATCACGGATGACACGCGCCACCTGGAAATCGCTTGTAGTCTCTACGCCTTCCGCAAGGAGATCATCGATCAGCAACCGCAAACCGTGCGCGCGTTTCTCACCGCCATCGACCAGGCCAGCGCTGCGATCAACGCGGACAAAAGCCGCTGGGGCGACCTTCTCACCGAGAAAGGGTTGGTTCCCGCCCCGTTGGCCGGCGCGTACATCCTGCCCGACTATCCCGCCGACGCCGTCCCCACCGCGGCCCAGTTCGCCGACGCCGTCGCCTGGCTGCAAGCCACCGGACGGTTGAAGGTCGCGCCAACATACGAGGATTCGGTAGACAGTAGACGGTAGACAGGGGGAGAGGGGAGACGGGAGAGGGAGAACGGGGAACTGCTGATTCTCTCATTCGCTGATTCTTTTATTCGCTCATTCACTCATTCGTAATTCGCGATTCGTAATTCGAAAGGAGGCCACTATGTTCGGAAAAACAAGAGTTCCCGCGCCGGTTGTCGAACCGAAAGTGCTGGTGATCAATTTTGCGCCGGTGTTCCCTGAGCAGGGCGGGAAACGGCTGTACGAGGTGTTGGGGTGGAGCGATCCCTACGCCCTGACACAGCAGTACATCGCCGACATCGAAGCGTGCAGCTACGGCTACGTGCGCTATCGCGTCGTGGAGACCGTCGATGTAGATGCATATCCGCTCAAACTGGACGGCTTCCGCTACACCAACGCCACGTATATGGCCTGCCATGAGGGGCAGGAAGCCTGGCACCAACCCGACGCGGTGGACTACGCAGCGATTTTCAAGGCGTACAAAATTCCCTGGCGCGTGATGTTGAGGGACATCGACGAAGTGTGGCTGTGGGGGTTCCCTTACGGCGGGTTCTGGGAATCGACGATGGCCGGTGGGCGACCTTACTTTTGCAACTCCAACCCCGTACCGGGCTTTTGGGGATTCCGCACGTTCGTCACGATGGGCTTCAACTACGAGCGCGGCGTCGGCGAGATGTTGGAGGCGTTCGGCCACCGCGTCGAGTCGATCATGCGTCACGTCTACGGCTCGTGGGAGCTGGCTCCGGTCTCACAACAGTCGGTCCCTCATACCTGGAACCGCTTCACGCTGTACGACAAAGTTGCGCCGGGCGAAGCGGCCTGCGGCAACGTCCACTTCGCGCCGAACAGCGAGCGGGACTACGACTGGGGCAATCGCCGCACCGTGATGAGCACCGCCGACGATTGGCTGAACTACCCCGATCTCACCGGCGCGAAGCAACCGATGAACTGCGCCCAATGGGGCAACGGCGACATCCGCGAGCATCATCGCTGGTGGCTCAAGCGCCTTCCCCACGCCCCAGGCCGCGCCGCCGATGGCAAGCTCAACAACTGGTGGCCGTACATCGTGGATTTCAACCGGTTCCCGGAGAGTAAGAAGTAGGGAGTAGAGAGTAGAGAGTAGGGAGTAGGGAGTAGGGAGTAGGGAGTAAGACTCCCCTCCCCCGTCTACTGTCTACCGTCTACCGTCTACCGCGATGTTTGAACTACGTGACGTGACATTTGCCTATCCGGGCCAGCCGCTGGTGTTCGAGCGGTTCGCGTGGCGCGGGGAGCGCGGGGAGGTGTGGGCGGTGTTGGGGCCGTCGGGGTGCGGGAAGAGTACGCTGTTAATGCTGCTGGCGGGGTTGTTGCAGCCACAGGCCGGGGAGGTTGTTATTGACGGCGAGCGCATCATCCGCCCGCGCCCGCGTACAGGGTTGATTTTGCAGGAGTACGGTCTGCTGCCGTGGGCGACGGTGCAGGATAACGTAATGTTGGGGCTGCGCATCCGCCGCTTCTACGGCCCGGATGGGCGGCACGTCCCCCACGACGAACGCCTGGACCCCGCCGAGGCGCAGGCTCGCGTCGAGCACTGGCTGGCGCGGTTGGGCATCGCGGATGTGGCGGCGAAGTATCCCGGTCAGATTTCCGGCGGGCAGCGCCAGCGCGCGGCGATTGCGCGCACGCTCGTCCTCGATCCCGATCTGGTGCTGATGGACGAGCCGTTCTCCGCGCTCGACGCTCCCACCCGCGAGAGCTTACAGGCGCTGACGTTGTCGCTATGCAAAGAGGCGAATGTCACGGTGGTGCTTGTCACGCACAATATCGAGGAGGCGGCGTTTGTGGGACAGAGGGTGTTGCTGCTTAGCAAACCGCCGAATCGCCAAGCTTGTGTCGTCGCCAATTTGCACGCCAACAACCAAGAATACAGACATTCAATGGAATATCAGGTAGTATGCGCACGCTTACGTGAGGCGCTATAGTCAATGGAGAATGTCTCTGCTATAATGGGGTTATAGCAGAAATGGAGGCGGCTTATGTTTGGATTTGACAGGCACTTAACTGTGTAGGACAATCTGCCTGATAAAGTAGGTCGAGAAAGGAAAATCTTTATGACGCTCGCATTTGAACAAATCGTTGATACCGTAATGCAACTTCCCCCCGAACAGCAAGATATACTTGCCGATCTCCTGAAAGGATGGCGTATCGAAGCGCGCCGTCGGGAAATCGCACGGGATGCCAATGACTCCCTAAACGCATATCGAGCCGGGAAATTAAAAGTGAAGTCTGCGTCAGCTATCATAAACCAGCTCCATGAATCCGCTGAGGATAAATGAGA
>OMKS01002122.1_pt1 | contig 16924 bp, 13 predicted proteins | sample 1674721 | NCBI WGS metagenome assembly OMKS01 (sample SAMN06264996, study PRJEB25208) | sediment metagenome | isolation source: hot spring sediment | place: USA: California | collected 2014-09-02
ACTGTATTTCAGTTTTAGAAAATCATTAATGAATTAATTTTTGAATATAAACTTCAATATAACTACTTTTCAGATTATAAAGATATTGAAATGACTTATTCCAAAATAGGTTCAAAAAACTCAAATAGTTTACTCAAAAACTATCTTATTAAGTATCGTCAAAATTTTTATGATTTTATTTATAAGTCATATCAAACGAGCCTTATAGATATTGAGTTTAGGGAGATGATTTTGGATATTATCAAAGATAATATCAAACATGATGCTAATAATAAGGAGGGATATTCTATTTATGAAAACGAAATCAAAGAAAAACTTAATTTGCTATTTAGTATAAAACATCATTTTAAAAATGGAGGTGAACAAGTGGAACAAGGCGAATTTGTAAAATTAAAAGAGAAGATGAATAGCTCCTTGGGGTATTGGCAAGATGTTAAAGATAAAGATGGCAAGGCGATTTTAAAAGAAGATAAGACACCTAAAAGAGAGCTTATAGGTGGAGTCGATCATATAGAAAACGATGATAAATTTTTTGCATATCTATGTGGTCAAATGGCAAGATTTTTAATCATGCAAAGTGAAAAGAAAGAAGAAAACAAAAATCATAGTGATTTTAGTGCTTTTACTGATTGGCAAACAAGTAAACTTCTAAAAGAATATATCTATGAAGTACATAGAAAATATGCCCATAAGTTAAAATTTAAAAAACGGTATGACAATGCGATGAGTATCATCCAAACTTACAAAGATAATCTAAATATAGATGATGTCATGGAATATATGGTTGCAGGATATTTTGCTAAAAATCAAATTTTAAATCAAACACAGGAGGATGACAATGAATAGTACAGAGTTTAAAAATAGAGTTTACGGATGTGTAGTTGTTAAGGCAGTTAATGCGAACTATAATGCAGATTTTAACGGACTTCCAAGAAGACTGAAAAGTGATGGTAGTTTTTATGCAACAGATAAATCGTTTAAATGGTTAGTGAGAAATTATATAAAGAAAAATCATGAGAGTGAAAAAGTTCTTTTTACGAAGATGTATGATAAGGAGTATAAAGATACCATAGATTTGAAAGAAGCATTTGAAGTTGTTAGCGAGACAGCAAGTATTAAAAATTTAAAGAAGAAAGACATATTGCCAATACTTACTGATTGTATTGATGTAAGATTATTTGGAGCAGTTTTTTCTCCAGAAAATGCAAAGAATAATGCCACAGATGAAAATAAAAATATCTCACTTCATGGAGTAGTTCAAGTCACTCACGCAACTGATTTATTCGGCAAAGGGAAAGTTTATACCGACGAGATTTTAGCTCCATTTACAGCTATTGGTAGTATGAGTAAAGTGACAGAAGCTCATTATATTCATAACTTTTCCATCAATCCAAAGAATTTATCTAGTTGGAAAAATGTTATAACAACAGATGATGCTGAAAAAGAAAACTCATTAAAATTATTATCGCAAAATGATATAAATATTTTAAAAAATGCTTTTAATAATGCGGCTACTTTTTATGATTCACATTCAAAAAGCGGTGTAGAAAATGAGTTGTCTATTTATGTAACACTTAATGAAGATTCAATTTTAACCCTGCCAAATTTTGCTCAGTTTATTGCATTTAAAAAAGGTGAAAATGGAGAAAAAAATAGTTTTGATATAAGTGAATTGATTAAGTATTTGGCAAAGCACGATGAAGATATTGCATCTATAGATATATATTACATCGAAGAATTAACAACCCTTGTTTTTGATAATCAAAACTCAAAAATTAAGATATTTGATTTAACAAAAACTATATAAGCATTTCATTATGAAAAAGCTAATTAGTTTTACCATTAAATCTGATTTTGGAATGTTTAAAAAGCCTGATATCAATGATAAAATTTTTATTACTTACAATATCATTCCAAAAACATACATATTGGGTGTGTTGGGTGCAATTATGGGCTATGAGGGTTATGCTCAAAACAGAAATAAAGCCAAAATGCCTGAGTTTTATGAAAAGTTAAAAGATATAAGAGTAGCTATTGCTCCAAGTGATAAAAATGGCGGCATTTATAAAAAAGAGTTTATATTGTTCAACAATACATGTAATGGTGAAACAAAAAACATTACAGAGCAAACTCTTGTAAGCCCAGCCTATGAGATTTATCTTGAATTAGATGAAACTAATCAAGAACACTTTGAGCTTATAGCAAGACTTGAAAATAAAAAAGCAGAGTTTCTTCCCTATATGGGAAAAAATGAATTTTCTTTGTGGTGGGATAATTTTCATAAACATAAAACTTTTGAAAAAGTTGAACAAAAAGAACAATTTCAAGTTTTAACAATTATTCCAAAAGATGAGAATTTTGTACTTAAAAATAGTGGCTATAAAGAACGAACTACAAACTATTTTTATCTTTTTGAGAGATTGCCTATTGATTGGACAGAGAAACCTAGACAATATAAATATCAAGACTTTTTATACACTAATGCAGTATTTAAATCATCCGAGAGTTTGAAATCGATTGATTCTATAGGCGAACTTTTTGAGTCTGACAAAGGCATTATATGCCTCTTTTAAAATTTAGCGATTTTAATATAAAGCTAAATATAGATGATAAATACAAAGCCCATTTATCAAAAGATAAACTAACTAAAGAATCACTAAAAGAGCATATAGATTTAGTGTATGACTACTTCTTAAAGCTGAATAGTAAAAATGGGTTAGAACAACATTTAGACTTCCTATTTGAAAAAAGTGCCAATTTATTTGAAGAAATTGAAGCACAAAAAGAATTTGCAAATTTCACAAAATATCTTTTCACAAAAGCAATTTATTGGCATGATATGGGCAAAATGAACCCCAATTTTCAAAAAGATAAAATGCTCAATGATATAGATGAGAAAACTGAAATTTCAGATAGTCATCATTCGCCTCTTGGGGCATATTTATTTATTAATCACTCTTTGGATGAACTGTATGCTAAGAATTTACATGATGATGAAGAAATTTTAGAAGCTATTATTTATATTTTTGGATTTTTAATCTCAAAACATCATGGAGTGATTTATCAATACGAAGATTTAAATATTGAGCAAGAATTCAGAACTTTTTTAGATAAATTTAACATTACAACAGAACATACAAAAATCATTCAAACTGATAATAGAGGTTTTGTTTCTTTTTTTGATGCTGTAGAAAAAAATTGCGAAACCTTATTTCTTTTGTCTAAATCCCTTTTCTCGCTTCTTATCATTTCAGACTACTATGCAACAGCTCAATTTATGAATTATGGAAATACTAAAGATCTCAAATACAAAGATTTTGGCTTGGTTGATGATGATTTTAGAGAAAAAATTTACAAAAGATTTTATGAAAATCAATTTGATAAAGAACTTATTAATAAAACTCATGTTGATTTCAAAGATTTTCACGAACTCCAAGAAAGATCAAATGATAATTTAAATGATCTACGAAATAAGCTTTTTACGGAGGTTAGAACAAATCTAATTGACACAATTAAAAAAGATAAATCTCAAAACCTTTTTTATATTGAAGCTCCAACAGGTGCAGGTAAAACAAATTTATCCCTTATGAGTGTAGTTGAGATACTAAAAATTGATACTTCTATTACTAAAGTTTTTTATGTTTTTCCGTTTACGACACTTATTACTCAAACTTACACGGCTATCAAAAATACACTAGAGCTTAATAATGCTCAAATTGTACAACTTCACTCAAAGGCAAAATATAATCAGAAAAAAGAAGAAAAAGAAGATGGAGTCTATGGCAATGAGAAAGAGAATTTTTTAGACAATCAGTTTATGAACTATCCTATTACGCTTTTAAGTCATGTGAAGTTTTTTGATATATTAACTGGTATTACTAAAGATGACAATTATATTTTTCATAGACTTGCTAATTCAATTGTCATTATAGATGAGATTCAAACCTATAGCCCAGATTTTTGGTCTCGAATCGTTTATCTACTAGATATGTATGCTAAAAATTTTAATATCAAATTTATAGTTATGAGTGCAACATTGCCAAAAATTGGCAAGATTATCAATAGCCAATTTTCTTTTTTAGTATCCAATAAGCAAGAGTATTTTCAAAATCCAAATTTCGGGCAAAGAGTTCAAATAGATACAAATGTTAGAAATATTAACAAAGCTGAAGAAATTTATGAATTGCTTATAGAAGAGAGTAAAAATTATCAAGCACTAGAGACAAATAGCTCAAAAAAAGTCAAAACAATTATAGAATTTATCACAAAAAAAGGTGCAGATGAGTTTTATAAACATGCCAAAGATGTAAATAAAATCTTTGATGAGATTTTTATACTCAGCGGTACGATATTAGAGCCAAGAAGAAAAGAGATAATTGATTTTATTAAAAGTGTTCACGATAAAAATATTTTGCTTGTGACGACTCAAGTGGTTGAAGCAGGTGTGGACATCGATATGGACATAGGTTTTAAAGAAAAGTCTCTTTTGGATAGTGACGAACAGTTAGCAGGGCGAATAAATCGTAATAGTTCCAAAGAGGGCAATAAACTCTTTTTATTTAGCATTGGCAAAGGTAACGATAAATTTGTTTATAAAACGGATGAGCGAAAAAATATTTCAGCGGTATATCAAGAAGGCGGGAAAGAAAAAAACATATTAGACACTAAGGATTTTGATAAATTTTATGACCAAATTTTAGAAAAGATTATTGGGAAAAATGAATTAACATTTATGACTAATCTTAATACTTATAAAACAAATATAAAAAATTTAAGATTTAAAGACTCTCACATCAAGCTTATAGATATGGAATCTGTTTCTGTTTTTGTGCCTATCGATGATGAAGCTATGAAAGTATGGCAAGAGTATGAAAAGGCTATACAAAACAAAGAGCAAGATTTGATTGATAAAAAAATTGATATTAAAAAACTTAGTGCAGAAATATCAAAATATACTTTTTCTTTAGCTGATTATCCAAAGAGTGGTATTGAGTATTTAGAAACTTACGGCGAAAAAAAATATGGCTATTTATATCTTAAAGAATGGTACTTGGAATGTGATGGAAAAAAGCTATATACCTACAAAGATGGATTGGATACAAGTGTCTTAAAAGGTGACTTTGTGTCATTTATTTTATAGTTTTGACAAAATCTATATTTTTCTATAAAATTATAGAAAACAAAAGGAGTCTGTATGCAAACTCAAGTTTCAGGCTATATCTCTCAAGAGACTAAAACAACATTTGAAGCATTTGCCAAAAAGTCGGGTCAGAAAAAAGGGTTTATCCTTGAACAAGCACTTTTACACTATATAAATGCCCGTCAAGAACTGCCCGAAGATATCGTTATACCGCCTACTCTTACGATAGATCAACAAACCTTTGATGAGCTTATCGACAAGGAAAAAGCACCGAGTGAAGCGCTCAAAAAGCTGATGCATGAAAATTGAAATTCGCAAGCTTCATAAAAACGACGACCGCAGTAGTTTTTCTAGCGGCGATATCGAGATAGATCGTTTTTTTGTTAACTTTGCGGGGCAAAATCAGTTTAAACACAAAATCGGCACTACATATGTCGCTTGCATGCCTAAGTCTAACCGACCCTTAGGCTATGCAACGGTAAGCATCGGGTCTATCAATATCGAAAATATAAAGAAAAAAGAGTTTTCCAAGCTTCCTAATTATCCGATTCCGATTTTGCGTCTTGCAAGGCTGGGTGTGGATCAAAACTACCAAAAAAAAGGCTTGGCAAAGATGCTTTTGCGTCATATTTTGTTTTTAGCACTTGAACTCAAAGATAAAGTCGGGTGCGTAGGTGTAGTGGTCGATGCCAAAAAAGAAGCGCTTAGCTTTTATGAAGCACTTGGATTTGAAATATTGCCTATTACTTTTGGTGAATTAGGCATTAAACCCACACCGCAAACGATGTTTTTATCCATAAAAACAATACAAAAGGCTCTAAAATAAAGATTAGGCTTTCCAAAATATAATTATGTTATAATTATCCAAAAGCGATAAAGGAGTTTGTTATGCGATGCAATATCATCAAAATCGGAACATCAAAAGGGATACGGATCCCCGCTTCAATCTTGAAAGAGTTTGATAATCCCGACAGCTTTGAAATGCAGTACAGCCAAAACAAAGTAATACTCATCCCGCAAAAGCAAAACAGTAGAAACGGTTGGAATGATGCTTTTAAAAAGATGGCACAAAACAATGATGACGATCTTGTCATCGATGATGCAATTGATCTGGATTTAAAAAATGAAATATAATCAATATGACATTGTTTTAGTCAATCTTGACCCAACTATCGGTGTCGAAATTTGCAAAACCCGCCCCTGTGTCATCATATCGCCCAATGAGTTGAACCACAACATCCAAACACTCATCATCGCACCGATGACTTCAAAAAGCAGAGAATACCCTACAAGGGTTACGATTGACAAAGACTCTTTTATCATCCTAGATCAAATCAAAACAATAGACAAAAAACGCGTCGTCAAAAAACTCTCTACACTGTCAATCAAAGATATAAAAAAGATCAAACAGATATTACAAACGATGTTGGTAGATTGGTGATGGATTCGCTCACGAAAATCACCGGAACCCTCATCAACTACTATTTCCATTGTCAAACCCAGTGTTGGCTTCACGCTAATCGCCTCAACCTCGAAGATAACTCCGAAGATGTGCGCATTGGGAAAGTGTTGCATCAAATCAACGAAGAAAAAGCCAAAAAATCAGAAATTAAGATAGACAATATTGCCATTGACAAGCTCACCAAAGAGTACCTAGTGGAGTTTAAAAAATCTGATTCCGACCCCGAAGCGGTGAAGTGGCAGGTGTTACTTTACATGTATAAGCTAAAACAAAAAGGCATCGAGCGCAAGGGCAGGGTTGAGTATCACGAAAAAAACCACAACACTAAAAGTGAAATACTTGAGCTTGACGCGCAAAATGAGCGAGCATTGTTGGAGGTTTTGGAGGTAATTACAAAGCTCATAAATACTCCAACTCCACCACCACCGGTGTTTAAAAATAAGTGTAAAAAATGTGCTTATTATGAGTACTGTTTTATATGAGGAAGCCATGGCAAAAAACCACACCCGATACATTTTTTCGATGGGAGAACTAAGTCGCAAGGATAATTCCATCGCTTTTCGCAATGAAAAAGGCAATTTTTATCTACCTATCGAAGAGACCAGAGAACTGTATTGTTTCAATGAAGTGAGCTTTAACACCAAGTTTTTGGACTTTATCGCAAAGGCTGGTATCACACTACACGTATTTAACTACTACGGAAACTATAGCGGAAGTTTTTATCCTAAGGAAAATCTCATTAGCGGCGACTTGAGCGTGCGCCAATCTTTGGCCTACGTAAACGATCGTTTAGAGATTGCCAGAAGCATCGTGCTTGGCATCGCCTTAAATATTCACGAAATCCTCTATCACTACTATCGCCATGATAAGAAGGAGCTAAAACCACTTTTAGATTGGCTTAAAAACGATGTGTCTTCATTGTTACATGTAACGATGCGAATCGAGCAAATATTGTTCGTCGAAGGGCAAATATGGAACCGATTTTATGATAGTTTTAAACACTTTTTGCCCGAAGATTTTTTGCTTAACAAGCGCGTTAAGCGACCACCGGATAACCCGATGAATGCCCTCATTAGCTTTGGAAATACGTTGCTATACGCCAAGACCATTACCGCCATTTATCACACACACCTGAACCAGTCCATCAGTTTTTTGCACTCCCCACGCGAAGGTCGCTTTAGCTTGAGCCTTGATTTAAGCGAGGTGTTTAAGCCAGTGGTTGTCTTTCGGACTATTTTCGACCTCGTGGGACGCAAGAGGCTTCAAGTCTTAAAACACTTTGACAAATCCCTAAATTACGCACTTTTGAATGATGAGGGAAAGAAGATTTTCATCGATGCTTTCGAGGAACGCATGAACGAAACATTCTTACATGTAAAGCTCAAACGAAAGGTTTCCTACAAGCATTGCATCAAGCTTGATGGATACAAGCTTATTAAAACCATCGTTGAAGGTAGGGCATTTGTGCCCTTTTGCCTAAAGGACAAAATGTGAAAAAGGACACGACAAATTATAACTATGTTTTTCTCTTTTATGATGTAGCCGATGAGTTTAGTGAGGTCGGTAAATACCGCGTGGCAAAAGTTTTTAAAATCTGCAAAAAATATCTCAAACATCACCAAAAATCGATCTTTAGAGGTAATATCACGCCCGCAGGACAGATAAAATTGCTAAATGAACTCAAAAAAGTAATCGACCCGCAAATAGACTTTGTGACTATCATCAAAGTATTAAACTCAGGAAGTTTCGCCGAAGAGACGTTAGGAACTTCCAAAAAAGAAAGCGAAGGAATTTTCCTCTAATTTTCCAACCATTTTTTTGTATTTTTGGCCGCAAACTCGCTACAATAGGGCTTTAGTTTTCTTTAGCGCTCTTTAGCATTGCATTGTTAAAAACGGTTGGAAAAATTCAATAAAATGACCATTTTGAGGGATGTAGCATTTTTCAAAGTCCTATTCGATGGTACTAGAACCGACACAAGTGTTGTATTGAAATTTGCGTTCATCGCTATTTCAGCCGTCTTGTTTAGTGCTAGAACCGACACAAGTGTTGTATTGAAATTACTAGAGCATTACGACGAGGTTTTAAATATAACGTCTAGAACCGACACAAGTGTTGTATTGAAATTGGCTCCTTGGTTTTAGTCTATGGTATAGCTTCCGCTAGAACCGACACAAGTGTTGTATTGAAATATGCTGCAATCTTGAGACAGGATTTGCGAATAAAGACTAGAACCGACACAAGTGTTGTATTGAAATTTGAAGATGCGGTGATGTAATCATGAGAGTATTAGTACTAGAACCGACACAAGTGTTGTATTGAAATCTCCCGGCATGTATGAGATATTGCCAGAGGGGTGGGCTAGAACCGACACAAGTGTTGTATTGAAATAACCCAACTCTAAGACTTATGAATTTCATTGTGGCTAGAACCGACACAAGTGTTGTATTGAAATGAGCACGATCTCGTGAGCTCATTCGCAACAATCCTTACTAGAACCGACACAAGTGTTGTATTGAAATCTACACCGCTTTATAAGGGCATAGCTGGAAGCATAGCTAGAACCGACACAAGTGTTGTATTGAAATCTGTGTAAGGTACAAAAAGCGCGATTGCCTTACTGCCTAGAACCGACACAAGTGTTGTATTGAAATCGGAAATCACTATTTTCCACGATTTCGCCTTTCCTGACTAGAACCGACACAAGTGTTGTATTGAAATTGACACATTCTCCAATGTGCCAGAAGTGTGACAACTAGAACCGACACAAGTGTTGTATTGAAATGCCATTATTTTTCCAATACTTGTTTTTAAAATGCTCGCTAGAACCGACACAAGTGTTGTATTGAAATAGATTTTGTTGTGCAACGTTAAAGCATAACGAAACGCTAGAACCGACACAAGTGTTGTATTGAAATATCTTGGTTCAAGGGCGACGAATACCCGCCAAAATCTAGAACCGACACAAGTGTTGTATTGAAATCTCCTTTACATGTAAACCATTTTCCTTGCTTGGAAACTAGAACCGACACAAGTGTTGTATTGAAATAAATACCAAGCATTGAGCTTATCGCTCCACCTTAACTAGAACCGACACAAGTGTTGTATTGAAATCACCGTCAAATGGATTATGCTCACACAATCCATTAGCTAGAACCGACACAAGTGTTGTATTGAAATCCCATGCACCCACCAATGTGAAAGCTTGACAATCTTCTAGAACCGACACAAGTGTTGTATTGAAATTCGCCACATTCACACCGCGATTATTGCTAAATACAACTAGAACCGACACAAGTGTTGTATTGAAATCACCGAATTTAACTTTTATATCTATCTCAAGCTCTGCTAGAACCGACACAAGTGTTGTATTGAAATAAGTCGCTCATGCGTTGTTGCTTTAAGACGCCTGTGGCTAGAACCGACACAAGTGTTGTATTGAAATAACTCTTCTTCTGTGTACTGTGTCCCATTAAACTTCTAGAACCGACACAAGTGTTGTATTGAAATTTATTATGGGGCTACATGTTTAACTATGGAAATGGCCTAGAACCGACACAAGTGTTGTATTGAAATAAAATAAAGCCATCTTTTTCAAATCGAATCATCTCCTAGAACCGACACAAGTGTTGTATTGAAATAGATGACTCGCGTTGCGAAATTAATCGCTAGAGTATCTAGAACCGACACAAGTGTTGTATTGAAATTCTTGGCTTACATGCGCTCCAATTTGGAGCATAGCCTAGAACCGACACAAGTGTTGTATTGAAATCGATGAAGGCTCCAGAGGCGACATTTACGCCAAATGGCTAGAACCGACACAAGTGTTGTATTGAAATATTTGAGAACTTAGAAGATTACACATTAACCGAGACTAGAACCGACACAAGTGTTGTATTGAAATTTTTTAAAAGCTTTAAGTCTTCGTCGGTTAGCCCTTCTAGAACCGACACAAGTGTTGTATTGAAATTTTGGCGAGGGCTTTAAAGGATTTGAAACAGATTATACTAGAACCGACACAAGTGTTGTATTGAAATACAGAAATTTTAAACAGCTCTAATACAAGTAATAGTCTAGAACCGACACAAGTGTTGTATTGAAATAGTCCTAATTCTTTATAGCTTTTTGTTATTGGAACTACTAGAACCGACACAAGTGTTGTATTGAAATCTGTTGTAATGTTAACTATCGGCTTCTTGTGCTTGTCTAGAACCGACACAAGTGTTGTATTGAAATCCCTCATCCAGGGTGTCCAAAAACTGTTTGATACTCTAGAACCGACACAAGTGTTGTATTGAAATGTGTAGTAGATACTGCATCCCGTTTGATGCTTCAAACTAGAACCGACACAAGTGTTGTATTGAAATTTTTATAAATCCTTTCAAAAATGCGTTTTAAGACGCTAGAACCGACACAAGTGTTGTATTGAAATAGCTTATAAAACTAAAGTTACAGAGCTTGAGGCAAAAACTAGAACCGACACAAGTGTTGTATTGAAATTAGTCGAAAACCCTCCAAAAATCTTTGTAGAAATCGCTAGAACCGACACAAGTGTTGTATTGAAATTCTTTTTGGCAAAAGCGGATTGACTCATCAACATGTCTAGAACCGACACAAGTGTTGTATTGAAATGCTCGATGCGTTCATCCAAATAAATAGCCTTATTGTCTAGAACCGACACAAGTGTTGTATTGAAATAATAGACTCTTTATCTAGCGCAGTATCCAAGGCTAGCTAGAACCGACACAAGTGTTGTATTGAAATACAGATAGAGACCTTTATCATCCGTCTAAAATTAACTAGAACCGACACAAGTGTTGTATTGAAATAGTTTTTGTTATGCACTCTAAAAGCGTAGCAAAACAACTAGAACCGACACAAGTGTTGTATTGAAATTCTTGTGCTGCGCGCACTTCTGCTTCGATACTGGCTAGAACCGACACAAGTGTTGTATTGAAATATATCAAGCGAAACCAGCGGATGGATTTGATAGAGACTAGAACCGACACAAGTGTTGTATTGAAATCATACTCCATCGCCGACTCTAACCGCTTGCCAAACTCTAGAACCGACACAAGTGTTGTATTGAAATGCCATATTATATAGGGGCGGTTTAGTGGGTGTAAGACCTAGAACCGACACAAGTGTTGTATTGAAATACTTTTAGCATCTCAAGAAATAGCTCATCGCACTCCTAGAACCGACACAAGTGTTGTATTGAAATCCTACTTTTGCCCAACATTGGCTTGCCCATACCGCTAGAACCGACACAAGTGTTGTATTGAAATCAAAACAAGCTTATTACCTAAAGCTACAGAAAAAGCTAGAACCGACACAAGTGTTGTATTGAAATCTATCTACGCTTAAAAGCCAATTAGCCCTTGCACGCTAGAACCGACACAAGTGTTGTATTGAAATAAGAGCAGGAGGGTAACCTTGGTGACTACACTAGAATCTAGAACCGACACAAGTGTTGTATTGAAATAAGGGCTTTGCCTTAATGTATGTTTGGATTAGCACCTCTAGAACCGACACAAGTGTTGTATTGAAATTAATCAATGGATTGGCATAGTGATTGGTTGGTTAATCTAGAACCGACACAAGTGTTGTATTGAAATGTTTTTCTAATTTTCTCTTTCCTTTTTCTTATTTTTCTAGAACCGACACAAGTGTTGTATTGAAATCCGGCTGGAGAGGCATCGAAGATGAAGAGACGGGCACTAGAACCGACACAAGTGTTGTATTGAAATTCGCTTTAAATGATAAGCCAAACGAAAACACAGGCAGTCTAGAACCGACACAAGTGTTGTATTGAAATCTATATCATATGAAGGTAGTGGGTATTTGCTTGTTGCTAGAACCGACACAAGTGTTGTATTGAAATAGAAATTACAACAACGAAGAAAAAGAAGTCCCTATTCTAGAACCGACACAAGTGTTGTATTGAAATATGGGTTGAAAAACACGAACCTATGATTGGGAGAAAAGCTAGAACCGACACAAGTGTTGTATTGAAATTAGGATATAAAAATGCGTTACTTAGCAATAAACTATACTAGAACCGACACAAGTGTTGTATTGAAATCAAGTTATGCTGATGAATCAACGGGATGCCACTACTAGAACCGACACAAGTGTTGTATTGAAATAAGAAAAATCAAACTCGTAAGGGACACACTCCAAGGCTAGAACCGACACAAGTGTTGTATTGAAATCCGCTAACCAATTTGAGAGCTTAGAGAGCTACACACTACTAGAACCGACACAAGTGTTGTATTGAAATTTTCCGCCATAGAATGCTAGCAATGGGTCAAATACCTAGAACCGACACAAGTGTTGTATTGAAATCAAAACAAGCTTATTACCTAAAGCTACAGAAAAAGCTAGAACCGACACAAGTGTTGTATTGAAATCCTTCTCAAGACAGACAAAACATCTTTTGAGAAAGACTAGAACCGACACAAGTGTTGTATTGAAATCGGCGATACTCGAGTCGCACTCGAGGGTACGAACACTAGAACCGACACAAGTGTTGTATTGAAATAGAGTCGTCGTGGAGTGCAATTAAAGAAATACTAACTAGAACCGACACAAGTGTTGTATTGAAATTCAATTGACTCTTTTAATACTTTCCCTTGTTTAGCCTAGAACCGACACAAGTGTTGTATTGAAATAGCAAGCGCACATCGCCAATCCTGCCTTGATTTACTAGAACCGACACAAGTGTTGTATTGAAATCCATAAGCCCGCATTTCGTTACGCTGTTGTGCTTGCTAGAACCGACACAAGTGTTGTATTGAAATTCCAACTAAAAGTTATCTATTTATATCGCTTTATAACTAGAACCGACACAAGTGTTGTATTGAAATCATTTCCAAAGGGTCTTATTAACGGTCTGGTAGTTGGCTAGAACCGACACAAGTGTTGTATTGAAATTTCTCCAACAACATAGCTTTTACTTTGTCGCTCTCACTAGAACCGACACAAGTGTTGTATTGAAATTCTGGTACACTCTCAGTTACCTATTTAGGCGCAAGCTAGAACCGACACAAGTGTTGTATTGAAATAACCTACTTGATGGCTTCTTTAAAAGGCGTACTTGCTAGAACCGACACAAGTGTTGTATTGAAATATAATGGGTTCTTGCTTCTCTTTTTTTTCAATAAAGACTAGAACCGACACAAGTGTTGTATTGAAATAGAGTATGGTGATAAAAGCTATGTAGTTGATGAGACTAGAACCGACACAAGTGTTGTATTGAAATTCTCGTTGAAGTTGATAGGGAATGCTACGCTACCATTCTAGAACCGACACAAGTGTTGTATTGAAATTTAAACCATGTTTTGTGCATGCCTTTAGAATAGAGGCTAGAACCGACACAAGTGTTGTATTGAAATGGCCCCACAGCGGTGGGGCTGAATAAATTCTAATTCCTAGAACCGACACAAGTGTTGTATTGAAATGTTATAGAGACAGTTGTGTGGACTTGGTATCCAACACTAGAACCGACACAAGTGTTGTATTGAAATTCTTTTTTGCTGCATCCGCTTGTTTATATGCCCCACTAGAACCGACACAAGTGTTGTATTGAAATGAGAAAGGGGCAAAGAAAAATCGGCTTTAAATTAACTAGAACCGACACAAGTGTTGTATTGAAATAGATGTAATCGTTCCAGAAGTCTTTAATGATTACTCTAGAACCGACACAAGTGTTGTATTGAAATATTCTAGCCCCAACAACGCTAAACGCTACAAATTCGCTAGAACCGACACAAGTGTTGTATTGAAATCTCTTCTGAATGCCCGTATCGTGAGCGTCTACAATCTAGAACCGACACAAGTGTTGTATTGAAATAATAAATGCTGCTGGCAAAGCCGCATTTGGGGATGCGCTAGAACCGACACAAGTGTTGTATTGAAATTTGGATTTTCTACGCTATAAGATAAACTTTGTCCATCTAGAACCGACACAAGTGTTGTATTGAAATTTTTAATAAAAAACGATGAATGGAATGTCGCAATAAGCTAGAACCAACACAAGTGTTGTATTGAAATGTGGTCCGAAACTAACCAAAGCCCAAAGCCATTTAAGTTTTAATACCCCTACAAACTAGCACGTGATATAATCAACCACTAAGCAACTATAGTTTTGGGTTGTTTGTAGAATTGAGTAAAACAGGAGGTAGGGCTTTAGCCCTGCAAGAGATAAAAAGCCATCAAGAAGCGGGACTAAAGTCCAACATCCAAACGCATGCAAGACTAAAGTCCCGCCTCCTAGATTCTATGGAGTTTATGAATGAGCAAAGATTACACCCCACCATACACAATAACCTCAAAAATACTAAAACTCTCTACTCAAATCAGTGAAGAGCTTGTAAAGCTTCAATTTACTCATGCCAAAAAAGTAAACCCTATGCTAAGAAAAAAGAGTCGTATCAAAACTTTAGCAGGTACATTAGAGATAGAGGGTAATTTTTTGGGTGAGGAGAAAATCACAGCTCTAATGGACGGCAAGAGAGTTTTAGCAACACCAAAAGAGCTCTCCGAGGTTCAAGGGGCCATCAAAGCCTATGAAAAACTAAATGAGTTTAGATACGATGAGTTAGATGATCTATTGCTAGCTCATAAAATCTTGATGGGTGAGATACTCACAACTGCTGGAAGCTTTAGAAGGGTAAATGTCAAAGTGGGTGAACACATAGCACCACAGCCAAAGATGGTAGATGAACTTATGAAAAAGCTTTTTTCATGGCTCAAAAAGAGTGATGAGCATATGCTTCTAAAATCTTGTATCTTTCACTATGAGTTTGAGTTTATACATCCGTTTTCAGATGGAAATGGAAGAGTTGGAAGACTTTGGCAGAGTGTGATACTCAATAGTTTCAATCCCATCTTTTCACTTCTTCCAACTGAAAGCATAGTAAGAGATCATCAAGAGGAGTACTATAAAGCAATAGAAGATGCTTCAGAGTTTGGAGAGAGTACGCCATTTATTGAGTTTATGCTTCATGTGCTACTACAATCGATCCAAACTACTTTAAAAAGTGACCAAAAAAGTAACCAAAAAAGTGACCAAAAAGTTTTGGCTCTTATGCGAAAAAATCGTCATATTACTATCTATGAAATGATGAAAAAACTCTCTATGAGTGAATCGGGAATTAAGAAAGTGATCAAAAAATTAAAAGATGAGGGCGCTATCTGTAGAGTTGGAAGTCCAAAATCTGGATATTGGAAAATCAAGGGGTAAAAATATGGATATCATCATCGGCAAGCCAAGTGTCGAGGAAGAGAATGGACCAAAACAGTTGTTATTGTTTTAAAAAAGGGCAGTAGCCGAAACTATTGCCTAAAGCCGGCTATCATAGATAGCCTTAGTTTAGTACCCTACAAACTAGCACGTGATATAATTTAGAAGATGTTTACTAAATTTTACATTTCGTTTTGATGCCCCTACAAACTAGCATGTGATACAATTGTCGTGATAAAATCATCTATTAATTACTTAACTCTACTTTCGAGAGGTGTTAATAATGGGGGGGATTACCATGTATCTTTATATGTAAAGCCATTCTAGATAAAAAAACAAAAAACCAGTTAAAAAAGTGCGACTACATTAAGGATTAAAGAAATCAAGAAAAAGGGGATATTAGAAAAAGGGGAGAGGCTACTTTTTCTTTACATGTAGGAAATTTTCAAACGTGATATAATCCGCGTTTTTAATACTATTTTCAAAGAAGTTTTATGATTTAGTTAACTAATGTTTCCAAATCTTTTGCCGATCGAGAGCTCTTTTTTAATGTCAATTTTCAGCTAGGTTCAAAGCAGCGAGTGGGGCTTGTGGGGCGAAATGGGAGTGAAATGCACGCTTTTTAAGATGATTCTAGATAAAGAAGCCCTTGATAGTGGGGGGATTAGCATCCCTAAAAATTACAAAATCGTAGCTTCACGCTAATATTTGCTTTAAGTGAAAAAACCATTGTGGATGAGGTTGTATTAGTTCAGTGAAGATGATAAATATGAAATCTATCGGGTTAAAAAGATGCTTTTTGGCCTAGGATTTACCCATATGGATTTGACCCGATCGCTACAGAGTTTTTCAAGCGGTTATCAAATCAGGCTAAATCTGGCCAAGTTGCTTATAGCTCAGCCGAGTTTGCTGCTTTTAGATGAGCCTACAAACTAGTTGGATATTCTATTGATGAATTGTACGAAAAAGAGTGTCAAAACTAAGAAAAAGCAAAAAGTGCTTTCCCATGAAGAGCTTTGTGTGGAGAGTGCATTTGAAAAATTAGAAATAGCCCAAGGTAAACTTGATAAAATCA
>OMKS01002125.1_pt1 | contig 16894 bp, 14 predicted proteins | sample 1674721 | NCBI WGS metagenome assembly OMKS01 (sample SAMN06264996, study PRJEB25208) | sediment metagenome | isolation source: hot spring sediment | place: USA: California | collected 2014-09-02
CAAGGAAGCCCACGGCGGCCAGCAGCGCGTTGCGTGCGGCGCGCACTTCCTTCACAATCTCCCCCGCCGACATGTAGTCCTGCCGCAGCATCCTATCTCACTTTCAGCAGCGAAAGGCTGAGCACCGCCGCCACTGCGCCGGCCAGCCACAACCGGACGACTATCTTCTGTTCCGGCCAGCCTTTGCGTTCGAGGTGATGATGAAAGGGGGCCACCAGGAAGATGCGCTTCCCGAAAAAGCGGAAGGAGACTATCTGCAAAAGCACGCTGAGCGCTTCGAACACGAGTATCGCCGCGGTGACGACAAGCAGCAGCTCCTGCTTTGCGGCAAGGCCGATGTAGCCGCAGAGCGCGCCGAAGGAAAGGCTGCCGGTGTCGCCCATGAACACGTCCGCCGGGTGGGCGTTGAACCAGAGAAAGCCTAACAGCGCACCGACGGCGGCCATGCCCAACACCATCAACTCCCCCGCCTGCGGCACTGACGGCACCTGGAGATAGGCGGAAAGCCCGGCGTGGCCCGCGACGTACGCGAGCAGCGCCGCGACGGCAGTGACTTCCAGGAGCAGGCCGCCGGCAAGACCGTCGAGGCCATCGGCGAGATTGACGGAATTGGAATAGGCGACGAGGACGAACATGCCCCAAAAGGCGAACCAGGCGCCCAGGTGCGGCAGAAATATCTCCGGCTTCACCAGCGGGATGCTCACGGTGTCGGCGTACTTTCCGCCTTCCGACATGATTATGAGCGCGCCCGCGGCGCCCAGAACCACCTGGCCTGCAAGTTTCGCCTTTATCGAAAGCCCCTTGACGCCGGGATACCTGACCTTGCGGTAATCGTCGGCGAAACCGAGCAGGGCGAAACCGAGGAACAGGAAAATGCCGTAAAAAGCAAGGTTGTTGTCGATGCGTGCCCACAGGAAGCCGCTGACAATCACCGCCGCCGCGGCCACGGCGCCGCCCATCGTCGGGACGCCTTTCTTCCCGGCGTGCTTTTCGCGCACGAAATCGCTGTCGCTTTTTCCGGGGTCGTCCGTCAGCCCCTTGTTCCGCATGACCTTTATGAAAATCGGCATCAGGACAATCACCAGCAGGAACGACGACATCGCCGCCATGGCGGCGCGGAAAGTGATGTAGCGGAAAATATTAAAAACGGTCAGAACCGTGTCGGGCATTGCCAGGTGATGCAGTACGTAAAGCATGACGATGCCAATCCCGGGTCAGCCCGGAAAAGCTTCCACTGCCGCGTTCACGACGGCGTCCATGCCCAGAGCGTGCGAGCCTTTCACGAGGACCGCCGCCGGGGATGCGTCGGCTTCAAGCCGGGACACGAGCGCGGTTGCGGCGTCGGCGGCGCATGGAAACGCGTCCGCCGTGCCAGCCGCACCGTATCCTCCCCTGTATTTATCGGCCATTTTACCGACGAGGAAAAGAACGGAAACGCCCGCTGCCGCCGCTTTTGCGCCCATTTCGGCGTGCAGGGCGGGGGCGTCCCGGCCAAGCTCCCGCATGTCGCCGAGCACGGCGATTTTCACGGGCTGCCGGATGCGGCGGAAGCCTTCAAGCGCCGCATCCATCGAAGCGGGATTGGCATTGAAGGAATCGTCGACAAGAACAATCCGGCCGGCGTCCAACTGCGTGACCATCCAGCGCCCCGGCCCCGGCTCATAGCACGCAAGCCGCGAATACAGCGTCTGCGGCGGCGCCCCCGACAGCAGGCGGGCGGCTTCCCAGGCAAGGCTCAGGGTTTCCACCTGTCCCGCCGGGCAGACGGAAAGCTCGATTTCGCCACAAGCGGCGCGTATCACTGTAAGCCCGTTATCCGCTACGGAAACCGCCCGCACCGCCTGAACGTCCAATTCATGCACTGCCGTTCCCGCGGCGCGTTGTGAGAGCAGCAGCGATTTCAGACGCCGTTCCATGTTCGCAGGCAGCATGACGGGGCCGCCTTCGCGCACCCAGGCGGCAAGCACGCCCTTTTCCTCGGCCACCCCTTCCACGCTGCCTATTCCTTCAAGATGCACCGGCCCTATGCCGGTAAACAGGACGGCGTCCGGACGGATGATTTCACCGAGCGGCGCCATTTCTCCGCGGTGGTTCACGCCGGCTTCGGCAACGATGAACTCGGCATCGGACGGCGCATTCAGGAACGTAAGCGGCACGCCGATACGGTTGTTGAAACTGGCAGGTGCCGGGTAGGCCCCGTCGCCGAGCAGCAGGGCGAGCGCGTTCTTCGCCGTGGTCTTGCCGAAGGAGCCTGTGACGGCGACGACCGTACCGGAAAAGCGCCGGCGCTCGCAGGCCGCCGCTTCGGTCAGGGCGTCGATGGTGTCTTCTACGACGACGCCGGAGCCGCCCGGCGGAATGCGCGAGGCGTCCGCTACCACCGCGCAGGCGGCGCCGGCTTTAATGGCTTCGGCGGCGTAATCCTGCCCATCGTAACGCCCGCCCCTTATCCCCCAGAAAACGGCGCCGGGCACCGGGTTGCGCGTGTCCGTAAAAACCCCGCAAAACCGCGCCGGCTTGCCGACGTGCCGTCCTCCAATCAAATCCGCAAGCTTTGCCGTGTCCCCGCCAATCATGACGCCCCGCCGAAACCGGCGGCCCGCAGAACCTCCCGCGCGACCGCCGCGTCGTCAAAGGGAAAGCGCCGCGGCCCGATTATCTGGTAGTCTTCGTGTCCCTTCCCGGCTATCAGTACTGCGTCGCCGGCGCAGGCCATCTCAAGGGCGGATGCTATGGCCTTTCTCCTGTCGGGTTCCACGACTGCGGCAACGCCTCCGGGTATACCTGTGAGAATCTGCGAAATTATCTTTTGAGGCTCTTCGCTGCGCGGATTGTCGCTGGTGACTACGACGGCGTCCGCGGACGAAGCGGCCACGCGTCCCATCTCCGGACGTTTGCCGGGGTCCCTGTCGCCGCCGCAGCCGAAGACCACGATAACCTTCCCCGCCGCGACCCGGCGCACGGCGCCGAGCGCCTTTTCGAGGGCGTCCGGGGTATGGGCGTAATCCACGGCGACGAGGAACGGCTGTCCTTCGTCCACACGTTCCAGTCTGCCCGGCACGCGCACTTCCCTGCCCATCGAAGCAATGATGCTTTCAGGAGCAATCCCCATCGCCAGCCCCGCCGCGGCGGCGCACAGGCAGTTCACTGCGTTGAAGCGTCCCAGCAAGGGTGACGCTATATCAATCGTACCGTGCATTCTCGTATCGACGGCTATCCTGATGCCGCCAGCCGTTTCTTCCACGAGTCTCCCGGAAAGCAGCTCGTCAAGTCCGGCCTGCGCTCCGCGCCCCGCCCCGGCGAGCGACACGCCGAGCCTGCGTCCGGCGCAGGCGTTGAGAAAGGCGGCGGCGTTCGGGTCGTCGAGATTCGCCACGCAAAATCCATCGCGCCCTATTTTACGGAACAGTTGCAGCTTGGCTTCCCGATAGCATTCCATCGTTCCGTGGTAGTCGAGATGGTCGCGTGTGAGATTGGTGAAGACCGCGCCGTGAAAGGGCACGTCGTCAACCCGCCCCATGTCCAGTCCCTGGCTCGACACTTCCATCACGGCATCCGCCAGGCCGTTCCGACGCATCTTTGCAAGGAAACGCAGTATTTCCACCTCCTGGGGAGTGGTCAGGAAGGCGCGCATTTCATCCGCCGGCCCCAAAACATACCTTACGGTGCCGATGAGACCGCAGGGCCGGGCGGCGCCGTCGAGCGCCGCTTTTATGAGAAACGTGGTGCTCGTTTTGCCGTTCGTTCCGGTTACTCCGACAATGCGCAGCGCCGCGGCGTCGTCGGAATAGAGCCGTAAAGCGGCGTCGCGTGCACAGCGCGCCGCGTCCCGGACGGCAAGCCAGGGCAGGTTCTGCAGCGCCCCATCAGGAAGCCTGTCGCCCGCATCCGTGAGCACCGCGACGGCGCCTTTGGTAACTGCTTCCCCGGCAAACGCTCTCCCGTCGAAACTGCGGCCTTTAAGCGCAACAAAGACATCCCCCGTTTCAACCAGCCGGGAATCCGTGGTTATCCCGCGTGCTTCAACGCCGGACAGCGCCGCAGATGCCGCCGCCTGCGGGAAAAGTGCCGCTATCGCCGCGCCCAATTGTTCTCCTTTGCGACCGACACTTCAGATTATAGGTGATTATCGGGAACGTGCAGGCGATGCGGCGGCAGGGGACGGGGGAACGCCAAGGTCGAGCATGGAGGCCTGGAGTATTTCCCGGACGGCCGGAGCGGCGACCGTTCCGCCGTAGTACTTGTCGCCGGGTTCGTCCACGAACACCGTACAGACCACGCGGGGGGCGTCGGCGGGAGCGAAGCCCACGAACGAACCCACGTACTTGCCGTCCACGTACACTCCGCCTTCCGCTTTCTGGGCGGTGCCGGTCTTGCCGCCCACGCGGTACTCCTTCAACTGCGCCTTTTTGCCGGTGCCTTCCGTGACGACCCTTTCGAGCATGACGCGCATGGTGTCGCTGACATCCTGCGATATGACCCTGGCCGGCTTCCCCGGATGTCCCAGGGCTTCCCTGTAAGGGCCTTTTTCCCATCTATCGACCAATCGGGGGCTGTGCAGCCACCCGCCGTTTACAAGAGCCGCATACCCGAGTGATAGCTGCAGGGGGGATACAGCTATCTCCTGTCCCATAGGAATTGACGTCACGGAATATGACGTCCACTGAGTATGCGGCAATAACAGGCCCGGCGTTTCTCCGGGCAGACCGACGCCGGTCGGCCTGCCGAAGCCGAACGCCGAAACGATTTCATGGAACCCCTTGTAGCCGAGCTTTTCATTGATGCGGAGGCCAACCTTTGCCATCCCGATGTTGCTCGACTTCACCACCACCATCCAGGTGTCCAGCATGGCGTACGGGTGGGCGTCGTGCAAAAGCCGCCCCTGGAACCGCCACGCTCCATTTCCGCAGTGCCACTGTTCGTCCAGTGAAACGATGCCGAGTTCAAGGGCGGCGGCCATAACGAACGGCTTGAACGAACTGCCAGGCTCGAAAGCGTCGCTCACGGGTCTCAGGCGGATTGCATCCGGATGCGCCTTGCCGGGGTCAGCCGGGTCGAAGGACGGCGTGCAGACCAGGGCGAGCACCCTGCCATCCTGGGCGTCGATTACCACGGCGGAAGCCGCCCGCGCCTTGAACTCGCTCCGCGCCTTCTCCAGCGCCCTGAAGGCCGCTTCCTGTATCCCCGCCCTGACGGTAAGATGCAGGTCTTTGCCCGGAAGCGGCCGCCCGTCGGGTTTCACCTCGACCCGCACAAGGCGGTTGGCGCCGTCCCTTTCCGTGACTATTCTTCCGGGGCGCCCGGCCAGAAGCTCCTCGTAAGCGGCCTCGACGCCGTTCAATCCGTGCCCTTCAAAACCCACAGCGCCCACCAGTGCTGCCGCCGCCTCCCCCAGCGGATAAACGCGCCGCTGGTCGGGCAGCAGATGTACACCGGCTATACGCTCGTCCATGAGAGCGTGGCCGACGTCCACGGATATGCCGCGTTCAACCGGCACAAAAAGACCGCCGTTGCGTATGCGGCGGCGGACGGCTTCCACGTCGAACTTGACGCGGCGCGACAGGATTTCGAGCGTTTGCTGGACGTCGCCGGCGTCCGGAGTGTAGAGCCACACCGAGTACGCAGGAACGTCGCAGGCAAGGATGCCGCCGGATGCGTCAAGAATACGGCCGCGCTCCCCGGCTATCGTCTCAACGCGAATGCTCTGCTTCTTCGCCGCGGCGGCGTATTCGTCGCCCCTGAGCACCTGTATGTAAAAGGCGCGCCCGATAAGCAGCACCAGCGCCAGGGCGACAACGCCAGCCGCCGCTATGCTGCGAACCCGCATCGTCGGGGTGACCGGAGGATTTGGCGAGCGCGCGTCGAACATCATTCGCTTCTTCCCGGAGGCACCAGGTGCGTAAAACGAGCGGCCTGCGCTGCAAGCGCTTCGGGGGTGAGTATGGCTTCGATGCGGGCTTCAAGACTGGCGCGCTCCTCTTCAAGCCGCCGGACCTCCGCCTGCAGCTCCGTTTTCCGATATGAAAGGTTGCTGGCTGCTTTCTGGGCATACACCGACAGCCCGCCCATCACGCCGGCAACGGCAAGCAGCAGCACCCAGCGGAAGATAGACATCAGCCGCCCTTTCTGACAACCGCCCGCAGCCGCGCGCTCCTCGAACGCGGGTTGCGGTAAACTTCGTCTTCACAAGGAGTTATCGGCTTTTTGACCATAAGTTCGAAGTCCCCGCTGGCAGCCCATTCCCTGAACGTCCGCTTTACTATGCGGTCTTCGAGGGAATGGAAGGCGATAACGGCGAAAACGCCGCCCGGAGCGAGGACGTCACGGCCGCCGAGAAGCGCGGCCTGAAGGTTTTCGAGTTCATGGTTCACTGCTATGCGCAAGGCCTGGAAGGTGCGCGTCGCCGGGTGTATCCTGCGCCTGCCCTTTCCCCTGGCCGCTCTCGCCGCTATGGCCGCAAGTTCTTCCGCCGTGCGGATGGGTTTTCGGCTCCTGGCGTACATGATTGCCCTTGCCACCGCCCGGCTGCGCCGTTCCTCGCCGTACTTTGCAATAATGCCGGCAAGTTCCTGTTCGCTCAGCCGGTTCACGAGCATGGCTGCGTTTTCCGGCAGCTCGCTGGACATTCTCATGTCCAACATGCCTCCGGTCTGGAAAGAAAACCCACGCACCGGGTCTGCAAGCTGGATGCTGCTCAACCCCAAATCCAGCAGAATTCCCCTGATTTTGCCTTCAACCCCCGCTTCCCTGACCACATCGGCTATATCGGCGTGGTTCCGCCGTATCAGTCTTACCCGTTCACCGTACGCCGCAAGCTGCTCGGCAGCCGCTGCTATCGCGTGCTCGTCCCAGTCGAGAGCGAGGATGATGCCATCGGGCGCCGAGGCGTCGAGAATGGCCTTTGCATGGCCGCCCGCCCCGGCTGTGCCATCCACGTAAACACCGCCGGAAACTGGTCTTAGCAGTTTCAGCGTTTCATCAATGAGTACAGGAACGTGCATCGGCCCCCCCGGAAATGAACCGCGTCCGTCCGCGGGAAAACCCTCAGACGGCCTCTCGCAGTTTCTCCCTGAAGGCGCCTGCGGCCAGCTCGCAGGCATCGCCCGCGTCCAGCAGCCTGCCCAGTACGCCTCCCAGCTCTCCGGGGCCGGGGTAACCCGTCCTGACATCGGGTTTCAGCATCATGCCGGTCATCATTTCCGCTTCCTCTCTCCACGCTTTGCAGTCCAATCTGTCCGTACCTTCCTACCCCCCGTGTCTTACTGTTCACCTGCTCACTTGCCCACAATCCGCCAGTTCTCCATCCCGGCGGCCCGCTTCTCACATCCGTTGCTCTCTGCGAACAAATGGGCGGAGGGCGTCAGATGGCGTCGAGGTTCTTTGAGACGGAGCCGTCGAGTTCCGTGCGGACGGCCTGGCGGGTCTCCGCCGCATAAGCATCCCATGCCGCCGCTGGCCATATTTCGATGCGGCTGCCCGCCCCCACAAAGACCACTTCCTGTTCAATGCCAGCCATCTCGCGCATCCAGGACGGGATAACAATTCTGCCCTGGGGGTCGATGTCCACTACCTCGACCCGCCCGTAAAACTCATGCCGCCGCCGCCTGTCGCTCTTCAGTTCGTCTGACAGACGTCCGGCAAGTTCTTCAAGCACAGGTGAAGTGAGACCGTAGATGGGCGTTTCTGCAAGCTTCATGAGATATATGGACCTGTTGCCTTCCGCGTCCGGCGGGATGACCGTGCGGAGCTTTGCCGGTAGGGCGGCCTGACCTTTCGAGTTCAGCTTATGCCTGTAACAGCCGACAAACATGAAGCACTATTCCAATCTAAAGCTCACTATTTTGCACTACTGACCGATAATAATATGTCTCGGCACTTGCGAGTCAAGGCTTTTTTTAAAAAAATGGCTCGGATGATTTCAGGAAGTTGCGCCAAGCCACCAGATATTGGGGGCGGCCACAACGCCGCCCCAACCTGGAGTGGCCAAAAGGCTGCGAAATTCTTCGACATTGCTGCTTTTTTCTTTGATTTCCAACCCCCGCGGCGTATTCTTTTCGTGCAACAAGGGTCTTTGCGGACGCACATGCAGACGACAGCCATTATCCTGATTATCATTTCAGCGTACTCGCACGCGGGCTGGAATCTTGTCAGCAAGAAGCAGCATCCAGCCGCCGCATTTTTTCTGCTTTCAACGGCGACAACGGCGGTATGCGCCAGCCCCATTCTGGTTTATTATCATGAGCAACTGAAGCTGGTGCCGCCGTTCGTGTGGTTTCTTGCTGCGCTATCCGGTTTGTTCGAGGCGGTATATTTTTCTTCGCTGGCGGGAGCATACCGGGCGGGGGACATGTCGATAGCCTATCCGCTGGCCCGTTCTTCGCCGATAATCGTGGTGACGGTCGTCACCGTTTTTCTGGGGAGAGGGAAGGAAGTAAGCGGACTTTGCGTCGCCGGCATTCTGCTGGTGGTGGCAGGCTGCTACATTCTGCCCATGAAGCGCTTCGGGGAGTTCCGGCTGAAGAATTATCTCAACGCCTGCTGTCTGCTGGCGTTGGCTGCGGCGTTCGGGACGGCGGGATATTCCATTGCGGACGATGAAGCGTTAAGGATATTGAGGGGGTTGCCGGGCAGGCCGTTATCGCCGCTCGGCGCAACCCTGCTGTACCTCTGTTTCATCTACGCTTCGACAGCCGCCTGGCTGTCGATATTTATCGTATGCCGGTCGTCCGAGCGGAAGGCGCTGGTGCGGATATTCCGGCAAACCAAAAGGTACGTTGTGCTGACAGCGTCGCTGTCTTTTGGGACGTACCTGCTTGTTTTGCTGTCGCTGGCCTTTGTGGCGAACGTCAGCTACGTTGTGGCATTCAGGCAGTTGAGCATTCCCATCGGGTCGATTTTGGGGATAGTATGGCTGAAGGAGCCGGCATACGCACCCAAAATAGCCGGGATGGGCACTATTGTGACCGGCCTGTTTTTAGTCGCCCTGGGGTGATGAGCAGGTTGTTCAATTCTCCACGAAGGGTATCGTTTGGGGGAAAGGCATGAGGCGTAGGGCATGAGGCATGAGTAGAAACGTTAGAGGAAGTGGAATGGCTGGGCCGGATGCCGAGCCCCAGCGCTTTTGTGCGGTCAGCGTAGCCCAAGCCCCTGTGGTCGCTTGCGCTTCCAACGGAGCGGCCTGCCCCATCAAATCCGGCTGCAAAACGAACCCAATTTCGCGGAAATGTTTGTGGGGCAAGAAGTTACCGGGCGAAAAGGTATTGGGTAAATATCAGGGTGGCAGAAAGGCAATTTCATATCAAGAGATTGAATACTGTTTCCGCACAACGCTTCCAGGTAAATGAGCCGGCGAGCGTCCGGCCGCGTTCCATGAGCTCTGCACGGATGCCATTGTCAGATAAAACCCGTACCAGTCCCTCCTGGATGGCGGCTTTGCTGGTCGGGTCTACGGCAAAAGCGGCCTTGCCGTAAATTTCTGCAAGCGCGGCGGTATTGGATACGAGACACGGAACGCCGTGTGACATTGCTTCAAGCGGCGGTATGCCGAAGCCTTCATACAAGGATACGAGAGCGAGGGCTTTGGCTCCACCATACAGGGATTCCAGCGTTTCCTGGGGTTGGTAGCCGAGATGGTGGACGAAAGCATCCATGCCCAGGCGGGAGATTTCACGTTCCAACTTATGTGCATATCTGTCCCGTGAGCCAACCAGAAAGAAAGGGTGCCGCTTTTTCAATTCCTGTGGAAGCGTGGCGTATGCTTGTATCAGGCGGGACAGGTTTTTATGGGGCTTGGCGTTGCCCACGTACAGGAGATAGCCTTCCCGGCCGCCCCACCGTTCGATGAAGGGCGAACGCTTTTCCATGTCGGCGCTCGCAACCGCATGGTCACAACCGGGATAGGCAATGGCCACCTTCTCCTCGGCAATGCCATAGCGTTCGACAATGGTGGATTTGGTCCATTGCGAATTGACTGCGACGGCCACGGAACGCTTGAGGGTTCTGGAACATACGGCGTCAAAAAATCTGCGCTTGAGCCAGGACGTATATCCGGGGACAAGAACCGGGAAAATGTCGTGTATAAAAGCGACGGAAGGATACGGACATAGCCACGGCATGTCAAAATGCGGGTAAAAAAAGCGGTCAGCGGCGGCTTTTACCTCTTTCCTGAAACGCCAATGATGGGTAAGCGTCAGGCATTCCGTTGCAATCGGGATGGTTTTGACACCGGCAATCTTCAACAGGGCGGAACAGTCGGGGTGAGCGGCAGATTTCGGTGTCAATACAAGGGTAACTTCATGCCCGGCTTCCATGAGCATCGGTATAAGTTCTCGATAACAGCAGGCGGTAAAAACGCCGCCGCCGCCGTAACCGATGAACCTTCCGTCCAACAGTAGCTTCAAGAGGTCCCCTTCCCCGCCGCGGACGCCGGTTCATACGCTTCCGGCGGCTCGCCGCGGTAGGCGAAGTCGAGTATACGGGCGTGTTCCTGCCAGGTCAGGCGTTTTGCGAGCGCCGCCGTGTTCTCACGCATCCGCCGTTTGGCTTCCGCATCCTCGTGAAGACGCACAATCGCATCCGCCAGGCCGGGCGGGCTGCCCGGGTCGAAAAACCTGCATATATCCCACGCCCGCAGCTCCCGGTCTATGCTGTATTTCGGGTTTTCGGTGGTAAGTATGGGCAATCCCGCCCGTATCGCCGGGAACAGCGATGAATTCCGCAAATCCGCCCCCCGCGCTATCGGCGAAATAAGCATATCGGCGGCGGCCACGGTTTTTTCAACGACAGCCGGCTCGACGTGTCCGGCCCACACGACGTGCTTATCCAGGCCGAGCTTCACGGCGAGCGCCCGGCACTGTTCCATGTACCTGTCTGCCCCTGCCCCCGGCCCGCCCATCAGCACCAGGCGGAAGGCGCGTCCCTGCTCCCTGAGCAGCCCGGCGGCGGAAACGAGCGTTTCCAGCCTGCGCCCCGGCACGATGAAGCCGAAGTACAGCAGCAGCATGGCTCCTTCCGGGACCCCAAGCCCCCGGCGGACTTCGGCGATTTCGCTTTCCGATAGTTCGGGAGGATTGAAATGACTTGCAAGATGCGCAACGTAAGTCCGCTTCAGGAGTTCCGGCGACAGGCGGCAGACCGCCTGGTAGTCCCTGTCGTTGGAGACGGTCAGGGCGGCGGCCCTTTTCAGAAGCATCCCGTGCTTGAGCTGCATCAGCCGGTGGCCTATGGCGAGGTCGTGCTGGGTGACCACGAGCCGGACGGTGTTCCAGAGCCGCTTGCCCGCAAGCGGAAGCAGCGGCATGGTGAAGTTCATGCGTCCGGCATAGGCCGCGGTCGGCGTCTGGACGTGAAGGACGTCCGGGCGCAGCCGTTCGATTTCCCGGACTATGCCCGGCAGCGCCCGCAGGTTCCAGCGCCCGATAACCGGGTGGACGCGGTAGTTTTTCGCCAGGTTCCCGTCGATGGCGTCATCGGCGCTGGTCAGGACGTGAACGTCCCATGAACCGGTATCGGCGACGGCCTGAGCGGCGCAGTGGGTGTGAGGAGCGACGCCGCAGCGCATGTTCGGATAGACACCGGAAAGGACAACCACGCGCTTCACGGTTCCTGCTCCGGAAGTTCAGCCATGGCATACGGCATTCCATCACCCGTCCCGCTCGCCACCCTCTCAATCGCGCAGGCCAGCCCCAGTCCCAGCCACAGATTGATGCCGCCGCCCGGCAGTTGATAGAAGGGGTTGGTCAGCAATGCGACCTGGACGCCCAGGAAACCCGCTATCAGGCCGGTTGTGACTGGCTGCCATTCATGGGGACGGAGCCGGTTTCCGGCGGAACGCCACGCCCGCCGGGCGTAGGACAGCACGGCGTACAGGAAGGTGAGAAGACCGATGACGCCGGTCCTGGCCAGCAGGTGGAGGTAGAAGCTGTTGTAAGTTTCCCAGAAGGAGCGGGCGGGCGTCAGGGTTACCGGGGCGCCGAAAGCTCCGGTAGCCAGCGGATGCATCCCAAGCCCGGCGCCTTCGGGGTGGGACGTGGCGATTTGCCAGCCGATGCCCGGATAGTGCCGCCGTTCATCGTAGGATACGGACGCCATGCGCCCGACGACTCGCCCGGTCAGTCCGGCTTCGTGCGCCACCCATATTACCGCTATAACCAGAAGAAGCACGCGGAACGAAAGCCTCGGATACGCGTACAGCAGCACCGCAATTCCTGTCATCAGCCCCAGGAACCCCGCCCTTGAATTGCAGTAGAAAAGCGCCATGCACCCCGAAACGATTATGGCGATGAGCAGCCAGCGCCGCAAACGGGCGCCGGCGCTCTTCCCGATTGTCATGAGCCATCCGAGAAGGCAGGGAATAAACAGCGCGAGCGCGCCCGCAAATACGTTGGGGTCGCCGTATGAAGAGAGCACTTTTCTGAGCGCGAGATATTCATCGTCGGACGGGAGGTTGGCCAGCGAATAGGTGGTGCCGGCAGTATAGGTGAGGCCGGGCACCAGCACCGAAGGCCCCAGGTAGTATTGCACTATGCCGTAGACCGACGCGAAGCACAGGGACACAGCGAGCCACTTCATGGCGCAGGCCGCGTCACGGCGGTCCTTGATGAACCAGACGGCCGTGAAGAAAATCGGCACCTGGCCCAGAAAAGTAACCGCATCGACGAACATTATCCTGGCGGATGCGACGCGCAGCAGCCCGATTATCGCCGCGACAAGCACGGCGCCCGCAAAATACACTGCGGGCTTGAGCATCCCGGCGGTGCCGGTGGGCAGGGGACGCACTATCAGTGTGAACCAGAACATCACATGCAGCAGCGCGAAGCCGAACGGCAGCGGAAGTTTCAGACCAGGCACCACTATGCCCGCCCGCGGCAGCGCCACTGACAGTATCAGCAGGCAGGCGAAGGAGAAACGCCGCGCCGCTCCGCCGCCCGGACTTACCGGCATCGCCTGTCCCTCATCGCGTGTGTGCGTGGCGTAAAACATGGCGCGTCCAGCGCCCGCCGCTCAGCCGGACGGCCATCTTCAGCCGCTGCCGGTGATGACGGGGGGAAGGCTGGCAAAATGTCACTCTTTCTCCGGCGCGTCGGCATCGCCGTCCGCCCCGGCTTTCGGATGCCCGTAAATGCCCTTGAAGACGACTCCGAGAAACAGCGCCAGAAAAAGAGCGGAAAAAGGCAGCAGCGCCCTTCTTGAATGCACCATGACCATGCCCGCAAGCGCGCATATCCCGGCGAGGCCGTAAAGAACCACGGCGGCCGTGCCCTGGCCCATGCCCATGGCGAGCAGCTTGTGATGGATGTGTTCCTTGTCTCCGCTGCTCATCGCCTGTCCCCTCAGGAGACGCCGGGCGACGGCGATGCACGTGTCGGCTATGAGCAGGGCGAACACGGCGGCAGGCACGGCAAGTCCGAGCACGACGGTGGTCTTCTGCGATGAAGATACGGCGATGACGGCAAGGATGAAGCCGAGAAACATGGAGCCGGAATCGCCCATGAATATCCGGGCCGGGTGGAAGTTGTATATCAGGAAGCCGAGGTTTGCGCCTATTATCACGGCGGAAAAGGCCCAGGCGACCGTCGTGACGACCGGGTCCGCCGCCCCGGCGATGGCGAATGCCGCTATCGCGGCGATGCCGGCGGCGGCGCCATCTATGCCGTCGATGAAGTTGAACGCGTTGGTGATGCCGACAATCCATACGACCGTGAGCGGGGCAGCCAGGATGCCGGTGTTCAGCGCGCCCCCGAAGGGCAAAGTAATGACGCTTATCCGGTAACCGGCGTAGAAGACCGCGCACGCGCAGGCCGTCTGGCAGACAAGTTTCGTTATCGGCCTGACGCCGCGAATATCGTCGGCAACGCCCAGGACAAAAAGGCACAGGGACGCTGCAACGAGCGCCATCACCTTGTTCAACTGCTCCGCAAAAACCTCCGTTATCCTGTTGCCTATGAATGGGAGCAGCAGCAGCGGGATGAAACACGCAAGCACGATTGCCGCCCCTCCCAGCCGAGGTACCGCTCTATTGTGTATCTTCCTCGAATCCGGGTGGTCTATGGCACCCAGGATGGGAGCGAGCTTCATCGCCAGCGGCGTGAGCGCCGCCGCCAGAAAAAAAGAAGTCAACATCAGCCCAGTGTAGGTCTTCAAACCGCTCCCTTTCTTCCAAAACGCGCATCGAGAATGTCCACTGATATTGTAATGTCCGGCAGTGGAAAAAACAAGAAACGGGCGCGAATACCGGAGGCAGACGCCGGAACAGCGGGGCTGTTGAAAAAGAAGAAAACATGGCGAAATCCGGAACTGGCTCGTCTGTTCGCCTTTGGCGAATTGCATGCCTGTCCCAGTGATTTATGCTTTTTCAACAGCCCCACAGCGCCGCTTTGCCGCGGCCTAGTTCTATGCCGCTTCGTCTGGCGTTCTTTGGGGAACGCCAAAAACTGCGGCGCACAAGGCCGCTGTTTTTCGCGGTGTTGCCGTTACGGCAGCGTCACCACCACGTTCACTGTTCTTTCGTTGTTGCTGGCGTCCGTGGCCGTAAGGACGAAGGTGTTCGTTCCGGAGCTTACCGCAAGGTTCGGCGTAGTCCAATTGCCTGAACTGACGGGGCAGCTAATCGTCCCGTTCACCACGACTTCCGAAGGAGCGGCCATGTCGTCGCTGACGTTGCCTGCAAGCACGGCGTGGCTTGCCGTGACGGTAGGCGGGGTGGCGTCCGGCCCCGGCCCGCCGCCCTGGAACTGTAGCGTCAGCCGCGGGCGATACTGCGCCGTTCCGTACTCGGAACTCCAGAAGTCGGCATTGATGTTGGTGGTGGGGACGAGCGCGATGCCGTGATTGTTCGACGGGTTGTTCAGCCACCCCTGGACGGTCGAGAGCATTCCGGCGAGGGCTATGTCGACGTATTCTGTCGGCGGGTCGGCTATGGTCGTACCGTGGCTGGTATCGGGGAAGTTGAACGTAAGACCGGTATCGGTAGTGGCTGGTTTCGTATTCCAAGTGGTCGTTTCGCTCCATGCGCCGTTCGGCGTGTGTATCTGGATGTCTTTGGGCGCCATGTTCTCGCGGCGTATCCACATCCGCAGTGTTGCGCCGGTCAGCGTTCCCGCCGGTACGGACGACAGGTCGAACTTGATGAAGACTATCTGGTTTTCCTGCCCGGAGTTATAGTACCATGCCCGCAGGTACTGCAGGTTGCCGTAGGACTGGTTCCAGACGTCGCCCGGATTGCCTGCATCGCCGACGACGTAGGTGTCTTCGGTGCCTGCGTAGCCGTCGACGCCGTCCTGGAGCGTCACGTCGCTTATCGGGTCGTTGACGACGACTGGCAGGGTGTACGTATCCGTATTGCCGTTGCTGTTCTGTACGGTCAGTTGAACGTTGTAGGTGCCTGCGGTTGAGAACGTGTGCGACGGGTTCGCTCCGCTGCCGTTGGGCGTGCCATCCCCCCAGACCCAGGTGTAGGAAGAGATGGTGTAAAGGTGGGGATTATGGCCGTCAGGCTGCGAGTTGCTCGCATCGAAAGCCACGGATTGGCCGGTCGCCACAGGGTTCGGGGCGGCGGTGAAGACAGCCGTCGGGTCGTCCGGGTCGGAAGACGTCGACAGCGCCGTGAACTTCACCCAGTTGGTGACGGTATTCGCGGCGGTGGAGACATTCCACGTTTGCGTGCCTGCATCCCCGGCAAAGGTGTGAGACGCCGTGTGCGTGCCGGCGTCATCCGTCCAGTTGAACGTTACCTCGACGTCCTCCGTTGCCGGCACTGCGTAAGTGGCGTAAACCTCCACCTGGGTATCGGTGGTGGCCATGTTCTGGAACCTTATCCAGCCCGTGTTGGTCGCCGCTGCCGGGTAGTTCTTGTATCCCCACATGAAGCTGTTGTACCCGTTGCCCCATATCGAGCTGTTGAGGTTGCGGTTCGAGCCTTGTTCGAGGGTAACTGCGGGCATGACGACGTCCCAGGTCACCCCGTCGATGGAAGTTTCGACGCTGACAGGGCCGCGGTTGGCGCTGGTGCTCGCAGCGACGCCGTGAAGCGAACGTATCGGTCCGGGCGCCACAATTTTATAGGCGGTCTTAGCCGTTCCGGCATCATCCTTTGTTGCATCCCGGAACGTCGCGGCAAGGTCGCGCGAAGGGCCGCCGTAAACCACGCCCAGTCCGCCGGGTTCAAAGGTGACCTGCGAACCGTTGGACTTCAGCAGGGGAAACACCGCCGGCCCCACCTGCACGACCGTCCGAAGCGACATGGTGTTGAGGCCGGCCGAGGCACCCAGGGAAAGCCTCAGCAGGTACGAGAACCGCCCCTTCACTTGCTGCGAAAAGTCTATGCTGAAAGCGCCGGACGCGGTGCCTATGGATGTCCAAGTGGTGCCGTTGTCCAGGGAGACGGATACCGGCACCGAACCCGCTGCAGTGCCCGAAAATATCGCCGTCTGGTTGCACGTATCGGTTTTCACGAACCACTGTTCACTCCCGCCTCCGGTCTTGTGCGCCGCAATCTGGTAGGGCGAACCATGCTGGAATATGACCTCGCCCGCCCCGCCGTTGCCGTGCAGCCAGCCGCCGGACGTCGTTGCGTTCGTCTCGGACCAGACGCCCTGCTTGTAATCCGTGGGAGATGAAAAATCGGGCGCGTATACGAACGCCCCCTTGCAGGAATGGACGAACGGTCTGGGCAGCGGGGCATCCTGTCTTCCCCGGCTGTTGGAGCCTACTGGAGGGTAGCGGAGGAAGGTTTCACGGCGAGCCATGCCGTGGTACGTCAAAGTGTCATACCACGGCATGTAGTCCATAGACCATATCGCCTCAACGCCGTCATCGCCGGCAGGGGCTGTCTCTTATACACATCTCCGAGCCCACGAGACCGTACTAGATCTCGTATGCCGTCGTCTGCTTGAAA
>OMKS01002126.1_pt1 | contig 16891 bp, 11 predicted proteins | sample 1674721 | NCBI WGS metagenome assembly OMKS01 (sample SAMN06264996, study PRJEB25208) | sediment metagenome | isolation source: hot spring sediment | place: USA: California | collected 2014-09-02
GCGATAAGGGCGTTCGATGTAATACTCGCGGCTTTGCTCGAAACCGACCGCGATGGCGTCATCGAAGTGCTTCGTGAAAATCTTTTAAGCGACAACGATATGAGGCGACGGGTCGCGATGGCGGAAATAATCACGCTGAAGACATCGGAGCTTGAAAATGAGGTCGCGAAGATTCTTGACGACCCCGACCCCGCGATGCAAAGGCGGGCTATGAGCGTACTCGGAGCGCTGGGTTCGCATGTCGCCGATGACAGGCTGATTGAGAATCTCAAAGAAATTGATGACGAGTCGCTTGTGAAGGTGAGCATGGAGACTTTATTCGCTCTCGATGTTTACATATACGATGCAATTCGCCCACTTCTCGACCATCCCTATGTTTCGGTAAGGGAGACGCTTATCGGGTTGTTGAGGTCGAAAATCGAAATATATGGCGATGATATCAGGCGCGATTTCATCGCGCAGTCATCGAACAACGGGTCGCCTGAAAGACGGTTGAGCATTCGCGCTATGAGGTCGCTGATGCAGATTCTAGCGACAGCGGAAATCGAGCCGGATGAATCGCTCGCGGATGCCGTTGAAATGCTTCTCGATGCCGATGACTGGGGAGTCAGAGCCGATGCGGTCAGGATTGTCAATCGATGGAAGGAAATTATCGATGCACGGATTCAGTCGCCGAGAGATCCGTCAGCTCTTATTCTCATGATCGAACTGATGGAGTCAATCGACGAAAAAATCAATTCCATTCTTGAGGATGAAACCGACCCGTTTGTCCTTTTTGTGGCTGGCGGAAAAAACTAGGATTCCTGATTTGAGCCGGATTTTTTCTCGGCGAGGTCGCGTTCGCGGATTTTTCTTCGGAACTTCAGGTCGCGTGAACTTCTGAAAATATTTTCGATGGTGATTTTCCCGTCCTTGATCGAGACGGTAATAGGAATATGAATTACCGAAAGTTTGGTTATCATCGTACCGAAACGGATTTCGACTGGAGAGAGGACTGATTTGGTGGACGCGAAACTGTAGGCGAAACGGCGGTCGGGAACGGTCTCGCCGGGCATGCCGTCGAGTTTGAGAATGAGCAGAGGCCCCTTTTCAGAGCCGAAAGTCGGAGCGGTAATCCATCCACCGGCGTTTATTTCACCCCCTACAATCCGCCCCTCGGAGCGGATAATCTCGACATCTCCACCTGCCGATATTTTCGAGCCAATGGATTCGATTCGTATATAAACGCTTCCTTTCGCATCTATGTTTCCATGCTTGACGAATCCGACGGTTACATCGCCGTCAGCTTTTATTCTTGCCGTTCCGGATGAAACTATTCCGCCGCGTATAATAACATTTCCCCCCGCCCTGATCTCCGCATCCTCGACCGCGCCGTAAATCTGAACATCGCCGCCCGCGATTACCGCAAATCCCGCGCGCACATCCCCCTTCACGACTACATCGCCCTTGTAGTCGATTATCCCAGTCGAATACGCCACATCTCCGTTGACCGTGTAAACCGGACGAACGGTCAGGTTGCCGTCGGGTTCGCGGTCGAGAATTCCTCCAACCGATGAAACAAGTTTCGACCCGTCCTCCGAAATCTCGGTATTTTTTCCTTTCTGCAGTCTGACATTCTTTCCGGGTTCGGGCTTGATTACATGACCGAAAATATCGCTACCGGCTACGCCCTCGGTCGGAGGGATTTTTATCTGAAGAACTTCGCCAGCCTCGATTGTTTCGATTAAGTCGAGATGTTTGAAATCTACGAAGTCCTCATCGACTATTTTCGGAGCCATACTCGCCTTGACTTGTTTGACATCTTCCAGACGGCCGTCCGCGCCTTTTTCCGGAGGCGAACCCTGCGCTATCAGAACCCGGAATACCCTGGGCCAGTCCCTGACGACCGCGTCGATATTTTTTTCGATAATTCCGTGGCAGATTCCGTTCTGTTTCAGCGCGTATTCGATATCGCCGCGAGCCAGAGTCCCCGAGACATTGGTGATTTCAAAATGCGCCTGCATCGAATCGGGCGATATGTCGATAAGGAAGGGAAGTTCTTTAGGTTCGGTTTCGCTCTGAACGGATTCCGCCGTTTCCGTTGCGGAATTATTTTTTTCCCTGAATTCCGCGCCGCCGATTCTGATAACCTGACCCTGTTTCGCGCTTTTTATTAATTTTTCGACATCTGGGTCGATGATGCTGTCGAGACCGCGCGCGTGAACCTCGTGAAGGAAGGATTTTATCATGGCTTCATCGAGAAGCTCCGGCTGGATATTCATGACGAACATGATGTCGGAGCCCTCGGTGAAAATGTAGTACCTCTTTTCTCTGGTTTCGACCATATCAATAATATCATTGCGGTTGGTTAGTCCGGTTGTTTATGCGGTTGAATGTCCGGGTTATCAATTCGGCTGACAATTGCTGGAAAATGAATAAAAAGCAAAATTATTTTTGATTATAAAAAATTTGGCGAAACCGGCGAAGCTATATATGGATGATTATCGCGGGCGGGATAATTTCGTGCGAATCATTCACTTGGAAATCGTGAAATGAAAGTCGAGCACATAAATCCTTTCATAGAAAGCGTGAGCGATTTGTTCACCACGATGCTCGGCGCGGAAGTCAGCCGCGGCGAAATCGGTGTTTTGAAGGAAATACCGCCGAATCGCGACATAGTCGCTCTGGTGGAATTGAACGGTTCGACCCGCGGGATTGTGGCGATTTCGTTTCCGGTCGGGACCGCGCTCGCGATGGTGGGCCGGATGCAGGGATCTGAAGTGAGATTCGTGGACGAAACCGTGCGCGACAGTGTAATTGAACTGGTGAATTTAATAACCAGCGGCGCGAAATCGAAACTGTCCGGCGACGGAAAAGGTTTCAATTTCGGCAATCCGTCAATAGTGCGCGGAAACAGCTACTCGGTCGACCCTCACACGCATTCCACATGGCTCGATGTCCCGTTCACAAGCGAATTGGGTGATTTCTGCATCAGAATGACATTCGAATTATAGCAGGACGGGCAATGCCGGAAAATGATTCTTAAATATTTGGGTTTTCAGGATCTGAATTCCATTTAAGCGGATTATTTATAATATAGTCGCGGATGCAATTCAGGGATTCTTCATTTCGCATGATATGTTCGTAATAATTGCGTTGCCACAGTCGTTTTTCGAACGATGCCCATCCGGATTGTTTTATCCCGTCGATATATCGCCTGGTGGTCAGGGTTTTGAATCGGTGAATAACATCGGGGAGCGACAGAGATTTTTTTATTAGAGATATTTTACTTGAAGAGTCGATAGGGCAAGCGGTTTGGGATAATCCGTTATTTGTGGATGTCTGGTCGACGGGGCAGGCACGGGGGCCTGCCCCTGCATGGTCGGTTGTAGGGGCAACCCCCCGTGGTTGCCCCGTTTGTACCCCATCTCTATGATTTCCGGTTAAAACGATAATGCCGTGAACATGATTTGGCATGACAATAAATTCATCGATTTCGACACCATCATAATGAATGGGTAATTCATCCCATATATTTTTTATCATTCGACCCGGTTCATTCAAATGCATTTTTGCATCTTGTATCTTTCTGAAAAGGCATTTTCCGTTCTGCACGCAGATGGTAATAAAATATGCGCCCGGCAATGAATAATCATAGCCGTGCAATCTGATTGAACGCCTGTGTGGACATTCCGGATTGAATTTCATTATAAACGCCGACGATTATACCCTCACGAATACGATTCTTGTTCTTTTTCGTATTTCAATCTCATATCCTCGAATTTATCTACCTCAAACGGGCTTCCGAGAATAATCGGCGACCGTTGGTGAACATTTTCCGGTTGCTTATCGAGAATGTTTTCGCCTGTTCCGGTAACCGCTTTGCCGCCGGAGCGCTCCATCATCCATGCCAGCGGAGCGGCTTCGTACATCAGACGGATTTTTCCGTTGGGAAGATCTTGTCCGGCGGGATACATGTGAACGCCGCCTCTGACCAGCGTGCGGTGAACATCGGCGATAAGCGACCCGACATGCCTCGCGCTCGCGAGTTTTCCCGGTCCCGAATATTCCTCTGAATGGAGCCAATCGAGAAATTCACGCACATACGGTTTCCAGTGATGACGACGGGCGTCGTTGACGCTGAAAGTCTTGCCCCGACCGGGGATTCGAAGGTCGGGCTGGGAAAGGAACCACACTCCGATGGCGGGATCCAAAGTGAATGCATCGATTGTTCCCTCCGATGCGTAAACAAGCACGGTCGATGGCCCGTACATTACATAACCCGCCGCGACCAGGTCCCGCCCTTTGCGAAGGATATCCTCCTCTTTGGGCTTGCCGGATTTCGTGACTCGCGGCCAGATTGCGAAAACCGACCCGACCGTAACATCGATGTCTATATTCGCGCTGCCGTCCAGAGGGTCGTACGCGACAACATACTCGCCCTCCTCGCTTCCTTCGACTATTATCGGACCCTCGCTTTCCTCGCTGATTAGCGCGCAACAGAGGCCGGTGGAAACAAGGCACTTCCTGAAATTCATGCATGCCTTGTTGTCGAGCATTTTGGCGAGTTCACCGGATGCGTTTACTCCGACAGTAGTCCCCATCGTGTCTGCCATCCGTGAGCGGTTGAGGTCGTTGACCGTGATTTTCGCCGCAACTCCGATGCGCTCGATTATTGTCGATAGTTTTCCCGTAGCTCCGGGATATGTCGATTGAATTTCGAGAACGCGGTCGAAAAGTGTGTCTAGAGTCATAAGTTTGTATCTACCTTCCAGAGATGATAACTAAAATCAGGTTATCGAAATCAGAAATTCAGTCCGGCGTTGTCTCCAAGTAATCGCGGATCGAGAAGAACCACCGACCACAGCCTGTAAAACAGATTGTCGGTAGATTTGAACGGGTTGATTGTATCCGCAATCCCGCCATTATGTTGTACACCTCCGAGGTTTTTGAGTAACTGGTCGAGAAGCCCGACTTTTCCAAGCTCGTCGACAACCGGTTTTTCTCCCAGACCCGAAAGTCTGCCCGCCTCGGCGATTGCGTTTTCCAGCCCGCCGAGTTCATCGACAAGTCCGTTATTGTAAGCCTGTTCTCCGGTGTAAATCATTCCTTCGGCGATAGCGTTGATTTCGTCGTCCGTAAACCCGCGACCCGATTTAACCGCATCCTTGAACTGACGATGCACATCGTCGAGCATCTCCTGAAGCAACCGTTCCTCACTTTCAGTCATCGGGCGGAACGGGCTTCCGATATCTTTGTATTCGCCGGATGTGATTGTGACATCGCTGAGCCCTATCAGTTTGAACAAACCCTCGTAATTGAGGAACTGCATTATCACTCCGATAGAGCCGGTCAGGGTTGCGGGATTCGCGTAAATCACATCGGCCGGAGCCGCGACATAGTAGCCGCCCGATGCCGCGACATCCGCCATAGAAACAACCACCGGTCTGCCGGTGTCGGAGAATTTTTTGAACACATTGTAAATTTCCTGGCTTGCGGCGGCCGACCCGCCCGGCGAATTTATTCTCACAACCAGAGCTTTGATGCCCTTGTCGTCGATTGCCTGATTGACGACCTCCACAATATGGTCGCTTGAAACCCCGCCCGAATACATCAAGCCCTGTGAGCCGCTTCCAGCCGAGATGACGCCCTCGAGTCGAATCAGGCCGACTCGGTCGCCAAACAACCCCGATGAACTCATCGGGGGCATCGCGCACGATGAAAGCAGAAAGAGCGACAGCGCTCCGAATACAAGCACGATTGAAACAGGAAGTAATACCGCGCTTCGTTTCATGGTCCCTACTCCTTGATATTTTATTCGCCTTGCGGCTGACTGGATATTTTAACCTGTCGGGGCTTTATAGTCCAAATCCCGAAATTAGTCGGCCGACAGCCGATGGAAAAAATGCGGATAATCAATCCAGCACTTTGGCGTCGATTACGATGGAGACATTCGCCTTTTTACCCTCGAAAAATGTCCTGATTGTCATAGTGGTAATATCCATGATCGAGCCATCGGATCTGATAACCTGATAATTGTAATTGCCGATTCTGTTCTGAGGCCAGTCTTCCATGTTCAACAGGTTGTTTTTAATAATCTCGTGATAATCGGGATGAACGAATTCATAGATGTTTCGTCCTGTCATCTCTTCGTCGCTCGTCAAGCTCATTCGTTCAAGTACTTGTTTGTTGACAAATTGAATAATATTATCCGAATGTATATAAACGGGCATTGGAAGGTTGTCGAGGATAAGGCGGTAGTTTTCTTCGCTCTGCCTTAATTTTTCCTGCGCTTCCCGTCTTTCGCTGATATCGCGTGTGATGCCCATGATATACGACGGGTTGCGGTTTTCGTCCAAAACCAGCCACGCCCTGACCTCGGTCCATACAGTCGAACCGTCCTTGCAGTTTTCCTCCTGCTCGAAGCAATACACTTTGGGAACCGAGTCGGGGTCGCTCGCGAGACGGTGCAATTCGTAGTCTCTCAATTTCATTGCGTTTTCAAGCGAGCGTGTCGGAAGCGAATCCTCAATAGGCAGAACCATTATTTCATCGGGTGTGAATCCCCTTATTTTTTGGATGGCGGGACTGATATACAGATGATTCCAGTTCATATCCATCATGAAAACCGCATCCTGCATGTGTTCGGTGAGGAATCGGTATTTCTCCTCGCTTTTTTTAAGTGTATCCTCGGCAATTTTATTGAAGGTGATGTCGGTGGCGACAAGAATGAAAGAGCGGACGAGATTGTTTTCAATCAGAGGAAGGACTCGAATCGACCACCATCTCGACTCATCCCCGCTTTCGATTTCAATTTCGAAATGGGTGTTTTTCTTTCTGACGAGCGATTTTTGAAGCGCTCGCCGAACTAAACCGTGCTTGTCTTTCGGAAAATAATCGAGGAAGTTCGTGACATTCCCGCTTACCGGGATTACTCCGGGCAATGTGCGGTTTGAATAGATTATGTTTCCGCTTACATCTATTTCGATGATAATGTCGGGGCTGTTCTCAACGAGAGAACGGTAGTGGGTTTCCGATTCGATGAGCGCGTCGCTTATTCGTTTCGTCTCGGTGATGTCGGTCAAAATGCAGAATATCAGAGGGTTTGAGTCGTGCTCGGTAAGATACATTTGAGCCAGAACCTTCTGACCCTTTTTTTCTCCCGCAATAATTGTTATCTCCCTGCTTGCCGAGCCTTTTGTGTAAATTTCGTTCGCCAGTTCCTCGAAATCTTCCGGAAGGTAATCATTTATTACCTGCCCCAGATCGACTTGCAATATATGTTCTCTCGGGAATCCCGTAATCCTCGCGCTTTCATCGTTGAACGCGATTATTCTTCGGTTCACCGGATCTATAACGACCTTGCCGACATCCGGGAAATTGAATAGTTTTTTGTATATTTCCGTATCTTTTTCAAAAAGCTCCGTGCGCTTCTCCAGAGTCACATCGCGGGTGAACAGTATCGCGCCGGTTGTTTCGCCGTTTTGACGCAGGGGAAACGAGACAACCGACCAGATTTTTCCAGTATCGTCGTTAATAAAGCGCTCGACCGGTTTTAAATCATCCCATGATTGAATAACCGGACATTCCGGGCAAGGACTATCAAGTTCGTCAATTATCCTGAAACACTGGCAACCGATGAAATCATCGGGTTTTGCGGTTGTCCCGTCGCATGAAAGCCATTCGAGTTTCCTGATGATGAAGCCGGTATCGAGTTCTATCATCAAGGGGCAGGTACATATTACTGAAGGGAAACAAAGCATTAATTTGTCCTCTCCTTTCAAGACGAAAACATACTTTGGTAACCTCCATGGTTCGCTTAGGGCCTTTCACCTGCCGAAACTACAGTTATTTTACATGGATATTATCAATTTTCAGCTCTTTGAAATCAGGCGCGAGTTCCTCCACGCGTTTACGGTATTCCATCGAAGCCTTGATGAAATCCCTGAAAAGGGGGTGTGCGCGATGCGGTCTCGATTGAAACTCGGGATGAAACTGCGTCGCGACAAACCACGGATGATTTTTCAATTCAATCATTTCCACAAGGAGGTCGTCGGGAGACACTCCGCACATAATCATTCCCGCCTTTTCGAGTTGAGGGCGGTACTTGTTGTTGATTTCGAGCCTGTGACGATGGCGTTCCTGGATAATATCGACCCCGTAGGCTTCATGCGCTTTCGTTCCGGGCTTGATATTGCACGGATAGTGTCCGAGACGCATTGTTCCGCCCTTGCGTGTGATCTTTTTCTGCTCGGGCATGAGGTCGATAATCGGATTCGGGGTAAGCTCGTCGAATTCGGTCGAGTTTGCATCCTTTATTTCAAGCACATTTCGCGCGAATTCGATTGTCGCAATCTGCAATCCGAGGCATAAACCCAAAAACGGAATTTTTTCCTCTCTCGCGAACTGACATGCTAGCAATTTGCCTTTTATTCCCCTGTCGCCGAATCCGCCGGGCACGACAATGCCGGAGTAACCGGCAAGCAAATCGCGCCAGTCGGGATTGTCCTCGAGAACTTCGGACAATATGCAGTCGATGTTCAGAGCCGTCCTGTTCGCGATTCCGCCGTGTGCCAGCGCTTCCAGAACCGAGATATAAGCGTCGCGAAGGCTCGCGTATTTTCCTACCAGCGCGATTTTCAACGCGCCTCGAGGAGCCTTGATTGATTCAACCACTGATTTCCAGTCGGAGAGGTCGGGTTCGTTGGATGAAAGCTGAAGAAGTTCGACAAGCTTTCGCCCGATCCCATCTTCCTCGAAAAGCAACGGTATGAAATAAATATTTTCAACATCGACATTGGAGAAAATGCAGTCTTCGGGAACATTGCAGAAAAGCGAGATTTTTTTCCTCAGCTCATCGTCCATCGGACGGGTCGACCTGCATAAAAGAATGTCGGGCTGAATTCCTATTGCTCTCAGTTCGCGGACTGCATGCTGAGTGAGTTTGGTCTTGAGTTCTTTCGTGGTCGATAATTCGGGAAGAAGCGTAAGGTGGATATTTATAGCCCGACCGCGTTCAAGTTCCATTCTGAACTGCCTGATTGCCTCGATAAACGGAAGGCTTTCGATATCGCCGACAGTCCCGCCGATTTCAACAATCACGACATCGGGGGTTTCGTCATCCTGATTCTCCAGCCTTCTGATACGGTCCTTTATTTCGTTCGTGATGTGGGGGATGACCTGCACGGTCGCGCCGAGATAATTACCCTTGCGCTCTTTGTCGATGACCGCCTGATAAACCTGTCCGGTGGTTACATTCGAGCGCTCGGTGAGGTCGATGTCGATAATCCGCTCGTAATGGCCGAGGTCGAGGTCGGTTTCAGCCCCGTCCTTTGTCACATATACTTCACCGTGCTGATACGGGCTCATCGTGCCGGCGTCGACATTGATGTACGGGTCGATTTTAAGGATGCTTACCTTTAATCCGCGGCTTTTCAGAAGACGCCCCATGCTTGCAGCAGCTATACCCTTTCCCAATCCAGAAAGGTTTCCGCCTGTCACGAAAATGTACTTTGTTTTAGCCATCCTGTTCCCCTTGATTCGGGATAGCAGATTATAACATAACCTACCCAAGCGAAAGCTCAAAATTTCAATAATCCCGCTTTTTTCGTGTTACCCTCTTCACTTACGATGCTTTAAGGGGTATTCTATGAACCTTGAAGGTGGTATTAATCGTTTTTAATCTTATTAATCATGAACCACGCCTCCGGGCGTTTCCGATATCCTTCCCGTGACCTTTTCAGGCTTGCGGATTAATAAAATTCCTTTGACGGAGTGAGAGATGAAAAAAACAGCATTGATTTCAGGACTGATAATCGCCTTTCTGCTTGTTTCCGTTTCGGCAATTGCCGGTTCCAGAAGGTACGCCCAGGACCAGCTCGATTACTGGGTGCAGTCGGCGGAGGAAAACAATTACACGGTGATTTATTCCGATATCGCCGAAATCCGGGCGGATGAATCCTACTTTTACACGCTTAATCTGGAGCGCGGTTACTACCATTTCTATGCCGAGGGCGGCGAGGACTTGCTCGACATCGACATGTATGTCTATGATTCACGCGGTGATGAACTGACCTCGGACACTCTCGAAGACAACTACCCGATTTGCTCCTTCGAGCTCACGCGAGCGGAAGAAATCGAGGTCGAGATTATCGCCTACGAATTTGCCGGACGATCGAACCGCGACTATTTCTGTTTCGTCGCGGCAATGGAATCCCCGCCTGTAATATCGACGACTCAGGATATTCTCGATTACTGGAGCGACTGGGCGAGTGATTCCGGTTACGGCGTGTTGGGGGTGGCCACCGGACGGCTCAGGGGCGATTCCCCGCAGACATTCACGATCGAACTCGACAGCGGTTATTACTACATTTACGCTGAATCGATACATTCGTCCGATGATATCGACATGGCTGTCTATGATTCCCGCGGGACCGAACTTGCAAGCGACGCCCTTTCCGATAATTATCCGATATGCGAATTTTCAATGCGACGAGCCGGCACGGTTGAAATCGAAATCACCGGTTATACCTACGGAAGCGGCAATACGACCGAATTCGCGATTGTAGTTGCCACCGAAGATGACGGCATCATTTTGGGCGGAGACCTTACACCTCCAGGACGGCGGGTCGGGCCCCCTTCGACCACGGGACGCATTACTGATGAAGCCGACCGTGAGCATGTCCATAATCTGCTCAGCGAATACATGGACATGGTCATCGATATGGGCTACGAGATGATTTTCGACCAGGTGCAGGTTGCCGAAGCCGATACACCTTATACTTTCAGGATTACTCTCGGTCGTGGCGATTATATCGTTTACGGCGAAGGCGGACTCCGAATCATGGACCTCGATATGAGGGTTTACGATGAAAACGGCACGATGATATCCGAGGATAATATGGACGATAATATCCCGATATGCGAGTTCTACACGCCTCATTCACAGACTTTCGAAATAGATGTTTACCCTTATGAGATGGATGAAAATTACCGTCAGGGTTATTTCATGATTGTTGTCGTACGCGAATAGTCGGAAAATTATATTACCGGGAGGGCATGACATGAGTCGCGCCCTCCCGGATTTCAAATCGTCGTCGGATTTTCCCCGTCGATTAACTTTCCTTCATGCATTTTCAGCCAATCAGCCGATACTAATTAATATAACAGGGCGGCAAAACCTGTATGAGAGTCCTTTTTCTGGGAGACATAGTCGGACGGCCGGGTCGGAACGCCTGTATCGCGAAAGTCCATGAACTCAGACGCGAGCTTGAACTGGACGCGGTAGTTGCGAATGGCGAAAACGCATCGGGCGGAACCGGTCTGAGCGTTAAAAACGCCGGCGAACTTCTGTCTGCCGGAATCGACCTTCTCACCGGCGGCAATCATATCTGGAAACAGAAGGATTACATTGAACTTTTCGAAAAATTCCCCAATGTGATAAGACCCGCGAACTATCCCGATAACGCACCCGGGAAAGGCTGGGGAGTTGTCGAAACCCAATCCGGCGAACCTGTCGCGGTGATAAATTTACAGGGCAGGGTTTTTATGGAGCCGATTGACTGTCCGTTTCTGGCGGCCGACCGGATTCTTCCGGAGATTAGTAAAATCGCGAGAATTGTCATTGTAGATTTTCATGCAGAAGCGACAAGCGAGAAAGTCGCGATGGGGATTTATCTGGATGGCAGGGTAAGCGCAGTTTTCGGAACGCACACGCATATTCCGTCCGCGGATGAACGAATCCTTCCGGGCGGAACCGCATTCCAGACCGATATCGGCATGGTCGGTCCGATGAACGGAATCCTCGGTGTCGACAGCGAATCGGTTATACGGAAGTTTCTCACGGGACTTCCCGCAAGGTTCAGTGTAGCGGATGGTCCTGTCGAGATTGACGGTGTGATTGTGGATTTCGACCCGTCCGACGGAAAAGCGAAAAGTATCGAGCGGCTCAGACTGACAGACATCGAAGTATCGAAAGAAAAAACAAAGGTTCCGGGTGATGGTGTATGACACCGAGTTCCAGTGAAATCGCGTTGCAGAGGGTTGAACAGGTCGGCGAGGAGCTTCGAAAACAACTTTCTGAAATTGAACGCAAACTGACCGACCTCCAGGCTGATGGAATCGTGCGAAAGAGCAGAATCGAAGACCTTGTATCGACCGTCAATGAAATCGCGCGCAAGGGAGTTTTACCTGTCAATACTTCCGAGGCTGAAACCGAACAGGCGATGCTTCGGGGAATTCTCGATCGCGTGGTAATCGAGGGTTTGAATCTCGGGCAGAATGAAAAACTCACCGAGGCGTACTCCGCATTCAGGGACAAGATGATTTCAGCGATAAACGAGCTTGAACTCGTGAACGCCGCAATCAGGAAAATTATGGAGCATGAGCAGGAACGCGCGGAACTAGCGAAAAAAAGCGCGGTTCCCGGAGCTCAACCCGTGCCGCGTTCCCCCCTTGGGTCGTCGGCGATTATCCGCTCGCAGGAGGTCGAAAGGCAGAGGATTGCGAGAGAAATTCACGATGGTCCCGCTCAGGCAATTGCAAATGTCGTATTGAGAATGGATATTGTCTTGAAAATCTACGAGAAAGACCCGAGCAAAGTACCCGATGAACTTGCCAAAATGAAGACCATCGCGCAGGGCGCACTGGATGAAATACGGGGATTTATTTTCGATTTAAGACCAATGACTCTTCAGGACCTCGGGCTTGTCGCGACAATCAAGCGTGTCGTGGCATCGCTCAAAGACCTCGCGGGCATCGATGTGCGGTTTATCGTGGAGGGTTTGGAGCGTCCATTGGGTCAGCTCGTTACACTTGCGGTGTTCAGAATCGCGCAGGAAGCATTGAACAATGTCCGGAAATCGTCCAACTGCAAAACCGCATGGATTCATCTGAAATTTCAACCCGACCAGGTGATTCTGATAGTCGAAGACGACGGGGTGGGTTTCGACCTGAACGAGGTCGAGCAGAATCAGAAAAAATATATTTCTTTCGGATTGCTCGGAATGCACGAACGAGCGGAGGATATCGGCGCCGACCTTCAGATTACATCGGCTGTGGGAGAGGGCACCAAAGTCGCGCTTGTTGTGCCAGTGAAAAATAATCCGGCAGTTGAGGAGAAATCGAGTCAGCAGGCAAAGGATCCCGCGTGATGAAAGGCATCCACTAATAAAAAACACCCAGGCTGACGCCTGGGTGTCGGAAATTCATCTACCTTGAACCCCGCGGAGGACCTATCAGTTCTTCGTCGTCGTAATCAACCGGATTGATTTCCACCGGTTCCGGAATTTCCGGTATCGTGTCTTCATCGGTATCGACCATCGGCACGAAATACCTGAAATCGTTGCGACCCGTGCCGATTGGCACTAGCCGTCCGATAATCACATTCTCCTTCAGACCGCGAAGATAATCGACCTTGCCCTCGATTGCCGCGTTGGTCAATACCTTTGTGGTCTCCTGGAAACTCGCGGCAGACAGGAAACTTTCGGAGTAAAGGCTCGCCTTGGATATGCCGAGTAGAATGTGCTCCGCTTTCGGGATTTTCATTTTCTGCTTCTCGAGCTCGGTGCACTTGTCCTCGAACCTGTATGTTTCGACAAGGTCGCCCTCGAGAAAATCGCTGTCGCCGGGGTCCAAAACTCTGAGGAATTTAAGCATCTGACGGACGATGATTTCGATATGTTTGTCGTTGGTGTTGACGCCCTGACCTTTGTAAATGGATTGTACTTCGTCAACGAGAAACTGCGCGGTTTTCCTGACTCCGCTGAGTTTAAGGATTTCGCGCGGGTTGATCAGCCCGCCGGTGAGCGGTTCGCCCTTTTTGATTTTGTCGCCGTCCAGAACGATAATTTTCTTGCCCTGGAAAGTCTCGGCGGTAAAAGTGACTTCCTTGGCTTTCGAACCGACATTGGGGCGAATCGTGAGCAGGAAGGGGTCTTCATGGATTTTAATCCTGCCGCTAATCGGCGCGACCACGGCGCCTTCCTTATGATAGCGAGCCTCAAACAGTTCGAACAGAAGCTCAACTTTCGGAAGACCCTGAGTGATGTCCTCCTGTCCGTGACCCGCGATACCGCCGGTGTGGAAAGTGCGCATCGTGAGTTGGGTGCCCGGCTCACCGATTGACTGAGCCGCGATAATTCCGATTGGCGTGCCCACCTCGACCAGCCGTCCCGTTCCAAGGTCTCTTCCGTAGCAGAGCCTGCAGACTCCGTTGCGTGATTCGCACGATAGAACGCTTCTCACCTTGACCTTATCGACATCCATCTGGGCGATTTTCTGAACCGCCGTCTCGTCGATGAGTTTCCCGCTTGTGATTATCATCTCGCCGGTTTCCTCATCAATCATGTTCTCGGCGGCGACACGACCCAGAATTCTTTCGGGAAGAGTCTGAATGACTTTCCTTCCTTCCATAGTCGCCGAAAGTTCGACATAGTCCTCAGTGCCGCAGTCGTCCTCGACAATCATTACATCCTGCGCGACATCGACAAGACGCCTTGTTAGATAACCGGAGTCTGCGGTTCTGAGAGCGGTGTCGGCAAGACCTTTCCTCGCTCCGTGCGTGCTGATGAAATACTCGAGAACGCTGAGTCCCTCGCGGAAATTGGATTTAATCGGAATCTCGATGATTCTTCCGGTCGGGTCCGCCATCAGGCCTCGAAGGGCGGCAAGCTGTTTTATCTGACTGACCTTACCACGCGCACCCGAATGAGCCATCATGAAAACGGGATTGAAGCGGTTGAAATTATCCATCATGAGGTCGGTAATCTGGCTTGAGATTTCTGTCCAGTGCTTGATTGTGTTCGTGCGCCTGTCATTCTCAAGCTCCCTGATTTTCGCATCCCGGATTTCCTCATCCTGAAACTTTTTGACTATTTTCGCGGCTTCACGGTCGAATTCAACCTTGAACTGGTCGACCTGCTTCTCTGCCTTCTCAATCATTTCCCATTTTTCTTCGGGAACGAGAAGGTCGTCCATTCCGATAGTTACACCCGCAATCATCGCATAATGAAAACCAAGAGTTTTAATCCGGTCGAGTACATCGACTGTTTCGCTCACCCCGTGCTCTTTGTGAAGCATGGAGATAATCTCGCTGATGTCCTCTTTTATTATAGTTTTATTGTAAAAAGGAGTGTCGGGCGGGAAAACCTCGTTGAAGAGAACTCGTCCGAGGGTTGTAACCAATATGCCGTTCGGGATGGTATGAACCTTGTTGTCGCCGGGATACATTACCGTTCCGCGCTTGACTCGAACCCTTACAAGTTCCTGGAGTCCGACTTCTTCCAGAGCATAGGCGAGTTTCAGTTCATCCTCGTCGGAGAACATCCTCAAATCCCTGATTTTAACTTCTTTGTTCTTCAGAATACCGCTGACATATTTATAATAAGTATCTTCGTCATCGTCATTCATCAGAGTGATGTAGTGAAGTCCGAGAATCATATCCTGAGTGGGACCCACAACGGGCTTACCGTCGGCAGGCAGAAGGATATTGTTCGCCGAGAGCATGAGTATTCGGGCTTCAGCCTGAGCGGGAAGTGAAAGTGGGAGATGGACCGCCATCTGGTCGCCGTCGAAATCCGCGTTGAACGCAGTGCAGACGAGGGGATGAATTTGAATCGCCTTGCCCTCGATAAGCACCGGCTCGAATGCCTGAATGCCGAGGCGATGTAGAGTGGGAGCGCGGTTGAGTAGAACGGGTTTTCCCGTGAGTACCTCGTCGAGAACATCCCATACACGCGAATCCATCTGCTCGACAAGTGTTTTCGCGTTCTTGATTTGCGGCGCGTAACCTTTATCGACAAGTTTTTTCAGCACGAAAGGCTTGAAAAATTCGAGCGCCATGATTTTTGGAAGTCCGCACTGATGCAGTTTCAGTTCGGGACCGACAACGATTACCGACCGTCCGGAGTAATCAACACGCTTACCCAGAAGGTTCTGCCGGAACCGTCCCTGTTTTCCCTTGAGGAGGTCGGACAAAGATTTAATCGGGCGGTTGTTCGTGCCTGTAACCGCTTTACCGCGACGACCGTTATCGATAAGAGCATCCACGGCTTCCTGAAGCATTCTCTTCTCATTTCTGATAATGCTTTCGGGAGCTTTGATTTCGATAAGCCTTTTCAGGCGATTGTTGCGGTTGATTACACGCCGGTAGAGGTCGTTGAGGTCGCTTGCGGCGAACCTTCCGCCCTCGAGTTGCACCATAGGACGCAATTCCGGCGGAATTACGGGAAGCACATCCAGAACCATCCATTCCGGTTTGTTCCCGCTTCTGAGAAAACTCCGGATGACTGAAAGCCTTTTGATATTTTTTGCGCGCTTCGCACCGCGCGAATTGATGATTTCGTCCTTGAGATACTCGGCTTCGGCTTTGAGATCAACCTGTTCGAGAAGTCTTCGAACCGCGCTGGCGCCCATTTCCGCCTGCCAGAGTTCATCGGGATTTTCTCCGAGCCTTTCTCGGATGACATCGGCGAGCATGTTGAGGCGCCGGTACTCGCTTTCGGTGAGAAGCTTTTTCACATTAAGCGATGGCAGGAACATCAAAGCCTCCACAAGCTCGTCACCGCGTCGAATGTTTTCCTGTTTCCTCGCGTCGTTGATAGCCTGTTGCTGAGTGTCGAGCAGTTTGAGCTTCAAAATTCCGGCTTTCAGAATTTTCTCGCAATCGTTCTTGTTGATTTTTTTCTCGGAATCGAGAATAACCTCGCCGGTCTCGGGGTCCACAATCGGAGCGACAGAGCGGTAATCGCCGAGGATAGCCTCGAGGAATTCGGAAAGCACGACAAGGACTATTTCCTTTTCGCCTGTTTCTTCCTCGAATGCTTCGAACTCGAGAACGCCCGCTTTAACCACTGTCTCTTATACACATCTGACGCTGCCGACGAAGAGGATAGTGTAGATCTCGGTGGTCGCC